>Ga0302278_10000217_pt1 | contig 74303 bp, 73 predicted proteins | sample III_Bog_N3_2_FD_194543 | JGI IMG/M metagenome (GOLD analysis project Ga0302278, IMG submission 194543) | Peat permafrost microbial communities from Stordalen Mire near Abisko, Sweden - III_Bog_N3_2 | ecosystem: Environmental > Terrestrial > Soil > Wetlands > Peat | place: Sweden: Abisko...
CATAGGCAACTCAACTTAGCACGTCAAAGCGCGCCGTCAAATTTAAGTTGTCACCATTCAATCACCGCCGCGCCCCAGGTGAGGCCGGCACCAAACACGACGAGCAAAATCAGATCGCCGCGCGCAATTTTTCCCGAATGAACCGCTTCATCTAGGGCAATCGCCACGGACGCGGCGGAGGTGTTGCCGTATTTGTGGAGGTTGATGAAAAGTTGTTCCGGCGTGGCTTTCAGCCGTTCACCGACGGCGTCAATGATGCGCTGGTTAGCTTGATGCGGAATGACGCATTTAATTTTGGTGATGTCAATTTCGCAGCGGCGCATCGCCTCGTTCGCGGCGGAAACCATTGCGTTGACCGCGTTCTTGAAAGTTTCTTTTCCATCCATGCGTAGAAAATGCAAACCATCTGCGACGGATTGCAACGTGGCTGGACACGCGCTACCGCCGCCGGGCATCGAAAGCAAATCGGCCTTGTTGCCGTCCGCGCCCATCACGGCGGTGAGCAATCCGTTGGAATTTTCGCGATGTTGCAAAATCGCCGCGCCCGCGCCATCGCCGAAAAGGACGCAGGTGTTGCGGTCTTTCCAATTTACAATGGAAGAGAGTTTTTCCGCGCCGACCACCAAAACGGTTTCATAACTGCGCGACAAAATAAATTGCTGGCCGATTTCCAGCGCATAAATGAAACCAGAACACGCGGCCTCAATGTCGAACGCCGCCGCGCGCGCCGCGCCGAGCTTGCGCTGCACGAGGCACGCGGTCGAAGGAAACGGCATATCGGGCGTGAGCGTGGCGATGATGATCAAATCAATTTGATCGGCGGTGACGCCAGCCATTTTCATCGCGCGCTTGGCGGCTTTCGCGGCGAGGTCGGAAGTGAATTCGTTGGCGGCGGCGATGCGCCGTTCCTTGATGCCCGTGCGCGAGGTAATCCATTCGTCCGAAGTCTCGACCATTTTTTCCAAATCGGCATTGGTAAGGATTTTTTCCGGCACATACGAACCGACGCCGGAAATGGAACAGGTGCGGCCAATAAAATTATGTTTTGCGCGCGGATTTTTCATGATTGGGCCGGTTCAGTTTCGGCATCGAGAATTTTATTTGCCGCCGCGATGTCGCGGGCGATGGTCTGGTTGATCTGCGTTTTGACCGCGTTGGCCGTGACGCGGATGGCGCTCGTTACGGCGCGTTCGCGCGCGGACGCATGCGCTTTGAAAACCAGTCCGTTGAAGCCCAGCAGCGGCGCGCCGCCGTAGATTTCCGGATCCATGCGGCGGCGGATGGCGTGAAACGCGCCCTTCGCGAGATACGCGCCGAGCTGGCGCTGCGCGGTGTGCATCAACTCGCGCTTGAGCATGGTGAACATCCCGACGGCAAGGCTCTCGCACGTTTTCAAAACAATGTTGCCGACAAATCCGTCGCAGACAACCACATCCACATGATCTTTAAATAAATCGTGTCCTTCGACGTTGCCGATGAAATTCAAATTTAATTTTTTGCAAAGCTTGAACGCTTCGAGCGTCAGCTCGTTGCCTTTGGAATCTTCCGAGCCGATGCTCAAAATGCCGACGCGCGGGTTTTTGCGCTTCAAAACTTCACGCGAATAAACACTGCCCATCACGGCGAATTGCGCCAGATGGAACGGCTTGCATTCAACATTCGCACCGGAATCAAGCAGGACAAATTCGTTGGTCGGACGCGGAATGACCGTGGCGATGCAGCCGCGATCCACACCTTCGATGCGGCCAACCTTGAAAGTTCCGGCGGCGAAAATACCACCGGTGTTGCCGAGGGAAATGAGCGCATCCGCCTTGCCTTCACTGACGAGTTCCGCCGCGCGGGCGATGGAAGAATCCTTTTTTTTGCGCAGCGCAATCGCCGGTTTGTCCTCCATCTCCACGACTTCGCTGGCGTGGATGATGCGGACACGGTGATCGCGAAAGCCGCGCGCGGGCAGCGCGGCGTGGATGTCGGCCTTGTTGCCGACGAGATAAATACTGGTGATGTCTTTGTTTTCTTCCAGCGCGGCTTTCACGCCAGCGATGATGACACCACAACCGTGGTCACCACCCATGACATCAACGGCGATTCGCATGATGAACAGCTTTTAGTTTTTAATCTTTAGTTTCAAGTGGAGAAATCCGCCGCCGGCTCGCCCAACTTAAAATTAAAAACCAAAATTAAAAACTTTTCAAGCGACCGCCGTGACAGTCAAAACTTGGCGGCCCTTGTAGAAACCGCAGGCCGGACACACGCGGTGCGGAATCGCTGGCGCGTCGCATTGCGGGCATTTGCCCAATTGCGGAAGTTTGAGCACGCTGTTGTAAGCGCGGCGCTGACGCTGCCGGCTCGTTGACGGTTTTCTTTTTGGAACGCCCATAAATTCTATTTAATTTTTAGTTTATTCAATTCCGCCCACAAGTCCAAAACCGGTTTTTCAACGGCCTCGGCCTTGCGGGCGCTGCTTTTCTTCTTCAATCCCGCGCAGTCCAGTTTGCACAACGGATGTTGCGGAAAGTTGAGCAGCATATCTTCCCGCACGAACGGCGTCAAGTCCACACAGTCGTTCTCCACGGACACCTTGTCCTCGCCTTCCAGCGGCAAATGCACTGCCCAGTTGGACAATTTTAATTCCGTTTTGAACTTTTTCAGGCAGCGACCACACTCGCACTCCAGCGGCAGCGTGAGTGAACCCGTCGCCAAAATCGCATCGTGCAGCAATTCCACCGACAAATCGTAGCGCAACGGTTTTTCCAAATGGATCAACTCATCGTTCACACCCAAATCCAGCTCCGCCAGTGGTAATTCACCTTTCAGATGAACGCCGTCTTCCTCTAAATGGCGGAGATTTACTTTTAAGGACATTTTATTTTTTCAATTTTTTCTTCAGCGCCAACTGGACGTGCGGCGGCACAAACGGCTGCACATCGCCACCCAGTCGCGCGATTTCCTTCACGATGCGCGAACTCAAAAACGTATAAGTATCCTTCGGCATCATGAAAATCGTTTCGATTTTTTCATCGAGCTTGCGGTTCATCAATGCGAGCTGGAACTCAAATTCAAAATCCGACACCGCGCGCAGTCCGCGCACGATGGCCTGCGCCTTGCGCGCCGCGACATATTCCACCAGCAGGGTGCTGAACGAATCTGTCTCTACGTTCGGCAGCTTGGCCACAGCCTTTTTTACCAGCGTCACGCGTTCGGCCTGCGTGAACAGCGGGTGCTTGCCCTCGTTTTCCGCGACGGCGATGACGACGCGGTCGAACAATTTCGCCGCGCGCTGAATGACGTCCAGATGGCCGTTGGTCAGCGGATCAAAACTACCGGGATAAATTGCGGTGCGCTTCATTCAATTTTTAGTTGGCTTGACTGCCGCGCCAACAATTCAACATAAAACTAATAATTCAAAATTAAAAACTTTTTCCACTATTTCCACGCCGCCTCGTAAATGCGGACGGCGTTCTTGATGCCTTTCACCTGCACCGGAAAAAGTTCAGTGCAAGTCGCGGCGAGCGCGGGCGCGTGGCGTAACAGATGATTGTAAGTCGTGTCGCTGATGATGATGCGACCGCTGCCGGAAACGCCTTCGAGCCGGCTCGCCAGGTTCACTTCGCGCCCAAAAACCGTGTAGTTCAAAATGTGCTGGTTCGAGCCCATCAGCCCGACCGTGGCCGTGCCGGTGTTGATGCCCGTGCCGAGTTGGAGTGCGATGTGCAACGGCTTCGGCGGCTGGCCAGCGGCGATGCGAAGCTGGTTTTCTGCCTCGCGCGCGGAATTTTCCGCGAGCCGTTTCTCGTTCAATTGATGGATGGCGCGTTGTGATTCGATTGCCGCCTCGACCGCCGCGAGCGCGTGGCGCGCGTTCGGCGTGGGTGCGTTCCAAAACGCCATCACGCAATCGCCGATGTATTTATCGAGCGTGCCGGAATGGTTTTTCACCGCGTCGGCGACGGCGGCGAGATATAGGTTCACGATCTCCAAAGTTTCGTGCGCGGACTCCTCGTAAAATTTTTCCGCCGTTGCCAAATCCACATTGTGGGTGCGGACATATTCAGCGACGTCTTCCTGCAACTGGTCGGTGAAGGACGTGAAGCCGCGCACGTCCGCAAAAAAAACGGTGACTTCGCGCCGCGCGCCGCCGAGCGAAAGTTTTTCCGCGCCGAGCAGTTCGGCCACGACGTCCGGCGAGACGATTTTGGAAAAAACGAATTTCACGCGGCGCTGTTCGCGTTCCTCAAACACAACGCGGTAGGTCACGAGGCTGACGTGCTCGACCAGAATCGCGCCGATGACGGGGAAAATCAGCGGCAGCCACAAGCGAAATTTGATGAACGCAAAAAATGTGAACGCCGTGTAGCCGGCGACGAGCAAAATGGTTCCGCCAGACGCGGCAAACGCGCGCAGTTGCCACGTCAGCAGCGCCGTGAACAGGCCTAGCAAAATGATGATGGCGGTCGTCTCGCTCGCATTGGTGCGGCGGATAAATTGTCCCGTGATGACGGAGTTGGCGATGTTCCAGTACTTACTGACGAGCAGCGTGTCGTGTTCGAGTGGCGTGGCACCGCGATCCGTCAAATCATTGCCCTGCACGGCAGAGCCGACGATAACGAGCTTGCCGCGCAAATCGTCGCGCAGATCGTTGGTCTCGCCGAGCTGCCGCTGGCGATCCTGCCTGAGCAGGCTTTCCACCGGCACCCGCAGCAGGCGCGGATCGTCCGGCGTGAGCCGCCAGTCCACGAGAAAATAACCTTCGGCATCCACAGGAATCACTCGCTCAAGTCCGTTTGCGCCGCGCAAAATAATTTTTCCGCCGGATAAATCCACGGTGGATTTTGCGAGGTCAAGTTTGAGTCGCTGCGCGGCGAGTAGGATGCCCATGTGCCAGACGCGTTCGGTGGTGAAGGCCTTGGCCGTGGGCGCGACGCCGGGCGGAAGTTTGTCACCCGCAAAATCAGAGATTTGAAAATTGTTTTCCGCGTCCACCGGAACTTCAACGAAGTTGGTTGTGCCGGTTTGCGTCAAAATAATTTTGCCGGGGGCGAACTTTGCGCCGGACAAATCGAGTCCGAAGCTGGTCGCCGCCATTTCGAAAAGCGGATGCCAGTGGCGCACATCACGGAAGGCTTTTACGCGACGGAGAATGCCATCGGTGTCGCGTTCGGTGGAGATGTCGCCGAGGGCGAGGGCGTTAGTGGCGAAGAGGCGCGGCGGGCTGAGTTCCGGCGTCATGGCGAGAATCACATTACCGGCGCGGTGCAACTGGTCGGCGAAGAAATTGTCGGATTCCTCGCGTTGAAAAATATTCGTCCCGATTTGCACCGAGGGATGGTCGGGGCGCAGCTCGCCGAAGAGTACATCGAAGCCGACGGCCTCGGTACCTTGCGCGGCGAGTTCGTCCACGACCCGGCCATAAACCTGGCGCGGCCAGAGCAGGCCGAAGCGGTAGCCGAGCTGGCCGTCTTCGACGGCCTTGATGCTGGATTCCTCGATGGAGACAAAGGCGAGATTCGTCGCCGCCGGTGCGGGAAAACGGCTGGCGGCGCGGACGCGCAGGTCGTAGGTCATGCGCTCGAGCCGTTCCAAAAAATCCAAGTGCAGGGCGCAGACCCCGCAGACCAGCGCGAGGACGGAAAGCGCGATGAGGAGCGGCGTGCGTTTGAAGCGCTTGAATTTCACACCGTGGGATTAAACAAAAAACCAGCGCAACTCAAGGCTGCGCTGGTTGAAAATCAAACTGAACCGGTGAATCACTGCGGTTGACCGCCGCCGTTTCCATGATGATTGTAGTTGCTAGCACCATGAGTGGAAGAAACTAAACACTGGGTGTTATCATAGGAGTAGTTGACGACTTCCAGATAAACGGTCTGGATGGCTTTGAAGAAATCAGCGAGCTGGCTGCCCAAGTCGGCCTGAATGTCAGCCAGTTGACCGGTGGTGACATCCAAAGACTGGCCGGGAACAACGACAAACGTCTGAGTTGAGCCGTCGGGCCTAATCAGCGAGAGCACTACGCCGCCGCCCTGACTTTCAAAGACGGCCGTGGTGCCGTCCGCGCAAATGCTGAACTTGGTGCCGCGCACGCCGGCAATGCCGCTGGGCAGCTTAATCAAGTATTGCGAAGCCCCGTTAAGTTTTTTGACACTGGCAAAAATCTTTCCCCGCTGCAAATCCAGTTCGGTGTCGCTGACGGTGTCCGCGCCGGTGTCGGTGACCGTGAGCTTGTCAATGCCCAGCGTCGTTTCCGGAACGAGGCGAACCACATTTTGCTCGACCGACGGCTTGTAGCCTATCATACCGCGGACGGGGGAGTCGGGCGCGAGCGAAATGCGATCCGGCTGCCAGGCGGCCTGCGGCATTTCCACCGCCTTGCCCAGCACTACATCCACCACGCCGTTGTGCCCAGTGCGGATAACTGAACCGGCGGGAAGATACTTGCCGGCCAAAAGCGGATGCCAGTTGCCATCGCCGAGCGAGTAGCTGGCAATGCCGATGACGCGAACCACCGTGGCATAACCGTTGCCACCCTCGGCCGAGGCATTGACAGCAAAACTAAAAACCGCGCCGCACAATACGGCGGCGAGCAGAGTCTGAAGCTTTTTCATAAAAGTATGTTTACGGATTTTTTAGACTGTCCAAAATATAGCTGCTGACAGCGGTGGTTGTCAATGGACATTTGCCTCAATAACTAGACGGCAGTTGCGGTCGGTCGGAGGCTTTTTCCGCGAGCCGGGACTGGCAAATGGCCAGATAATTTCTGGCGATGGGATTGTTATCGCTCAACTTCAGCGAGCGGTTGAACCATTCCTGCGCGGCGGCGTAATCACCCGTCTGCACATAATGCCAGCCAATGTTTGCCAGCATAAAATAGCCATTGGGATCGCGCGCCTCGGCCTCGCGATAAGCTGGCTCAGCCTCGCGTGTGCGGCCCAGCCAGTCAAGGCACATGCCAGTGCGGAGAAAACTGTAGCCGTCATGCGGATTGAGCCGGATAGCTTGGGCATACCAGTCCAAGGCTTTTTGTCCGTTGATAGTGGAATTATTGTCATCGCCATTCATGCTTTGCATCCGGAAGCATTCGCCGATTTGGTAAGCCGTTGCGAAATTTTCCGGCTCGCAGGCGAACGCCTTTTCCAGCGTCGTCGCCCGTTCCGGTGAAAAATCCGGCTGGTTGTCCGCCTGCGTCAGCCAGTGCGCCTCGTCGCCCAGCCGCCACGCCTGAACCGCAAAATAAATCACGGTCGCGCCCAGCGCCGCCGAGCCGGCCAGTTTCAACGCCAGCTTCGGTCGGATCCAAAACCGTTCCGTCGCATACCGCGCGTTGCTGGCCACGAGCGCCAGTAAGGTCACGCCAACCAATGCGTTTGCCGGGATGTGCAGATTGAAATCCATCGCCGAATGCACCGCTAGTGCCGCCAGCCCGCAAGTCGCGCCGAGAAAAAAAGCGAAGCGGTTGCTCTGCCCGCTGCCCAAATCATTCTCCTCACGCCGGACGTGCGGCCAGGTTTCTTTCAGCCAGAAAATAAAAATGCCCATGCCGGCCAATACAATGATTCCTCCCACCGCGCCCCAGTCCGCCAGCAAATTTATGTAGTCATTATGCGCCCGATCCGGCCGGGCTTGCATGAATTCCGGCCGGTATTCGCGGAAACGATAATCGAAATGCGCCGGCCCCACGCCAAACCACGGATGATCCGACCACATCCGCGCCGCCGATTGCCACAGCATCAACCGCGAATCCGCGCTCGTATCAATCATGCTCACGCTAGGGTCTTCGTCCGGCGACGCGACGCGACGCATATAGCCGACTGTCTTGGACAAATAATGCGAAGTCAAAAAACCGCCGCCCGCCAGCATCACCACCAGCAACAAAACCGCCTTCAACCGGTGATTGCCGTGGCCCAGTAAAATTCCCAGCAGCAAAATGATTCCCGCCGCCGCCGCGAACCAGCCCCCGCGCGAAAACGTCACCGCCAGTCCCGCTGCCATGGCGATGGCCGCATACGCCAGTAAAATCCGCGTCACGATGTGAACTTTGCCGACCAGCAGATAAGCCAGCGCCAGCGGCAGCAGCATCGCCAGCAGGCACGAGAGATTATTCGGCGAGATAAACGTGCCCGAGGCTCGACTGACATACGGGGAAATTTCATTCCAGACCTGATTTGAGTGGTGCGTGAGCTGCGCCACGGCGTAACACGCGATGAGCGTGCCCGTCGCGATGAGCGTGCCGCTCACAACGGAAATTTCCGACGGCCCGCGTAAATTATTCAGCGCGGCAAAAAATAAAAAACCGAACAGCAAAACCTGGATCGTCTCCAATCGCGCGACATATTCGATGTCCGCCGTGAGATAGCGCGCGACGGCGTAAATCATGAACGCCAGCACCACCCACGCGAGCGGCGGCCAGAGCAGTTTCGTTCGCGGGTTCAGCCACAGCCGCACGCCCCACAAGATGAAAACCACGGCGGCGGCCGACTGCACGACGAGCAACGCCCAAGTGTCCACCGCGCCGAACGCCAGCGGCGCGAACACCAGCATCCCCAGCACTAGCGATAAAATGCTGCGCTCGCACCACCAGTCCAGATTCTTGCGGGTCAAAACCATTTTTGCGGGCAGATTTTTACCACGGATGGGCGTGGATGCACACGGATAAAAAACTAAAGCCGGCTCAAATCAAAATCTGAATCCGTGCTTATCTGTGTCCATCTGTGGTTAAAACCTCCGGTAAAATCCGTTTGCATTTCTGTCGCGCGCTTCCATCTTCTCTGGCATGAAGCGATTTGATTTTGACGTGGTGATCATCGGCGGTGGCAGCGGCGGATACGCGGCGGCCAGAACGGCGGCGGCCGCGGGCTTGAAAACCGTCGTCATCGAGGGCGGCGAAGAAGTCGGTGGCCTGTGCATCCTGCGCGGCTGCATGCCGACGAAAGCGTTGCTCTACGCGGCGGAAGTGAAGCATCTCGCCGAACACGCGGCAACGTGGGGCGTGAGCGCGGGAAAAGTTTCCTTCGACTTTGCCAAAGTCATGGCGCGAAAAAACCTGATGATCAGAGATTTTGCTGATTTCCGCGTGCAGCAGCTCAACGCGGGAAAATTCAAATTCATCCGCGCCAACGCAAAGTTTCTCGACGCGCACACGGTCGCGTTGAACCACGAAAAAAAACTTACGGCAAAGCATTTTGTCATCGCCACGGGTTCGCGCGTCGCGCCCGCGCCGCTGCCGCAACTCGATGAAACCGGTTACATCACAAGTGACGATGCGGTCGCGCTAAAAAAATTGCCGAGATCACTCATCATTTTGGGCGGCGGCGCGATTGCGTGCGAGTTCGCGCAATTCTTCCAGCGTTTCGGTGTGAAAGTGACTTTGATTCAACGCAGCGAAAGTTTATTAAAAGAATTTGATGCGGACGCCGGAGTGGAAATTGAAAAAGTATTCCGGCGCGAAGGAATGCATATCTTCACAAGCACAAAGATTTTGGACGCGAAGCGCAACGGAAAATTGAAAACGGTTTCCTTCCAGCAGAATGGAAAAACCATTTCAGTTTCTGCCGAGGAAATTTTATTCGCGCTTGGTCGCGTGCCGAACACGGCGTCGCTCGGTTTGGAAAATGCCGGCGTGAAAACGGAAAACGGTCGCATCGTGACAAACCACAAGATGCAGACGAGCGCGCCGCACATTTTCGCGGCGGGCGATTGCACCGGGCCGCACGAGATCGTCCACATCGCGATTCAGCAGGGCGAAACGGCGGTTCACAATATTCTCAAACCGGAGTCGCCGCGCAAAATGGATTATCGGCTTTTGATTTCGGTCGTGTTCACCGAGCCGCAAGTGGCGTTCGTCGGTTTGACGGAAAAGGCGGCGGCGCGCGGCATAAAATTTATCGCGGCCAGCTATCCGTTCAACGACCACGGCAAATCGCTCATCATGGACGCGAAGGACGGTTTTGTGAAACTGCTGGCGCATCCGCAGACCGGCGAAATTCTCGGCGGCGCGTGTGTCGGGCCAAGCGGAGGCGAACTCATCCACGAAATTGTCACTGCGATGGCCAAGCGCATGACGGTTCACGAACTGGCGGCGACGCCGCATTACCATCCGACGCTCGCGGAAATCTGGACGTATCCGGCGGAGGAACTGGCGGAGAAAATTTCCTGACGCTGAAGTCGCGGGGCGGCGTGAAACTATTTCACCTTTTCGACGACGAGCATTCCCATTGACCCACAATTATCGGTGAAAATCCGATGGCAAAAACTTTTGGTTAAGGACAATGTTGTCGTAGTTTTGCGTGAATAAAATTATGTCAGGGGGATTAATCAGGACGGATTTCAGGGCAGAAGTATTTTTTGCTTCCGAGAAAACTACCGCTACAGGTTTCATTGTATGATAAGCATCATGCTTCGCATTGTTTATTCGTCGAGTAAGTTCCTTAAGTGGCAACGATAGCGATCCAACACCGCCGGTATAAATCTGAACATGAAACTGGCTCAATGCCATTTTGCCCAATTCAGGAATAACACCGGCAAAAAACCGCTTCGTATCCTCATCAGTGAAGTCTGGTTCTATTATCTTCACCATTTGCTCGCTCTGGTGGATGAGAAAATCCTGTTTGCCAATCCAGAGCTTTGCGTTGCCTTCATCCGTTTCAATTGAAATCACATAACAATCAGTTTTCCCAACTGTTTCATCCGGCTGCATGACCGGATACTGGTCAAGCCATGCCGTTGGATTCACCAATTTGCCCGATCGCCACGCTGCAAATGTCTGAGGAATAATATAAGAATCAAAAAACACTGCCGGAACAACGACCGATGCTCCGCAAGAAATATATTGAGCAACATCGCCCAGATTAAATGCAGGCCCCGAAAATGGGTTTTTAACAACTCGGTCGCGGGATAACCAATAGTCGCCACTTCCGTCGGACCATACCGTCATACCGTTAGTAAATGTTGGAGCGTGTTGCTCGCATTCCAAGAAATACAGGTTGGTTCGTCCTAATCGGAAAGTGGATGAAGCTGTTATGATTTTGTTGTCAATCTTCTCAATGGATTTGCTGGTTCCGCTGTAGGACGATAGCGACGCATATTTCTGATAGGTTTGTGTCAGGATTTCTCTTGCATGGCGAGTTTCAATAGGTCTTGAAATCAACAAAGTCGCAGTTCCCACCGTAATCAAAATGCAAATACCGGCCACGATTGCCGTTTGCATTTTTGACCACGCCATAAGTTTCAATGCTCCTTTTACGATTGTTAAAGTTGCCGTTCCTTCCGCCGCGCCTTTGGCCGCCGCCGTGACGGTCGCCGCCAAACTACCCACTGGCGCGGCTTGCACGGAATTGGCCGAGACCGCGCCGGCAATCGCCGCGCCGGAAAGGGTCACGCCGCGTTGTGCAAAAAATTTCCGCAGTTTTTCAATCGCGCGCGCCACGCGCTTATGCGCCGCGTCTTCGCGGATGCCCAGCAGCGCCGCCGCTTCCGGCCCGCTTTTGTTTTCGTAAAAACGCAGCACCAGCAGCGCGCGGTCAGCGGCATTTAATTTTCCCATTGCAGCTTCCAAATGCGGCGAGAGTTGCGTCCAGATTTCGGCGGCTTCCGCCGTCGCTGCGCTTTGGCGCGACGAGTCGTTCAAGATGGATTGCATATAAGCCTCCTGTTCGCGCGCGGCGCGGCGGGCGTTGGTGCGGAGCAGCCGGGCGGCGGCGAACCGCGTGGTTTCGTAGAGCCAGCCGGTGAGCAAAGTTTTTTCGCGCAGTCCCGCCGCCTTGCGCGCGAGGATGATGAAGACGGCCTGCGTCACGTCATGCGCGTCGCCGTCGTTGCCGGTGCAGCGCCGCGCGACGGAATAGACGAGATTGAGGTGTCGCCGCACGAGTTCGGTGAAGGCGGCCTCGGAATGGTCGCGGGCAAATTCCCGCACCAAGTCCATGTCGTTTGCGTCTGGCATCAATGAATTATGCCCGCCGACGCCAGAAGTGGACAAAAATTATTTGTCCTCGGGATTCACGAACTTGAATACGAGCGCGGCCAGCGCGCCGCCACCGAAATTGCCCAGCAGATAAATCCAGAAGCTCGCGGCTTTTTCTAGGTGCATCACCGTGATGCCGGTGGCAACGGCGGGATTGAACGCACCGCCGGAAACGCCGCCCAGCGCATACGCCATGACCATGACGGTGAAGCCGATGGCGAGGCCGTAATTGGAATTGCCCGCCGTGGCTTTGGCGGTGGCGACGTTCAGTACGACGTAGCAAAGCGCGAAGGTGCCGAGAAATTCAGCTAGCAAGGCAGGTTTAACATTGAGGTCGCCGGGTGTGGCCATGGAATCGCCTTTCAAAAACAGCACGACGGCGGAAGCCGCCAAAGCGCCGAGAATTTGTGAAATCCAATAAGGCAGGACGTCTTTTGCCGCACAACGGCCGCGCAACCAGACGGCGAGCGTGACGGCGGGGTTATAATGGCCGCCGGAAACGTGGCCGCCCGCATAAACCATGATCATCAGCGCGGAGCCGATGGCGACGGGGGCGAGAGCGCCCGCACTGGCGCCGATGACGGTCATGCCCACGGTCATGGCCAGAAAGAAAGTGCCGATGAATTCAACCAGATATTTTTTCATAATTAGATTTTTGCAGGCGAAAGATTAAGCGGATTCAGCGCCGCTTGCGAGTTCAAAAATGCTTTATGAAGGCGATGAAATCAGCCAATGCCGAGCAGTTCCACTTCAAAAACCAACGTCGAGTTTGGCGGAATCGCACCCGGATAACCGTCGCGGCCGTAGGCGAGTTCGGGCAGAATGGTCATTTTAACTTTGTCACCGATTTTCATGGTGGCCACGCCCAAATCCCAGCCAGCGATGACCTGACCTTCGCCCAGCGCAAACGCGAACGGCTCATCGCGATCCACCGAGCTGTCGAACTTCTTGCCGTCGGTGAAGGTGCCGGTGTAATGCACGGTCACGAGGTCGCCTTTTTTCGGAGCCGCGCCGTTGCCGGTTGCGAGTTTCTCAATTTTCAATTCAGGTTTAGACATGAAGATTATACGTTGTAACTGCTGCTGCTCATCGTGCCGCCGGTGCCGGTCCAGTTCGTGTGATGCGGCGCGGCTCCGGGCGCGTCGTCAATGCGCTGGTAAGTGTGTGCGCCGAAATAATCGCGCTGCGCCTGCAACAAATTCGCCGGTAACACGGCGCTGCGATATTGGTCGTAAAACGCGAGCGCGGTGCCGAACGCGGGAACGGGAATGCCTTTTTTTGCCGCGGTCGCGACAGTGTTGCGCCAGCCTTTCTGGCAGCGTTTGATTTCGCCGCGAAAATAATTGTCGAGCAGCAGATTCACGAGCTTCGGATTGCTGTCGTAAGCCTCTTTGATTTTTCCAAGGAAGCGCGAGCGGATGATGCACCCGCCGCGCCACATCAACGCGATGCCGCCGTAGTTGAGATTCCATTTATATTCCGCGGCCGCCGCGCGCATGAGCATGTAGCCTTGTGCGTAGGAAATAATTTTTGAGGCGTAAAGCGCGTCGCGGATGTCGGCGATGCATTGTTTCTTCTTCGCGGGATTTGCGGCAATGCTCGTGAGCGCAGGTCGCGGGCCTTTTAATTTTTTCGCCGCCTTCACGCGTTCTTCTTTCAACGCGGAAACGCAGCGCGAATAAACGGCTTCCGCGATCAACGTGATTGGAATTCCGAGATCAGCGGAATTTTGAATCGTCCATTTGCCCGTGCCTTTTTGCCCGGCAGTGTCGAGAATTTTGTCAACGAGCGGCGTGCCGTCAGTGTCCTTGAACGCAAAAATGTCGCGCGTGATTTCGATCAGATACGAATCGAGTTCGCCTTTGTTCCACTCGGCAAAAATGTCATGTAATTCCGGCGCGCCTAGGCCGAGTCCGTTTCTCAAAATGTTGTAAGCCTCGCCGATCAACTGCATGTCGCCGTATTCGATGCCGTTGTGAACCATCTTGACGTAATGCCCCGCGCCGCCTTCGCCGACCCAGTCGCAGCACGGTGCGCCGTCCACTTTCGCGGCGATGGATTGGAAAATATTTTTGACGTGCGGCCACGCGGCGGGCGAACCGCCGGGCATGATAGAAGGGCCATGACGCGCGCCTTCTTCGCCGCCGGAAACGCCAGTGCCGATGTAAAGCAGCCCTTTCGACTCGACATATTTCACGCGACGTTCGGTGTCGGTGAAGAGCGAATTGCCGCCGTCAATGATGATGTCGCCCGGTTCGAGCAGCGGCAAAAGGTGTTCAATGAATTCGTCCACCGCCGCGCCGGCCTTGACGAGCATCATTACGCGGCGCGGTTTTTTAAGCAACGAAACCATTTCCGCGAGCGAATGCGCGCCGATGATTTTGGTGCCCTTGGCCTCGTTGGCCATGAAATGGTCAACCTTCTCGACGGTGCGGTTGAACGCGACGACGGTGAAGCCGTGGTCGTTCATGTTGAGAATGATGTTCTGGCCCATGACGGCCAGCCCGATGAGGGCGATGTCAGCTTGCGGTTCCATATTTTTGTTTTTCCAATCCTTGCTCGAACGATACAAAAGCCCGCCGACTGCGCCAGCAGTTTTTGATGAAATTATTTCCCGTAGCTATGAAACGAACCGGCTTCAGGCGTGATTGCCCAATTGCAGCCGCGTGTCCGATTCCAGCAACGTCTTGAGATTCGGCCAGTTGGCGGTATTCATGTCGTTGAACGCATTCAAATAAACGGCCACCGTTTCATGCGGATATTTTGCCAGCAAAATTTCCACGGCGGATTTTAATTTTGCGTCGTCCACCGCGCCCGGCAAATCTTCCACCACGCCGTTTTCATTTTTGATCTCCAGCGCGTTCAAAAAATCCACCAGCATCGCGGCGTGTTTTTTCACCAGCCAAGCGCGGATGAATGCGGCGGCGGCGGGATCAAGATTCGGTTTGGTGAGCGCGGAGAGCATTGCGGCGTGGCGCGCGTCGCGCGGCTGGCGTTCGAGGAAAACCGGGCGCACGCGTTTCGCCTCGGCGACGGCGGTGAGCGTGGCTTTGTAGGCCAGCTTGTCCGATTCAAAAATGAAGGATAAAATATCAGTCGCCAGCGCGGGTGACATGAAACCGAGGAGTTCGTGGGATTTTAGCATTTGAAAATTATTCGGTAGTATCTAATTTGAAGTTTGAGGAACTAAACCATCCAGCCGATTCTTTAACTGTTCAACAAAGCTCACTGCGTTCTTGGGTGTGAAAAGCAGATAATGAAAGTGAAACTCATACCAGCGCGGTGTCTTTTTAATCTTAATCTCCACAAAGTCACTAAAAAGTCGAGTGCGTATGCCATGCACTGAAAGCCCGTATCCAAAAGGAAACATCAACGAAAGCATGGCTTTTGGAAATGAAATCAACTTCACTGATTCAATCTCGTTAAATTTTATTTTTCCTCTGCCGAGCATAAATAAGCGTAGATATTCGATACCATCTTCCGTCAACACAGCACCGTCTTCGATCAAGTCTTTGATTCCACATCGGCGGGCAAGAAATCTAAATGCCGTGACTGTAAGAATAGCAACAAGCACTATTGATGCAAAAAATATAGTTAGGATTAGCATTTGTTCGCCTTAACGTTTTTGACCATTTGAACGTATTTTCATCAGATGGTCGTGAGCGAAATTTTATTCTGCTTCGCAATTTGCGCGCAAGTTTCCTGTTCCAGCAAAAGCGTTTTGCCAGACTCCAGCGCGAGGACGGAAATTTTGGCGGCGGCGCAAACCTCAAAAGTTTTTGCGCCGAGGCACGGAATGTCGAAGCGCATATCGTGATTCACCTTGGCGACTTTCACGGCGACCGCGCCGCCGTCCTTGCCGGCGAGTTCGCCGCCGCGCGCGAGGCATTGATCCGTGCCTTCAAAGCCTTCCACGGCGAGCACCGTGCCGTTTTTGACGACGACGAGCTGGCCGATTTCCAGGCGCGAAACTTCCTTGGCGATCTTGAAACCAAATTCCACGTCCGCCTGTTGCGCATCGGAAATTTTCGGGCCGAGCGCAAATCCGTTCTGCGGCATCAGCGGCGCGAGCCACGGCGTGGCCTCGATGAGTTCCACGCCGTCTTTTTTTAGTTCATTCGCAATCGCGCCGAAAATCGTGTGGGCATTTTTTTCTTTCAGCCGCATCAAGACGCCGAGCGCCCGCAGGTCGGGGCGCAGGTCAAAAAGATTTTTCGGCGCGACTTGGCCGGCCATGACGACTTGCGTCACGTCGCGACTGGTGAACGCGGAGATCATTTTCCCAAGCTGGCCGACCTTGAGCCAGACGATGTCGTCCACGAGCGACGCGAGCGCGGAATCGGTCTCGCCTTCGACGGCGGTGGCGACGATGCGCTTGACGCCGGCGGCACGGGCGAGGCGCGCAAATTCCAACGGCAGCGAGCGGCTGCCGGCGATGAGGCCGATGGATTCGGGCGCAAGATTCATGCGATTGGGCGACTAGTTTAGCCGGTGGACGGCAGGAATCCAGCCGCGAATTGCTGTCCACTTTTCTCGCCGCCGTGTCAATTTTATGGATGGTTGCGCGGAAATTGATTTAAATTAATTAAGAAATCAGCTTGGCAAGCAGTTTGCTTTGTCGGGGGCGAATGTCATCCCTTGAAAACATTTACCTGAAAATGTCGCCGACGATTGAGCCGGTGGCCATGGCAAATCTGCAACCTGACTCCGCCCAGTCCGACCAGCAAAAACAGGTCGGGCGCGACGTGGCGCATGAATTGAACAATATTTTCACAATCATCCGCGGCTATGCCGACCGGCTGCTCATCAAGCATGGCGAAAACCCGACTTTGCGCCCGGAGCTGCTTTTGATTTCCGAAAACATCAAGCGCGCCGAGTCGCTCGTGCGCCACTCTACTTATCCGCGTTCGCGCGCGACCGTTGCCACCGTGCCGCCGCCGCCGGTTCAGCCGGCGGCTTGACCAATCTTCCGTTCCGTTTCGCTTTGACGCTGCGCGTTCCGTCGCGTAGCGTATCAATCCATTTTTAACCAGCAGCATTGAAGGATTGATGTGAATTTTTTAAGAGCCATTTTTCCGTCGAAAAACGACCGGGATGTGAAGAAAATCCGTCCCGTTGTTGAGCGCATCAACGCCATCGAGGCCGGCCTACAAGCCTTGTCCGACGACGACCTGCGCGCCAAGACCGCCGCGTGGAAGGCGGAACTTTCCAAGATCGAGGACAAGGCGGCACTTGCGGCGAAGCTTGAAGAAATTTTGCCCGAGGCGTTTGCCGTTGTGAAAAATGCCTGCCGCCGTCTGTGCGGCAAGGACGTGATCGTGCGCGAACGTCCGCTGCGCTGGGAAATGGTTCCGTTCGACGTGCAGATCATCGGCGGCTACTCGCTGCATACCGGCCACATTTCCGAAATGGCCACCGGCGAAGGCAAGACGCTCGTCGGCACGCTGCCGGTCTATCTCAACGCGCTCACCGGTCGCGGCGTCCACGTCGTGACGGTCAACGATTATCTCGCCGCGCGCGACGCGGAATGGATGGGTTCGATCTACAAATTTCTCGGCCTGACCGTCGGCGTGATTTTACACGACCAGGCGCCGAAGCTGCGCCGCGAGCAATACGCCTGCGACATCACTTACGGCACCAATTCCGAATTCGGTTTTGATTATCTGCGCGACAACGGCATGGCGCTGCGCAAAGAGGAGCAAGTTCAGCGCGGACATTATTTCGCCATCGTGGACGAAGTGGATTCCATTCTGATTGATGAAGCGCGCACGCCGCTCATCATCAGCGGCCCCGCGGTTCATACGTTTGACGAGCAATACGCGCAATGGAAACCGACCGTGGACGGTTTGGTTCGCGCGCAGCAGCAGCTTTGCGCTCGCTTTCTGAAAGAAGCCGAGGAACTCATCAAAAAACTGCATCCGACTGACGGTTCAAATGTGAAGGACGCCGACGCGTTGGAAAAAGAAATTGGACTTTTGCTTTTTCGCGTCAAGATCGGCCAGCCGCGTTCTGAAGGCTTAATGAAAATTTTGGAGAACCCGGAAAACGCCGGCATGATGAACCGCGCGGAACTGACGTTGCATCAAGACCAGAAAAAAGTGGACTTGTATCGCGAAAAGGAAGAATTGCTTTTTGCGATGGACGAAAAAAGTCACGAGGCGGATTTGACGGAGAAGGGCAGAAATTTCATTAGCCCGCAAGACCCCGACGCGTTTGTGCTGCCGGATTTGACGACGCTGTTACACGATGTGGACGCGGGGGCGGAACCCGACGCTCGCAAACGGCTCGAAGCGAAGGCGAAGTTGCAATCCGACTTTGAGGCCAAGGCGCAGAAGATTCACGCGATCTCGCAATTGCTCAAGGCGTATTCCTTGTATCAAAACGAAGTCGAATACGTCGTGCAAGATAACAAGGTCGTCATCGTGGATAAAAACACGGGGCGCCTGATGGCCGGCCGCCGCTGGAGCGACGGATTGCATCAGGCCGTCGAAGCCAAAGAAGGCGTGACCATTGAGCGTGAAACGCAGACGCTCGCCACGATCACGATCCAAAATTATTTCCGCCTTTACACCAAACTCGCGGGCATGACCGGCACGGCGGAGACCGAGGCGTCGGAATTTTACGACATCTACAAGCTCGGCGTGATGACCATCCCGACGAACCGACCGAACATCCGCAAGGACTCGGATGATTCGGTTTACAAAACGCGGCGCGAAAAATTTAATGCCGTCGTCGGGGAAATCAAAACGCTGCACGCGCAGGGCCGTCCGGTGCTCGTCGGCACGATTTCCGTCGAGACGAGCGAAATGCTTTCGCGCGCTTTGAAAAAAGAAGGATTGATCCATTCCGTTCTCAACGCGAAGTATCATCAGCAGGAAGCGGAAATCGTCGCGCGCGCGGGTCAGCGCGGCGCGATCACCATCGCCACGAACATGGCCGGTCGCGGCACGGACATCAAACTTGGCGAAGGCGTCGCAGCGGTTGGCGGTCTGCACGTGCTCGGCACCGAGCGTCACGAGTCGCGGCGCATTGACCGCCAGTTGCGCGGTCGTTGCTCGCGTCAGGGCGATCCCGGCAGTTCACACTTTTTCATTTCGCTCGAAGACGATTTGATGCGTTTGTTCGGCAGCGACCGCATCGTGAAATTGATGGAGCGCATGGGTCTCGAAGAAGGCGAAGAGTTGAAACATGGTTTGCTCAACCGCTCCATCCAGCAGGCGCAAAAACGCGTCGAGGGACATAATTTCCAGCAGCGCAAACGCACGCTCGAATACGACGACGTGATGAACAAACAGCGCGAAGTCATCTACGGCTTCCGCAACGAGATCATCAACAGCGACGACGTGCGCGACCGTTTGATGGACATCATCGAGGAAGTGGTGATTTTGAAAATCGAGGAATTTACTTCCGCCGATGCCGACACGTCTGAATGGCGCGTGCGATCGCTCGCCGACTGGGTGAACTTGAATTTCCCGCTCGGTTTGCCCGAAGCGGAAATTTTGAAAGCCGCCGCTGACGGCAAGGACGAACCGGTGGCGAATTCCATCTACGACGGCTTGAGTCCCGCGCAATTTTCCGTCTGCAATTTTATCAGCGACAGTATCCGCAAGGCTTACGAGTTGAAGGTCAGTTTCGAGGAGCCGGAAAAACTCGCGACCGTCGAGCGCTACACCATTTTGCAGGCGATTGACAAATTGTGGCAGGAACATCTTTACGAGATGGACAGCCTGCGTCACAGCATCGGCCTGCGCGCGCACGGCCAGCGCGATCCGCTGCTTGAATACAAGGCCGAGGCGTTCAAGATTTTTGACGAGCTGATGGTGAACGTGAAAACGGAAATCTGCCACAACGTTTTCCGCAGCGCATCGAGTCTGCTGGCGTTTGAAAATTTCCTGCGCAACGCACCGCAGCAAACGTTGCACACGACTTCCAGTGCGTTCGGCGGCACGAGCACTGCAACAGGATCAACCAACAAAGCCAGCGACGTCGTCAGCGAAGCGGCGAATGCGGCGGAAGCCCAGGCCAAAGCCAAACCTGTTCGCACCGGCCCGAAAGTCGGGCGCAATGACCCATGCACCTGCGGCAGCGGCAAGAAATATAAAAATTGCTGCGGCAAATAATTGTCGCGGCAAATCGCGCGCTTGTTTTTCGTCGGGTCGCGCGGCATTCTTCTGCCAAGGAGTTTATCATGTATCGCATCGGCATTGATTTAGGCGGCACGAAAATCGAAGGCGTCGTCTTGGACGCGTCCGGCCGTGAACTTACCCGCAAACGCATTCCCACGGAGCGCGAGCACGGTTACCAGCATATCTTGAACCGGCTGAAATTAATGCACGACGATCTGCTGCCGGTCGCGCACGGCCAGCCGACGACGTTCGGCATCGGCACGCCGGGCGCGCTTTCGCCGCGCACCGGACTTTTGAAAAATTCCAACACCGTCTGCATGAACGGCCAGCCGGTAAAGGCCGATCTGGAAAAATTGATCGGTCGCAAAATTGAAATCCAGAACGACGCGAATTGTTTCGCCATGGCCGAGGCGCGGCTCGGCGCGGGCAAGGGGAAAAAACTGGTTTTCGGCGTCATCATGGGCACGGGCTGCGGCGGCGGCATCGTCTATCACGGCGAAGTTTTTACCGGCGCGCAGGCCATCGCGGGCGAATGGGGACACATGTGCATTGATCCAAACGGCCCGCTTTGCTACTGCGGAAAAAAAGGCTGCGTGGAAACGTTCATCAGCGGTGCCGGACTGGAAAACCGTTACGCGGAAAAATTCGGCGTGCGCAAGCCGCTGAAGGAAATCGAAAAAGAATTTTACGCTGGCGAACCGAAGGCCGTTGAATTCATGAACTGGTTCTTGGACCGCTTTGGCCGCGCGCTGGCCAACCTGATTGACATCCTCGATCCCGACATCGTGGTCATCGGCGGCGGCGTCTCGAATTTCAACGCGCTATACACCGAAGGCGTCGCGCAGGTGCGCAAATACGTTTTCACCGACGAACTGGAGACGCCCATCGTTAAACATCAACTTGGCGATTCCGCCGGCGTTTTCGGTGCGGCGCTGGTGGGCGTTTGAAAACGGCAGAAAATTTCATAAACCGCTTGCGCCCGGCGCGGCGCTGAATATATTGCAAACGATTTGCAAATCGTAAATCTCAACAACCGCCATTTGCGCCAGCGTTTGCACGCGGCGGCGGCGGTGTTGTCGCTGGCGATCTGGCTGTTCATGGCGGTGGCCGAGGCCTACACCCCGCTGCACGCTTGGCTGCACGGCGGGACGATTCCCGACGATGACGATTGCGCCATCGTCGCCATCGCGCATGGCAAAGTCGAAACGGTCGCCGTTGCTGCGCCGACACCTGTCCCAGTGGCTTGGATTGAACTTGTTGCTCGCCCCGAATTTTGCATTTTTGCTCCGGCCATCGCTTTTCTTCCAGATGGCCGCGGCCCGCCGGTTCTTCCTGCAGTTTCCTAATTCGTTGGTTTCGGACGCATTGCTTCGTCCGGAATTTTCCCTGAACTAAAACTTTGCATTGCGCCCGCGTGGCGTCGTGCAAACCCGCGAACCCATAAAAATTCGCGGAGCAGTGATTTAATTTTAACTAATTTAATTTATGAAAAATATTGAAGAACAGAAAAGGCGGAATCGCCGAATGTATTGGTCAGTCATTTCGTGGGTGGCCTTGTCGTGTGGCGGAACGGTGTCGGCGCAGACCAATGCTGTCGCCAATTCCGGCAGTTCGACGAACGTGACCGACCTCGGCAAAATCACGGTCATCGGCCAGTTGGACCAGGCGCGCAGCCAGATTCTGCCGAATCTCGGCGCGACGGCCTACACGCACACGGCGGAACAAATCCAGAACCAGTCGCAGGGCGATGATGCGCCGCTGAACCAGATCGTGCTGCGTTCGCCGGGCGTGGCGCAGGATTCGGCGGCGAACGGCGATTTGCACGTTCGCGGCGAACACGCGAATCTGCAATACCGCATCAACGACGTGATTTTGCCGGAAGGCATCACGGGATTTGGATTGGAACTGGATCCGCGTTTCGTCGAGTCCATGCAGCTCATCACCGGTTCGCTGCCGGCGCAATACGGTTTCCGCACGGCGGGCATCGTGGACATCCAGACCAAGAGCGGCGCGTTTGTGGACGGCGGCGAGGGGGAAATTTACGGCGGCAGCCACGACACGTTGCGGCCGAGTTTTGAATACGGCGGCACGTCGGGGAAATGGAATTATTTCACGGACGCGAGCTTTGAGCAAAATGACTTGGGCATCGAAAATCCAACGTCGGCCCACAGCGCCATCCATGACCACACGGATCAGTTCAAGCTGTTTTCGTATCTGTCCTACCTGATTGACGACACGAGCCGTGTGAGTTTCATGGGCAGCGCGTCCTACGCCAATTATGAAGTGCCGAACACGCCCGGACTGCCGGTCGGCACTTCGCCGGACGGTAGCACGCCGTGGAATATCGCCGGCAGCGGACTGCCGACGACGTTTGACTCCGCGCAGTTGGACGAAAATCAAAAGGAGCAAAATTATTATCTCGTCAGCACTTATCAGAAATCCGCCGGCGATTTCAACGGCCAGGCTTCGGTGTTCGGCCGCGCGAGCGGCGTGCATTTCCGTCCCGACCTGATTGGCGATTTGTATTTCAACGGCGTGGCGAGCGACGAGGCGCGCACGCTTTATTCCGAAGGCGCGCAGGCCGACGGCAGCTACGACCTTGGCGACAAGCACACGCTTCGTGGCGGCGGTTCACTGGTGAACGAAAGCGTTTTTCAGGATTCGACGACGACGGTTTTTCCCGTGGACGCCAACGGCAATCCGACGGGCGCATATTTTCCAATCTCGGACAGCAGCCGGATAAATGCGTTATACACCGGCGTTTATTTGCAGGACGAATGGAAGATGTTTTCCAAGTTCACCGTCAATTACGGCACGCGTTTCGACGTGTTCAATTCGTCCTTTGACAACGAATGCCAGTTGAGTCCGCGCGTGAACATGATTTACAAGCCAACGGACTCGACGACGTTGCACGCGGGTTACTCGCGCTACTTCACGCCGCCGCCAGCGGAAAATGTGAACGGCACCACGGTGGCGAAATACAACGGCACGTCCAATGAATCTGCCACCACCCAAGACAGCCCGGTCAAGTGCGAGCGCGCGGATTATTTTGACCTTGGCGCGACGCAGCAGCTCACACCGGGATTATCAGCCGGCGTGGACGCTTATTACAAATACGCCCACAACCAACTCGACGATGGATTGTTCGGGCAGACGCTGATTCTTTCCGCGTTCAACTACGCGCAGGGAAAAATCTACGGCATCGAATTCCCCATCAACTACACGCACGGCGGATTTTCGACTTACGCAAACATCGCCTACTCGGTTGCGCAGGGTCAGGATTGGAATTCCTCGCAGTTCCTGTTTGACCCGACCGATGCGGCCTACGTCAAGAACCACTGGATTTATCTCGACCACGACCAGCGCGTGACCGGCTCGTTCGGCGCCGCCTACGTCTGGAAGGAAGGTGCAAATTCCAGCACGCGCGTTTATGTGGACTCGATTTACGGCAGCGGCTTGCGAACGGATTCGACCGACAGCTCCGGTCAAACCATTCCGAACGGCGGCACGGTTCCGAGCTATTACACCATCAACATTGGCGCGGAACAAACTTATAAGTTCACTAAAAAACAAATCCTGAAAGCGCGGCTCGATGTCGTAAACGTGACCGACAACAGCTATGCGTTGCGCGATGGCACCGGCGTCGGCGTCAACGCCGCGCAATACGGCGAACGGCTCGGCTTCTACGGCTCGTTGAGCTACGCGTTCTGAAATGAAAATGGATGCCAATCAAATATCGCCGCCTTACGAGTTGAAGAATGAACTCGCGCGTCTGTGCCTGCCGTCGGCCAATCGCGACGCGAATCTCAAACTCGCGTGGGTGAACTCGGTTTGCATCCTGTTTCTGCTCATCGGCATTCTCGGCGCGCGGCGCGGGTTGATCGCCATCAAGCCTGCGCCGCCGCTCGAGGAAATTGTTCCCGTCATTCTTGCGCCGGTCACGTTGCCGCCGCAGGAAACGGAAAAAAAAGAAATTCCCGACCAAACCAAAAACGATGCGCCGCCCGTCAATGTCGTCATTCCGCAATCACCGAGCGTCAGTTTTTCCGTGCCGACGATCGGCGCTTTGGTGGTTCCGGCAAATCTCGCTGTCGCGCCGCCGCTGGAACCGATGCAAACGGCGGCGCAAATCGGTTCGCTCAATGACACCGGCAGCGGCGGCGAACGCCCGCAGCCGCCATATCCGATCATCGCCAAGGAATCCGGCGAGCAGGGCACGGTCGTCGTTTTGCTCGGCGGCGACGCGGCGGGAAATATCGTTTCCGTGGACGTGAAAGAATCCTCCGGTTTCCCCGTGCTCGATCGCGCGACGGTGGATTTTTTGAAACGCCACTGGCATCTGCCGACAAACTCGGACAGCCGTTTGTTTCAAACCAGCATCACCTACCAACTGCAATTTTAACTTCACCCATAAACTAAAATAAAAATTATGCTCGCAAACATTGTCTTCCAATTCTTTAGCAAAGGCGGCCCGGTCATGTGGCCGATCCTCGCCAGCGCACTCGTTGCCGTCGCCGTCATCGGCGAACGCACGTTCTGGTGGTGGCGCGAAAGCCAGAAGCGCGAGCCGAAAAAAATGGAGCAACTCCTCGCCGCGCTGGAAAATGGCGATGTCGCTGCCGCGCAAAAAATTTCCACAGGCACGGACGATCCCGTCATCCGCATGATTCGTCATGGACTTGCCCACGTCGGCCACAAGCACAGCTCGTTGCTGGGCGCATTGCAACTCGCCGCTGGTATTGAACTGAAGCGCGCCGGGCGGTTTCTCACGGTCATGGATACACTCGTCACCCTCGCCCCGCTGCTCGGTTTGCTCGGCACGGTTACGGGTTTGATGCGCGCATTTTTGAACATCGGCAGTTCGGAACTTTCTGTCACCGCCGTCACCGGCGGCATCGGCGAAGCGCTGATTGCGACGGCGTGTGGCCTCGGCATCGCAATTTTTGCGCTGGTTCCGTTCAATTATTTTTCCGCGAAGGTCGCGCAGTTGCAGTTTGATTTGGAAACGGCGGCAACCAATGTCGAAGTGATGGTCGGCGGTGGCCAAGCTGGCGACACGGTTCATCTGCAAAAACCAGCGTCGCCCAGCCACGCCACGAGCCATTGATTTGCGGATGAAAATTTCATCGCCCATTCCCAGACGCCGCTCGCGGATCGTCATCATCCCGCTGATTGACATCATGTTTTTTCTGCTGGCGTCGTTCATGATGATCAGTTTGCAGATGAGTCGCACGGCGAACATCAAAGTCAATTTGCCGTCCGCCACGCAGTCCGCGCAAGATTACAAGCCGGACATGGTCAACATCGCCGTGGACAAATCCGGCGCGGTCTGGCTGGAAAAGAAAATGATTTCGTTGCCGGACTTGAGCGCCGCTTTAGCCAGCCGCTTCAAGGCCGACACGAATCTGCCGGTCTATATCAGCGGCGACCGCGACACGTTGCACGGCGACATGGTGAAAGTGTATGAAGTTGTCCGCGCCGCCGGCATCCAGAAAGTTTCGTTCATGACCGAGAATCAAAAATCCACGGCGCCATGAAAATCCGCTCGCCCATTCCCGAAAAAAAGTCGCGGCTGGAAATCATTCCGCTGATTGACATCATGTTTTTTCTGCTCGCGTCGTTCATGATGATTAGCCTGCAAATGCAAATCGTCCGCACGGTGAAAGCGAATTTGCCGACGGCCACGCTCGCGACTTCGAGCACCAAGCCGGACATCGTGAACCTGCTCGTGAACCGCGGCGGCCAGGTTTCCGTGGATCAAAAAATGATTTCCTTCACCGAACTGAACTCGCTGCTGACGAACCGTCTCAGTGCGAACACAAATTTGCCCGTCTATATCACCGGCGCGGCGGACGCCACGCACGGCTCCATGGTGTTTGTTTTGGATTTAGTGAAACGTGCCGGCATTTCGCACGTCGCCATTGCTGTCAAAGCCGCTCCTGACCAACCTTGAATTCACATGAAAAATTTCCAACAAAACCTGCTTATCACCCTCGCGCTCGCGCTCTGCGGACTTTGCGCCTTTCAATGGTATGAACAGACGCTCCAGCGCGACGAGATCACGACGATGAATGGCATTCTTTATGACAAGAACGTCGCCATCCAGGACGCGACGAATTCCATCGCGACGCTGAACCATCAGATTGAGCAGATGGACGCGCGCATCACCGAGATCAAGGCCGCCGCCGCGACCAACGATGCGCTCGTCGTGACGCAGCGGGTCGAGCTCGCGCAACTGCAATTCAACAACGCCAATCTCACGAACGAACTGGTGCAATACAAAACCGCTGTGGCCACGCTGTCGGCGAAATTGAAGGACGCCTACGCCGGCATCGCGCAGCAGAACGAAGCCATCACCAATCTCGTCGCGCAGCGCGATGATTTTGTGAAAAAATTCAACGACGAGGTGAAAGACCGCAACGATGTCGTCTCCAAATACAACGACCTCGTGAAACAGGTGCAGCAACAGCAAAGCGGCCAAAAATAAAAACGGCGGCTGTCATGCGACAACCGCCATCTTGAATTTTTTGGCGGCGTCGGCGCACCGTCCTGTCAGATTACATATTCGCGATGATGTTATCGCCAAACGCGGAACATTTGATTTCCGTCGCGCCGTCCATCAAGCGCGCAAAGTCGTAGGTGACGCGTTTGCTGCCGATCGCGCCGTTCAGACCTTTGAGAATCAAATCCGCCGCTTCTGTCCAACCCATATAGCGCAACATCATTTCGCCGCTCAACACCACCGAGCCAGGATTCACCTGATCTTTGCCAGCGTATTTCGGAGCCGTGCCGTGCGTCGCCTCGAAGATGGCGTGGCCGGTGATGTAATTGATATTGCCGCCGGGCGCGATGCCGATGCCGCCTACCTGCGCCGCGAGCGCGTCGCTCAAATAGTCGCCGTTCAAATTCAGCGTGGCGATCACGTCGAAATCCGTCGGACGCGTCAGCACTTGCTGCAACGCGATGTCCGCGATTGAGTCCTTGATGATTATCCCCGCGCCGGGTTTGCCTTCGGGAATCTTGCACCACGGGCCGCCGTCAATCTCCACCGCGCCGAACTCGCTCTTCGCCAGTTCGTAGCTCCAGTCGCGGAAGCCGCCCTCGGTGAACTTCATGATATTGCCCTTGTGGACAATCGTCACCGATTTTTTCTTCTCCGCAATCGCGTAGAGCATCGCCGCGCGGAAGAGCCGCTGCGTTCCCGTTTTGGAAACCGGCTTGATGCCGATGCCGACCACTTCCGGCGTTTCGCCGAAACGGATTTTTTTGAAATCTTTCGGAAAGTTCGTTTTTAGAAATTCAATCGTCTTGAGCGCGGCTTCCTTGCCCGCCTCGAAATCAATGCCCGCGTAAATGTCCTCCGTGTTTTCGCGGAAGATGGTCATGTTCACTTTTTCGGGATGCTTCACGGGCGACGGCACGCCGGTGAACCATTGCACCGGGCGCAGGCAAACATACAAATCAAGCATCTGGCGCAGCGCGACGTTGAGCGAGCGGATGCCGCCGCCGACGGGCGTGGTCAACGGGCCTTTGATGCCGACGAGAAATTCCTTGAACGCCTCGACCGTGTCGTCCGGCAGCCAGTTGTTGAACTTTTTGAAACTTTCTTCGCCGGCAAAAACCTCGAACCACGAGATTTTCCGTTTGCCGCCATAAGCTTTTTGCACCGCCGCGTCGAACACGCGCACGCTCGCGGCCCAGATGTCCGGGCCGGTGCCGTCGCCACGGATGAATGGCAGGATAGGATTTTCCGGCACGGTGAGTTTGCCGTTGGCGATGGTGATTTTTCCGCCAGCGGGAACGGTACAAGTGGTGTAGGCCATAAAATTAAATTTGGTTAAACAATTCCTTCGGCAAGATGAAAAAGCCGAACGCGGCGGAAATCAAGATAACTTTTGCGAAAGCTGAATCATTTATTGCGCTAGGCGTTCGCGGTGAGGCTGGTGGTCGCGGTTCCAGCGGCTCAAGGCGTCGTCGCTGGTGTCGGCGAAAAGAAATGGCAGCGGCGGCGATTCAACGTGGCCGTCGCAAAAGACCACGTTGGCTTTGCCTTGATGGCGGGCATCATTGATGGATGTTTTGTTAGAACCCCAAAAAGAATCATGCCGCCAAAGAAAGCTTTGTCCTTGAAAAAGCTCTGAACTATTTCCATCAAACGCGTCGCCGATGGCCATCATTTCGCTTGGACTAACAATGTCTGATTCATTAACCGGCGGCTTGTAAATCGCTACTTTTCCTATCGTACCATGTGCAAATCCATAATGGCCGCCCAAACCCAATGAATCTAAATTTGTGCCGATACCAAACGCGTTGTAACCATATGAACAAGTGAAACCCATGCTTGAAGCAACTTTGGACGAAACTCCAGGGCAAAGCCAGATGCCTTTGTTCCAAAAGTTGGTATCTCTGTGGTAATCTAAACCAAGTTGATGTCCAAGAGTTTCAACCCAACCATTGAAATTAGTGGCAATACCATTTTTGTCATATTCAGCATCTGCCATGAGTGGGTAAAAATGGTTGTCCGAAACAAATTCGTGCAAACCAACTCCCAGTTGACGGACATTGTTGACGCAGTGAATTTGACGCGCCCTTTTCATGGCTGAACTCAATGCCGGAAGCAAAAGTGCAGCAAGAATTGCGATGACGGCGATGACAACCAAAAGTTCAACCAGCGTAAATGCCGGTTGAACTCTTGGCCGTTGAATTTTCATCACGCCACCTCAACCAACCTTGTCACTTTCGTCGGCGCTTCGCTGAATTGCGCCTTCACTTTGGCGACGGTGTTCTCGACGGACAGGCCGTATTTCTTGCGGAGTTCGTCCTGCGTCGTGGCGTGCTCGATGAACTGGTCCGGCCAGCCGATGCGCACGACGGGCGTCGTCACATTTTTTTCGCTGAACAGTTCCAGCACCGCCGAGCCGTAGCCACCCATCAGCACATGGTCTTCCAGCGTCACGACGACATCCGCCGCGCGCCCGAAAAATTCCGTCGTGCCCGCGTCAATCGGCTTGGTGAAGCGCGGATTGATGACGGCGACGTCGAAGCCTTCCGCCGCGAGTTGCGCGGCGGCTTTGCGCGCAATGGCATTCATCGGTCCGAGGCCGAACAGTGCGACCTTGCGTTGGCCGTTGTTGGCAAAATTCTGTTGCACCAGCGCCTTGCCGACTTCGATCAGCGCCGGTTCGTCCTTTACCGGCACGCCTTCCGCCGCGCCGCGCGGATAACGGATGAAGGTCGGATGATTCACGGTCGTGGCGGTGAACATCATGTCCGCGAGTTCGTCCTCGTTGGCCGGCGCCATCGCAATGACGTTCGGGAAACAGCGCAGATACGCGATGTCAAACAGGCCGTGATGCGTCGGGCCGTCGTTCGCAGAAAGGCCGGCGCGATCCATGCAGAAAATCACCGGCAAATCCTGCAAGCAAACGTCGTGATGAATGCAGTCGTAGGCGCGCTGGAGAAAGCTGGAATAAATCGCCACGATCGGCCGCAAACCCATCGTCGCCATGCCGGCGGCAAAAATGACGCCGTGTTCTTCGGCGATGCCGACGTCGTAGTAGCGTTCCGGCAGCGCTTTTTCCAAATGCTTCATGCCGGTGCCGCTGGGCATTGCGGCGGTGAGGCCAATGACGGCTTCGTTTTTTCGCGCGAGCTTCACGGCGGTCTGGCCCATCACGTCCTGATACATCGGCGGCGTGCCGGGTTTGGCGGGAGCCGTTTCCCCGGTCGTGGCGTTGTAAGGGCCGAGGCCGTGAAATTTCTCCGGTTGTTTCAACGCGGCTTCAAAACCTTTGCCCTTTTGCGTCAAAACGTGGATGACAATCGGATGATCACATGTCTTGGCGAATTCCAGTGTGCTGATGAGCAGCGGCAGATCGTGTCCGTCAATCGGGCCGAGGTAGCGCAAACCCATTTCTTCAAAGAGCACCGGCGAGCCGTGTCCGCCGCGTCCGTCCGATTCCACGAGACTGGTGCTCGGTTTAAGCCCGACGCCGGTGAGCGCGCCCTTGAACCCGCCTTCCGCGCGGTGCGCGAGCTTGAGTGCGAGTTCGCCTTTGGGCAGCTTGCGCACAAAATTTTCAAAATCCTTTGCGAGCTGGTTATAGCGCGGGTTGGTGATGAGCTTGTTGAGGTAACCGGAAATCGCGCCGACGTTTTTGGCAATGCTCCACTCGTTGTCGTTGAGGATGCCAATGAATTTTCTGGTCGTGTGCGCGACGTTGTTCATGGCCTCGAACGAAATGCCGTTCGTCAGCGCCGCGTCGCCGAAAATACAGACGACGTTTTCGTCCGTGCCTTTTTTGTCGCGTGCCGCCGCCATGCCGAGCGCGGCGGAAAGCGCCGTGCCCGCATGACCCGCGCCGAAGCTGTCGTGCTCGCTTTCCGTGCGCAACGCAAAACCGTTCAAGCCATCGGTTTGACGAATCGTGCGAAAACGATTTTTGCGACCGGTCAAAATTTTGTGGACATAAACCTGATGGCTCACGTCCCAGACAAATTTATCCTTCGGCGTCGTGAACACTTTGTGCAGCGCGATGGAAAGTTCCACGACGCCGAGGTTCGGGCCGAGATGGCCGCCGCCTTTGGCGAGGCCCTCAATCAACTCGGTCCGGACTTCGCCGGCGAGTTCCTGCAATTGCGGCACCGTGAGTTTTTTGACGTGTTCCGGTGAATCCACCATGTCCAAGTATCGGCTCATATTTTATTCTTCCGACGATTCAAACGGCTTGAGCTTCAATTCGCCCGCCGCGTTTTTTTCCAGTTGCTGGATTTTGACTTCCGCTTCCGCGAGTTTTTCCTGGCAGATTTTCACCAGCCGCGCGCCTTCCTCATAACGGGCGAGCAGCGTTTCCAGCGGCAGATCATCCGCCTCCATGGCGTCCACGATGCCCTCAAGTTTTTTGAGCGCGTCTTCAAACGGCACGCTGCCCCTGGCCGCGTCACCGGCCCTGGCTGGTTTTGACATCGGGAAACAATAGGGAAAAAACGCGCCCGCGTCCAGCGCGGAGAAAGGCGAATCACTCCGCCACGCGGCTGAAAATTTCGCCCTTGGCCAGCCGGGTTTTCAATTTCTGCCCCGCCTTGACCGCCGCCGCGGCGCGCAAAACGTTGCCGCTCGCCGCGTCCGTCGTGATCGAATAGCCGCGCGCCAAAACCTGCTCCGGCCCCAATGAATTCAGGCGTTTTTCCAGTTGCCGCAAATATTCACGCCGCGTTTTCAGGGCGACCGACGGTTTGGCCCGCAAAAATCTGCCGGCCAGATTTTGCAGAACCACATGGCGTGCGCGCACCGCTGTTTTCAAATTGCGCAACAAACCGGACTGCAAATCGTCCAGCCGTTGCAATGAATCGTTCAGCCGCCGGCGCGGATGCAAGCGCGACCATCTGCCGGCGAGCGAAGCGAAATTTTCTTTTTCATTCGCCATTCGCCGCCGCACCCGCAACCGCATTAAGTCCAGCGCACCGCCGACAAATTCACGGCTGGCAAACACGCCCTCGGTGATGATTTCCGCCGCCGCGCTCGGCGTCGCCGCCCGCACATCCGCCACAAAATCCGCGATAGTGAAATCAATCTCATGGCCGACCGCCGACACGACCGGAATTGCAGATTCAAAAATCGCCCGCGCGACAATTTCTTCGTTGAACGCCCACAAATCTTCCAGCGAGCCGCCGCCGCGCGTGACTAAAATCAAATCGAGCTTGGTTGAATCGTTGGATCGTTGGGTCTGCGCTGTTGTTAGATGATAACGGTTCAATAATGCAACGGCTACAGCGATTTCTTCCGCCGCACCGTCGCCTTGCACGCGGCACGGCGCGAGGATAATTTCCAGCGCCGGATTTCTGCGCTGAACAACATGCAGCACATCGCGAATCGCCGCGCCCGTTGGCGAAGTCACCAAACCGATGCGCGCCGGAAATTTTGGCAACGCACGTTTGCGTTCCGGCGCGAACAAACCTTCCGCCGCGAGCTGCTGCTTCAATTTTTCAAACGCAATTTGCAGCGCGCCGATGCCTTGCAATTCCACCGCGCGCACGATGAGCTGGTATTGCCCGCGCGCCTCGTAAACCGTCACGTCGCCCTGCAGCAATACTTTCTGGCCGTCCGCGAGCAGTTCGCGCTGCGTCACTTTTTCGCGGTTGAACAGCACGCAGCTCAACTGCGCGTTCGCATCCTTGAGCGTGAAATAAATATGGCCGGAACTTTGCGTTCGCAAGTTCGTGATCTCGCCGTTGACCCAGACCGCGCCGACCTGTTTTTCCAACAGCGTGCGCACCGTTCCCGTTAGTTCTGAGACGGACAAAACTTTCCGCATCTCCGCCGGTGAAAATAATTCACCGAAGTTCCACTGCGATTTGGCCGGTTTGCTCATGCGCGAAAATTAAACCACGGATGCACACGGATGCACACGGATAAAAACCACCTTAACGCAGGGGCGCGCACAGCTTAATCAACATTTTTGATTTCCCCCGCATCTTCGCGTTCGGTTTGCAATTCGCAAATCCGTGTGCATCCGTGGTTAAAAATTTAGGGCTACGTTGACGGCGGCGACCAGCGCATCCACGCGCGTTGCGAGCGGAAAATCCGACGGTGCTTCCAGCGTGTAGCCCTGCCGCGATTTTTGCGTGATAAGCCAGAGCGCTTCGGGCCAGAGCGGACGTTCGTGCGGTGAAATGTTCGGACGGATGATTCCGTTTTGCGCGGGGCGATCCTCGATGATTTCGGAAGGATCAATCGGACAAACTTTTTTGACGGCCTCGATCATTTTTTCCGCAAACGAAATTTTGTTATCCGGGTTTTGTTCGTAGAGATAAAAGCCGTGCGACTCCCAGTCTTCATGCAAGCAGAGATACAGATCAAATTGCGGCTGCCGTTCCAGCCACGCGATGTGCGCGCGGGTCTCGGCGGCTTGCGGATCACGATAATCGCGGTTCAAATCAATGCTGTCCGCGTTCGTGCGCTGGTTCAAGGTGAAGCCGACGGGATTCAGGCACGGCAGCAAAAAAATCTCCGCGTTTTCCGGCCAGCGGTTTACTTGAATCAATTTAAGTGCGGCCAGCGGCCCGGCGGGTTCGTCGCCATGGATTCCGGCCGAGATGTATATTCTGGGTGCGGGTGGCTTGGGGTTTTTCGCTTCTGATTTGCGATGAAACGCAAACAAATCCAGATCGTTGATTTTGTGGAATACTTCGGAATCCCAGCCGTGGGCAGGCGCAGCGGCTTTCACGTCGCCCAGCACGGCGCGGATGTCAATGGTTTCGCCGTGGTAGCCGCCGAGATTTTTTCCGAGTTTTTGCACGCGGAGAATTTCACGCAAAGCGGCGCAGACGCAAGGAAGTTTTTATCCCGCCGTCAGCTGGATGATCTCGCGCAGCGGCGTCTGCGGCTTGAACTGCACGCAGCGTTCCAGTTTTTCCACCAGCGGCTTGCGGCGGCGCATGTCGTCAAAGCCCGGCGCATAGGCTTGGTCGTAGGGAATCAATTCAATTTTTGATTTTGAACCGAGCGTGGCCACGACGAGCCGGGCCAGTTCCAGGATGGAAATCTCTTCCGTGCCGCCGATGTTGAAAATCTCGCCGTGCGCCTGGTCGCATTTTTGTAGACGCACGAGCGCTTCCACCACGTCGTTCACCAGGCAAAAGCAGCGCGATTGCGCACCGTCGCCGAAAACGCCCAACGGCTCGTTTTTTTTCGCCGCCGCGATGAAGCGCGGCAAAACCATGCCGTAGCGTCCGGTTTGTCGCGGACCGACGGTGTTGAACAGCCGTGCGATGATGACGGGCAGTTTTTTTTCGCGCGCGTAGGCGAGTGCGAGAAATTCATCCGTCAACTTCGAGCACGCGTAGCTCCAGCGCGACTGGCCGGGTCGCCCGATGAGCAGATCGTCGTCCTCGCTGAACTCCGGCTTCGCGCTCTTGCCATAAACTTCCGAGGTGGAAGTCAGCAACAGCGGCGTGGAATTTTTTGCGGCGGCTTTTAACAAGATTTCCGTTTCGTGAAAGCTCGCTTCCAAGACTTGCAGTGCGGATTTGACGACGAGTTCCACGCCGACCGTCGCGGCGAGGTGAAAAATAAATTCCGCCTCCGCCGCGAGTTGGGGCAGTTCCGCGTAGGCGGAAATCTTGGTCTGGATGAAACGGAAATTTTTGTGCTGCGCCACCGCGCGCAGATTGTCCCGGCTGCCGGTGGAAAGATCGTCAATGACGACCACGCTTTTCCCGTCCTTTAGCAAACGCTCGACGAGATGCGCGCCGATGAAGCCGGCGCCGCCAGTGACGAGAATGGGCTTGCCGTTTTTCATTTCAGCGCGCCGGCCACGGCTGCCGCCAATTGCTGGCGGAATGCGGCGCTTTCAATTTTCTCCGCCTCGTGCGGATTCGAGAGATAGCCGCCTTCAATGAGAACCGCCGGACACTTCTGACCGCGCAGCACTTCAATGTATCGCACATGGCGCACGCCTCGGTCTTCCAGTCCGGTTGCGCGTGCCAAAGCACCCTGCAATTTTAAGGCGATCTGAAGATTTTCGGCGTCGAAATCGTTGCTCGATAATTTTTCCATCCATGGATCGGCGTAGCCGCGCGTGACGGTTGATGGGATGCCGGTTGGTGAGAAACAATAGGTTTCCAGCCCGCCGGCTTTTTTGTCCGGCGCGCCCGAATTGAAATGCAGGCTGATGAACAAATCCGCATGATGTGCCGTGGCGAAAACGACACGGCTAGAATTGGTGACATATGAGTCGTTCGTGCGCGTGAGAAAAACCGTCCAGCCGTTGGCTTCGAGCAGTGGCTTGAGCCGGCGCGCCCAGTCGAGCGTGAATTCTTTTTCCATCCGGCCATCCCGCACGCTCACCGTGCCGGAATTGCCGCCGCCATGGCCAGGATCAATTACAATGATGCGGTTCGCGCCGAACGCGAGCGGTTTGCCCAACAGCAGCGGCTCGAGGTTTTTTTGCAGGTCGAGGCCGTGGATGAAAAGCTGGTCGTCAATGATTTCCGGCGCGAAACCCAAATGCAGTTCAACGCCGTTCCACGTCGCCTCGCGGCTGCCGATTTCCAAAATCATGGTGCCGCGCGGCGAACTGACGGCGTAGCTGGCCACCGGCGAATCCGGCATCCGGCGCGGCCCGGCAATTTTATTTGCCGCCGCCCAGCGGTCGAGCGAAGTCCACGTCAGAATTGGCGCGGGCGGGAAAGTTTTCAGCGGCGGCGGATTGGCATGGCTCGCGGGTGCGGGAATGATTTTAACGGCGGGCGGGATTTTATTGGTTGCTGGCGGTTGGACGGCCGCGCTGGTCTGTGACCATTCCTTCGGCACCGGCCCCGATTCCGAGCCTTGATAAATGCTGGTGCAGCCCGCCAGTAACAGCAGCATTCCGCCAAAAATGATTCCCGCATATTTGAACACGCGCCAATTGTGCGCAACGCAAATGCGGACTCAAGCTGTTTTGCGCGCGACTTGTTTGCGGCGGCGAATTGCGGCATTATTTCCGCAGTGAAAATTCTTGTCGCCATCACCGGGGCCAGCGGCGCGCTCTACGCGCAGCGGCTGCTGGACAATCTGGATCCACGCCAGCACGAAATCCACGTCGTGTTGAGCAATTACGCGCAACAGGTTATCGCCGAGGAACTGCCCGGCGGTTTGAAACTTCCCGCCGGCGTAAAACCGCACGGCCTCAAAAGCATGAACGCGCCGTTCGCCAGCGGCTCGAATCCGCCTGACGCGATGGTCGTGATTCCCTGCACGATGGGCACGATGGGCCGCATCGCGCACGGTTACAGCGAGGACGTTTTGCAGCGCGCCGCCGACGTGGTGCTGAAGGAAAAGAAAAAATTGATCTTGGTGCCGCGCGAAACGCCGCTGAATCTGATTCACGTCAAAAACATGGAACTGTTGCTGCTCGCTGGCGCGACCTTGATTCCGGCAAATCCCAGTTTTTATTCCGGCGCGAAAACCATCGTCGAACTCGTGGACACCGTCGTCGCGCGCGTGCTTGATCACATCGGCCTGCCGAACCAGATCGCGCCGCGCTGGGCGGAGGAAAAAGAATGAATTTTTCACCAGAAATCTTTCTTGGTTGCCTCTTGTATTTTGGAGCCTTACTGATTCCCGCGCTGTTCTTCTTTTTCAATAAAGGGCATAGCAAGGCCAGAAAACTGATGCTGATTGGAGTCGGCCTACAAGCTCTTTGGTCAATGGTGGTCGCTGCAATTGCTTATTTTTCTTGGCGGGCAGGGAATAGAGATGCTTTTATGGCTTGGGGTTTATTGCTTCCAGTAAATTTTTTTGGCTTCCTTTATTTTGTGGCGGTTCTTTTTATTTACGTCAAAAAAGACAAAAAATAAATTTTGTTCTGAAACCGATTCAAAAATGATTTCCACGGTTCAAAAATGGGGTTCGTTCGTGCGTTTCTCGCATACGGTTTTTGCGCTGCCGTTCGCGTTGGCGGCGATGCTCGTGGCCGCGCGAGACAATCGCGGCTGGCCCGGCTGGAAAACTTTCGGACTGATTTTAGTCGCGATGATTTGCGCACGGACGTGCGCGATGGCGTTTAATCGCATTGTTGACCGCAAATTTGACGCGCTCAATCCGCGCACGGCTAATCGCCACCTACCGAGTGGACAAATTTCCTTGGCGAGCGCAATTTTGCTTTGCGCAATTTCCGCTGCCGGTTTGATTGCCGCGAGCTATTTTCTAAATCCGCTCTGTTTTTATCTTTCGCCCGTCGCGCTGTTGCTGGTTTGTTTCTATTCGTTGACCAAACGGTTCACGGATTACACGCACGTTTTTCTCGGCCTCGCGCTCGCGCTCGCGCCCGTTGGCGCGTGGTTGGCCGTGCGCGGCAACGCCGTCTCCATTTTGGAAGTCCTGCAGATGACCATTCTCGCGTTCGCCGTGATTTTGTGGCTCGTCGGCTTCGACATCATTTACGCGCTACAGGATTACGAGTTCGACAGATCGCACGGCCTGCGCTCGCTCGTCGTCGCCTGGGGGCCGCAAAATGCTTTGGCCGCCGCGTTTCTCGCGCATATGGTCATGTGCGGTCTGCTGCTCGCGTTCGGACTGCTTTGCCATTTTCGCCTCGCGTATCTTATCGGCTGGCTGATAATTCTCGGCTGCCTCGTGCTGGAACATTGGATCGCGCGCCGGCGCAGCTTGAACTGGATCAATCTCGCCTTCTTCCGGCTGAACGCGCTCGTCGGCACGGTGTTTCTCGTCGTCGTGGCGGCCGAGGTGATTTTTCGAGGCGGCTTTAAGCTGCACTGAATGATTCGCCACGCATAGAAAAATTCCCGGCCACTGTTTTATCCGTATGCATCGTGAACCTTCGCGGCTAAAATAAACCCATGCAAATTTCTGAACTCGCCCGGGTGCTCGTCGCCCTCGGCTGCCCGGCGGAAAAATCTCTGGAGATGGCCGCGCAACTGGACAAGCGCGCGAAGCAATTGGCCGCCGAAAAAAATCGCAGCTACGAGGAAGCGTTGAAACATCTGCTGACCCTGATGAAACAGGGTTGGGCGGCGAACAAAAGCATATGATTTGGGATTGATGATTTGACCGCCGCGCCGCAGTTTGTGTTGACGCCAATCATAAATCGTAAATCATCAATCGCAAATGATTCAGCCTTGGAAAACCCTTCGTTCGAAACCTATCGGTGATTTCCGCATTTTCAAGCTGCGTTCGGACTTCAAGCTTTCGCCGCGCACCGGCCAGGAACATGATTTTTACGTTCTCGATTCCGTAAATTGGGTCAACGTCATCGCCGTCACGCCCGATCAAAAGCTCGTGATGGTCGAGCAGTATCGCCACGGCTCGAACACCGTCGAGCTGGAGATTCCCGGCGGCATGATGGACGCGGGCGAGACCGACCCGGTGGCGACCGCCGTGCGCGAATTGCGCGAGGAGACCGGCTACGCGGGCGAGCACGCGCGCCTGCTCGGCAAAGTCTGGTCGAACCCCGCCATCTTGAACAACCGCACCTTCACCGTGCTGATTGAAAACTGCCAGTTGAAACACGGCGTGGAATTCGACAGCGGCGAAGACATTAGCACGCGCCTCGTGCCGGCTGCGGAAATCCCGCAACTTGTCGCCGACGAAAAAATCAGCCACCCGCTCGTCATCGTCGCGCTGTATTATTTTGAGCTGTGGCAGCGGGGAATTAAAAATGTGAAATAAATTATGCCATCGTCAACCGAGTGGAATTTTACTATCAACAAAATGCACATTCATTATTGGAAATTCCTTGGAATCTCAGCGGTGAATTAACGCCTGAAGAAGCGATTGCTATATCCCAATCTGTAAAAGAATTTCAGGCAGGCGAGAACTCCGAAGGAAAACATTTATATCAAGACGCGCAAAAGTATTCAGAGCGAACAGGCGACCAAGATTATATCTTGGCTATTAAAATGTTCATCGCAGAGGAACAACGTCACGCTCGGGATTTAGCGCGATTTCCGACGCTTAATAAAATTTCACTGGTCAAAACTACTTTTACAGATGTCGTTTTCCGCAAGCTACGGCATTTGTTTGGTGGCTTGGAAATTTCAATCGCTATTCTTATTACAGCAGAAATCATTGCCAAAGTTTATTACGCGGCTTTGCGTGAAGCGACAAAGTCCAAAATCCTGATTGGACTTTGTGATCAAATTCTTCGCGACGAAGTCAAACACGTCCAATTTCAGTCGGAGCAACTTTTCAAATTGCGTTCCAACCGTAATCGCCTCGGTTTGATTTGGACGATGGGATTACAACGGTTTCTTTTCTTTGGAACGGTGTTTGTCGTCTGGTTGTTCCATCGCGAAGTCTTTCTTCGTGGAAATTTTTCATTTCAACGATATTGGCAAGCTTGTTGGCAAGAATTCAACGAAACTTTTTAAATTAGCCTAAATTCACCGGATCAATGTCCACGGCCAGCGTGACGTCTTCGGGCAGCGCCAGTGATTGAATGATGCGCGCCAGTTCGCGGCTCAACGCGCTCATCACCCGCGTCCGCAGCATGATCTGGTAGCGGTAAAACGTTTCTGCGCGGAGCAAGGGGGCCGGCGCCGGCCCGGCGAGAATCAAATCTTTGAATTCCTTCAAAGTCTTTTCCAGCTCCCGTTTCAAATGTTCGGCAGAGAATTTCACTTTTTCCTCGTTGCGGCCTTTTAGCGTGAGCAATGCGACGCGGCTGACGGGCGGATATTTCAGCTGTTGGCGGAATTCGATCTCCTGTTCGTAAAAACCGTTGAAGTCGTGGCGGCGCGCGTATTGGATCGCCGGATGAAACGGCGCGAACGCCTGCACAAACACCTCACCCTCCACATCGCCGCGCCCGGCGCGCCCGGCGACCTGCGTGAGCAACTGAAAGGTGCGTTCGCCCGCGCGAAAATCCGGCTGATGCAGCGCGAGGTCGGCGTAGATGATACCGACGAGCGTTACGTTTGGAAAATGCAGCCCCTTCGCGATCATCTGCGTGCCGACGAGGATGTCAATCTTGCCCGCGCGAAAATCGCCGAGCACTTTGCGGTAATCATCCTTGCGTTTCATCGTGTCGGCGTCCATGCGCTGGATGCGCGCCTTGGGAAAAAGTTTGGCGAGCGTCTCCTCGACGCGTTGCGTGCCCGTGCCGGAAAATCGGATCGCGGGATTTTTGCATTTTTCGTTCGGGCAGACCAACGGCACTTTTTCGACGTGGCCGCAGATGTGGCAGGCGAGTTTTTGTTCGGGGCGATGATACGTCAGCGAAATACTGCAATCCGGACATTCGCAGACGTAACCGCACGTCGGGCATTGTAGCGAAGTCGAGTAGCCGCGCCGGTTCAAAAATAAAATCGTCTGCTCGCCGCGTTCAAGCCGTTGCGTGATGGCTTCCTTGAGCTGCGGTGAAAACAGCGGGGTGCCTTTTTCTTTGGTCGCGGCCTGGCGCATATCCACGACGCGGACGTGCGGCATTTTTTGATGGTCCACGCGTTCCGGCAATTCGAGCAGCGAAAATTTGCCGCGGTGACAATTGTAAAAACTTTCGAGCGACGGCGTGGCCGAGCCGAGCACGACGACGGCGTTTTCCATCTGCCCGCGCATGATGGCGACGTCGCGTGCGTGATAACGCGGCGCTTCCTCCTGCTTGTAACTCGTCTCGTGTTCCTCGTCCACGATGATGAGGCCGAGCGGTTCGACCGGCGCAAAAATCGCCGAGCGCGCGCCGATGACGATGCGCGCCCGGCCTTGCCGGATTTTGTGCCATTCGTCATGCCGTTCGCCCGCCGACAAATGAGAATGCAAAACCGCGACGAGTGTCTGTAATTTTCCCGAACTGAACCGCGCCTTGAACCGCTCGACGGTTTGTGGCGTCAAAGAAATTTCCGGCACGAGCACAATCGCACCTTTGCCTTGCTCCAGTGCGTGTGCGAGCGCTTGCAGATAGATTTCCGTTTTGCCGGAGCCGGTCACGCCGTGAAGCAAAAAAGTTGATGGTTGAGAGTTGAAAGTTGAGAGCGGCTGGTCCATCGCTCCTGTAATTTTTTTGAGCGCCACGGACTGCGCCGGATTCAACACGATGTTTTGCGTCGGCAAAATAGTTTCGCGCGCATAAGGATCGCGCTCGGAAATTTCCGAAGTGATTTCGACGAGGCCGCGATCTTCGAGTTTGCGAACGGTCGCTGCCGTCGTTTCCGCCAGCTCCAGCAGTTCTGACAGTAAAATCTCTCGTCGTTCTTCGACGATGTTCCAAACGTCCTGCTGACGCTTCGGCAATTTCGGAAAGTCACCGCTCAAATTAAGCGCGCGGACGAACAATTGTTTTTTCCAGCCGTCCTTTTCCTTGCGAATCGCCTCGGGCAAAACACTTTTCAACGCCGTCTCCGGCGCACAGCAATAGTATTCACCAATCCAGCGCGCGAGCTTCAACACTTTCGGCGTTACCAGACTTTGCGCGCCGATGACTTTGAGAATCGGTTTGAGTTTTATCTGTGCAGATTCTTCGGCAAGCGCAGTAACCGTTCCGAAAATTTTTCGTTCGCCAAACTTCTGTGTGCCAAACGGCACCTGCACGCGCGAGCCGACTTCAATTTGGCCGGCGAGTTCCGGCGGAATCAGATAATCAAATTCCTTCCGCAGCGCGATCTCCAGACTGACGCGGGCGATCATCTTTCAATCGCGCGTGATGGCGCGCAATTCCGTTTCCAATTGCAGCCGTAATGTTTCACGCCCGGCTTCGTCCGTTTCGCGCGGCACGCGCAGGGCTTTGCCTGTCGTCACGGTGCAGACCGCGAACGGCAGCGGAATCTGAAAGCGATCCCAGCTCTTCACGCGGATTTTCCAGTTGAGATGATACGTCACCGGCACGATGGGCAGGCCGGTCATCTGCGCGGTGGAGATCACGCCTTCCTGCACGACGTAGCACGGGCCGCGCGGGCCGTCGGGCGTGATTGCCAGATCATGGCCGCGACGTCCCCACGCGACCATTTCGCGAAAGGCCTGCGCGCCGCGCCGCGACGACGAGCCGCGCACGGGCTGCACGTTGAACAACTCAAGAATTCCTGTCAGCAAGCCGCCGTCCTTGCTGGCGCTGACGAGCGCCGCGAGTTGGTGACTGTGGTCGCGGCGCGCGACATAACGGCGATATAAAATCAGCGACAGTGCAAGGCGATTATGCCAGATGGCAAAAATGATTTTCTCCTGCGGCACGCCGGAAAAATAACCGGATAAATCTTCCAGCTTGAACCGCAGCGTCGCGGTGATGCCTCGCGCCACGGCGTAAATTAGCGCCGCCAGCAACCGTTGATGCCATCTCGGCGGATGCGGAATCACCACGCCGCTGACAATCCGCGCGTGGCGGCTCGCGGCGGGCGGTTGCGAATTGGTTTCGGGCATCAGGCTCCCTTTTTCAGGCACGCGCGCACAAGTTGTTCGACCGTGGCGGCGGCGCCGAGCATCGCCTGCGCGGCGCGGACGGCATCGTGCGCCTCGATTTGTTTGAAGCCCAGCGCCATGAGCGCGAGCACGGCGTCGTTGATTTTCTGGTCGTCCGGTGAAAGCGCATGTTTGGCGCTGGCGGCTTCCAGCGCGCCCGCCGCGCCGATTTTGTCGCGCAGTTCAACGACGATTCTTTCGGCGGTTTTTTTGCCGACGCCGGAGATTTTCGAAAGTGATTTTACGTCGCTGTTCGCCACCGCGCCGCGAAACGCGACCGCGTTCATGCCGCTCAAAATGTTCAGCGCGGTTTTGGGGCCGATGCCGCTGACGCTGTGGACGAGCAGGCGGAACAGATCGCGTTCCGCCGCCGTCGCGAAGCCGTAAAGAATGTGCGCGTCTTCGCGGACGACGAGTTGCGTGAGCAATTTCACTGGCTGGCCGGGCGCGGGGATTTTGTCGAACGACGACAGCGGAATCAGCACTTCGTAGCCGATGCCGTTCACGTCCACGACGACTTGCGTGGGCAGCGCTTCGACGAGTTTGCCTTGGAGAAAAGTGATCATAAGCCACAGAAGAACACAGATGAACACAGATTGAAACCGCCGCAAAAAACCGCAAAAGGCGCAAAATAATTTTTTGAAAGGTTTTGCGCTTTTTGTGCTTTTTCGCGGCCAGTTGTTTTTTGTTTTTTCATCGGCCGGTCAAATTTTCTTCAATAACGTCAATCCGTGCCGCGAATTTTCCTGTGCATGCGCGAGCGCGAGCGCGAGCGCATCCGCCGCGTCGGGCGCGGGCAGTTCGGCGAGGTTCAACATCCGCTGCACCATTTTGGCGACGGCGATTTTTTGCGCCGCGCCGTAGCCGACGATGGCCAGCTTCACCTTGCGCGTGGCAATTTCAAAAATGTCCAGGCCGGCTTCGGCGATGGCCGCCATCGCCGCGCCGCGCGCCTCGCCCATCACGATGGCGGTTTTTAGATTTTGCGCAAAAAATAATCCTTCGACGACACAAACCGTCGGCTGGTGCGCGCGCACAAGGTCGCGGAGCGTCTGCGAAATCTGGGCGAGACAGCGCGAGCGTTCCCAATCTTTCGGACAGGAAATGGTTCCCTGTGCGAGCGTAACGGGACTGGATTTTTCCGTGCGAATAATGCCGTAGCCCGTGCCACGCAGCGACGGATCAATGCCGAGAATGGTTTGAGCGGCGAGTGAGGAGTGACGAGTGACAGGCATGGCAACCGCGACTGCGCGCGATTTTTTTCCGCCGAGGCGCTGCTGCATCTGCTCGAATTGTTGCCGGGAAATGCCCACGCGAAAAGGTTGCCAGCCCGCGCGGACGGGCAAAAGGAAAAACGCCGGGCGGTTGGTCGCCCGGCGTCGGTTGAATCCACCAGATCAGTGATTTTGCTGCGTCCAGTTCTCGTAATGGCCACCATTACTCGGCGAAACATTTTGAGTTGGCGCGGGCGACGCTATTTTCGGAGCAGCGGGGGTGAGATTGTGCGATTCAGCTTGGCCAAAATTCTCATGTGGCTCACTGTGCTGCGCATGTTCATCGGTTGCTGCTGGCGTGGTGAACGAAGGCTGCGTCGCCGTCTGCCGAGGTGATTCAAGCAAATCCGAACGCGGCTCGGCATGCTGGTTGGCGGCGGGCGACCAGTTGCCCGGCACCGTGGTAGTTGCGGCGGGCGCGACATAAGTGCGCGTGGCTTGATGGTTTTCAACGCTGGCGGCGGAACCGTCGTAGCGCGATTCATTGTGGGCGGGCGCAAAATTATTTTCCGGAGTCGTCAACTTTTGCGCCGACGCGTTGAAAGTTGAATAATGATTCACATTCACACCGTTGCCGTCGTTGCTGGCCGATTGTCGCACGGCGGAACCGTTAGAAGTATCCGTGCCGAACGGATGCGCCGGATGCGTCACGCTCTGACCGCGCCAGCCGTGGCGGTTGGCGTTGACCAGCGTGCCGATGCTCACTGCTTGGATCGAATGATGCGCCGCCGTGCCGATGACCGTCACGGAAACGCCGTTGTTGATAATGGTGCGATTGTGGGAATTGTAGTTGTTGATGATGGTAGTCCGGTTGTATATCTCTACGACCTGCTGCTGCGGCACGCAGTAATTACGCGGATGCGGTTCGCAGAAATGGCCGATGGAGACGAACGTAAAGCAATTGGCCGCCAGTCCGAAACCAAAGCCCACTGACACATTGCCGCCGTAATAGGTGAAGCCGATGCCCGGCTGATACGCGGTGTAGGGCGGCAGCGGTGCCCAGCCGCAGTAGTCGCCGTTCGAACGCCATGTCACCCACGACGGCGCCCAGACGGTGTCTGGCCACCAGCACCAGCCGTAGCTCGCGCTCTTGAACCAGCGGCCATAATGAAACGTCACGCCCCAGGAATAATCCGAGTCCCAATACCAGCCGCAATCCGTATAGACCCACTGCCCGCGATCACAGTAAGGTTGCCACGTTGCATCATACGCCACGGCCGTCGGCCGCCAGCAGCGGCCATAGCCAGCCACCTCGATCCATTGGCCATAAGGCGCGAGCGTGTTGTTAAAATCATTCAGGGTCATGTCTGTTGCCGGCGCCGTTGCCGCAGAACTGTCGGCACTGGCCGTTGGCGCTGGCGCGGGTGGGCTGGAAGGTTCGGGCGGCGTGGCCGGGGCGAGCGACGCCAGATAAGTTTTATCATGCGCGATCATGGCGTTCACCATGTCGGACGAAACCCCGGCATCGGTCAGTGAAATAATTTTATCGGCGTCAACGTTGAAGGCATTGGGGCAATTGGAAATGTAAGTCTGGATGACGCTGGCGTCCACGCCGGCTTGGGCGAGCTTGACGACTTCCGCCGCCGGTGTGCCGGGCAAAATATTTTCCGGCAATGCGCTGCCGTTCGCGGGTGGCGCGGTCGGTTGTGCGTTGGCCAGGCTGCCGTAACCGGCGGTGGCGATGGCCACCGCCAGCGCAATCAAGGTTTTGGAGGCGAAATGTTTCTTCATAAAATGTCTGGTTGATGTTGTCCGTGGTTCAATCTAACAAGTGTCAGACGCGGAAGTTGCCCAGGTGGTTCATCGTTAATTCATAATAATATGAATATGAACGATTTATTTTATGAAACCAATCTATTTTGGCATCCCAAGCCGCCATTGATGCGGCCAATGCCGGCTGGCGGTGAAATGCCGATTTAAGACATGATTAAATCCGGTTTAAAGCCGCAAATGTGACGCGACGCATTTCAGTTGCGCTGCCACGCCGCCAAAGACAAAATCCTGTCGAATTTATGCTCGCATATTTTTGGGTAGCCATCGGCGGTGCGCTCGGCAGCGTCCTGCGGTTCGGGCTGAACGGCCTCATCTCGGCGCGCTTCGGCGAAACATTTCCATGGGGCACGCTCGTCATCAACGTCACCGGCTCGTTTATCATCGGCATCTTCGCGGCGTTTTCCGATCCGGACGGGCGCGCGCTGATCTCGCCCGGCGCGCGGCAATTCTTGATGGTCGGCATCTGCGGCGGTTACACGACGTTTTCGTCGTTCAGCCTGCAAACCTTGCGGCTCGTGCAGGACGACGAATGGCTTTATGCCGGCGGCAATGTTATCTTGTCCGTCGTCCTGTGCCTCGTCGCCGTGTGGCTCGGCTATTGGCTCGGCTCGCTGTTTAACTCCGCAAAATAAAATTATGCAAACTCCAACCGACGCGGTGTCGCTGAAAATTTTCCTCGGCGAAAGCGACAAGTGGGAACACAAGCCGCTCTACGAAGCCATCGTGCTCGCCGCGCGCGAAGCACAGCTCGCGGGCGCGACGGTTTTGCGCGGGCCGATGGGTTTCGGCAAATCCAGTCACCTGCACACGGCGAAAATTTTGCGGCTCTCGCTGGACTTGCCGCTCGTCATTGAAATCGTGGACCGCGAGGAAAAAATAAACTCCTTCCTGCCCACGCTCGATAAAATGCTCGGCGGCGGCCTGGTCACGCTGGAAAAAGTGAAGGTGCTGCATTATCGTTCCGGCGAAACCCAACCATAAAATTAAACCATGGAAAAAATCATTCGCTGGTTACGATGCGCGAGGTTGCTGCGTTTTTTTTCTGCCCTGTGCGTTTTAAGTTCGTTGCCGCTGCGGGCGGACTCACCGCCGGTTCGCGTCGCCTGCGTGGGCGACAGCATCACCTTCGGCGTTTGTCTCCAAAACTGGCCGCATGATTCCTATCCCGCCGTGCTGGGTCGGCTGCTTGGGACCGGCTGGGACGTGCGCAATTTTGGCGTCAGCGGCGCGACGATGCTGACCAAGAGCGATCTGCCCTACGTCAAACAAAAGACGCATGATTACGCGGTGGCCTTCGCGCCGGACATTGTCGTCATCATGCTGGGAACCAACGACAGCAAACATCGCGGCGACGGCAGCCTGGATGCCGACAACGCGCCGATGAACTGGTCGAACCAGGCGGATTTCGTTCCCGATTACGAGGCGATGATCGCGGAATTTCGCAAGGCGAATCCGGCGGTGAAAGTTTATCTCTGCCTGCCGACGCCCTGTTTTCCCGGACGCTGGGGCATCAACGACAAAACCATCCACGACGAAGTCATCCCACTGATTCGCCAAGTGGCGAAGTCTGCCAACGCCAGCATCATTGACCTGAACACGCCCTTCGCGGACAAGAAAAACCTGTTTCCCGACACCGTGCATCCCAATGCCGCCGGCGCCGGCTTGATGGCGGCCACGGTGTATCAAGCCCTGACCGGCAACGCCGCGCCGGCGAAATTACCATGAACGAACCGCTAGAAACAATTTTGCGCGACACGATCGCGAAATTTAATTCCGAAACCGGCACCATCCACCGGCTCGATGCGCCGACACAGTTGCTGCAACTCGTCGCGCAAATCGGCCTGCCGCCGCAAATGCTGGACATCGTCAAAACCATTCCCATCGGCAAAGGCATCGCCGGCGAAACGGCGGCCAAAAATCTTCCGGTGACGATATGTAATTTGCAGACCGATGCCAGTGGGGTGGCCAAGCCCGGCGCGAAACAAACCGGTGTCAGAGGCGCGCTCTGCGTGCCGATCCGCGCGGGCGAAACCGTGATCGGCACCTTCGGCATCGGCACCCGGCGCGAACACGAGTATTCGGCGGCGGAGATCAATTCGCTCCAGGACATCGCCAATTCGTTGGCGGCGAAATTACCCATATAATTTTCGCTTGCGTTTCCCGTCGCTGGAATTACTGTTCGCGTCATGCCCGACCCACTGCTTGCCATTGCGCACTTGCGCGTGGATTTTCCCGAAGTGGTCGCGGTCAATGACCTCACCCTTGCGCTGGAACCCGGTGATGTCTGCGGCCTCATCGGCCCGAACGGCGCGGGCAAGACCACCACGATGCGCGCGATTTCCGGCCTGCAGGAATTCACGCGCGGCTCCGTGCGCGTCGGCGGCCACGAACTCGCGCGCGAGCCGGATGAACTCAAAAAACGTCTCGGCTTCATGCCGGATTTCTGCCCGACTTACGACCAGCTCACCGCGTCGGAATTTCTGGAACATTTCGGGCGTGCCTTCGCCGTGTCGAACCGCGCGCAACGGATCGAGCAATGTCTCGAACTAACGTGGCTCACCGACAAGCGCGATTCGTTGTGCGAAGAATTGTCGCGCGGCATGAAGCAACGGCTTGTCCTCGCCAAAACGCTTTTGCCCGACCCGCAGGTTTTGTTGCTCGACGAACCCGCCAGCGGCCTCGACCCGCTGGGTCGCATCGAGTTGCGAAAGATTTTACTTCAACTCCACGACGCGGGAAAAGCGGTTTTGATTTCGTCGCACATTTTGTCCGAGCTTTCCGGCTTCTGCAACAAGGCCGCCATCATGGAGCGCGGCCAGCTCGTGAAATTCGGCACCATCGCCGAACTCGGCCAGCAAATGGGCAAGCGCCGGATGTCGGTAAAATGGCGCGTGGAAGAAAAAAATGCGCTGCAAATTTTGACCGCCAGCGGCGCGGTTAAAAATCTGGAAGCCGCCGGCCTCGGCGCGGCGTTTGATTTTGAAGGCGCAGCGGACGCGCTCGACGAACTGCTGAAAACCCTCGTCGTTCAAGGCGTGCGCGTCTGCGAGTGGCGCGGCCTTGGCGACGATCTGGAACAAATCTTTTTACAATCCGGCGCGAAGGAGTTGATGTGAAACTTTCCGAGAACCCAATTTTTATCACACAAAAACGCCTCGTTCACCGCACCGGCGTGCTGGCGGCCATTTTGATCGCCGTGCTGGTCGGCTTCTGCCTGCTGCTCGGCCTCGTGGGCAGCCAGCACAATGGCGCTTCCAACTTCCGGCCGCCGCCGGTGGCGGGCAAAGTGTTTTACGGGTGGGACATGGGCATCGAAATTCTGGTGCTCGTCATCGGCGGGTTCAGCCGCATCGCGCGCACGCTGGCCGACGACCGCAAGGCCGGGCTGTGGGACAGCAACCGGCTGACGCCCTTGAAACCAGGCGATCTGGTCATCGGCTACTGGCTCGGCCCGGCGCTGCGGGAATTTTACATGGCGGCGGTGCTGGCGGCCTTCGGCCTGATCATCGTGCTCACCGGCGGTTTGCCCATCACGCTCTGGCTCGGCACGCAAATCCTCATCGCGAGCACGGCGTTGTTTTTCGGACTGCTCGCCATTCTCGCCGGCATGGCCTTTCAACGCTCGCAGGGCATTTTGATTTTTCTCGTGTTCCTGTTCGCGTGTCCATTTTCGCTCTTCGCGCCAAGCCGGATGTTGACGAATTTTCTGCTGCCGATTTACGGCATCGGTAATTTGTTCAACGGCCATGATTGCACAAATTACCGCTCTGACATGAACTGGAGCGACCGGCCGGAAATTTTTGGCCTGCCGGTTTATCCGATTCTGTTGAGCCTCGGCCTGCAACTAATCATCGGCATTTTTGTCTGGCGCGCGCTCGTGCGGAAAACCGCAAATCCCTTCCAGCCACTATTGCTGCGTTGGGAAGCCGTCGCGCTGTTCGTCATCCTGATCGCGTCCCAGCACGCGCTGCTGTGGGATTTGTGGCGCGGGAAATTTCCCAGCCCGGCGCATGCGTATTACGGCTTTGATGATTTCGACCTCGAAGCGCTGCTGGCCATCGTGCACGGCGGCACAATTTTCATCGGCATTTTGCTGCTCGCCTTTGCCAGCCCGCTGCCGGAACGCGTGCGCATCGAGTCGCTGCGGCTCGGCTTCAAAAATTCCGGTGCGATTTTTTCGCGCAGTGCCGTGGCGCTCGCCCTCGCGCTGGCGGCCATCGCCGGTGCGGGCTTGCTGACTCAAGTCATGTTTTCGCTGGCGGATTCATTTCAGATTTTCATCGTGACCGCCATCAACCTTGCGGAAATTTTCGTCGTGTTCGCGCTGCTGCTCGAATTCTGCCGCCTGCGCCACAAGCGCCGTGCGCTTGGCTTCGTCGCGCTCTGGCTGTTCATCCTCTGCGTGATTCCGTTCATCCTCGCCGGGGTTTTTTCCAGCGAGGTCGTCGCCCACACCTCGCTGCTGTCACCGGGATTTGTCGCCCTGTCCGAACGGAACGGTTCGGAATGGTCGCTCCAATGTTACACCGTTGCGGCGCATTTGGGGGTCATCGTGGTGCTGTTCATCGGCTGGCGGCGGCAATGGGAAAAGCTGCTCGCAAAAAATTCCTGAACCGGGAACGGCCCGATTCGGATCCGGCTAAAATTAAATTTATAATGCCGTCTTCATCTTTCTGCATTCTTTGAAGTTGTCCCCTGCGCGTTTTCGCGGCAAGCTGCTCGCTCGTATGCAGCAGGTCAATCTTGGAATTATTGGTGGCGGCACCGTCGGCAGCGGCGTCTTTGACGCGTTGCAGCGCAACGGCGCGCTCATGGCCTCGCGCCTCGGCGTCGGCCTGCAGGTCACCCGCGTCGCCGTGCGCGACCTCAAAAAAAATCGCGCGGTCAAAATCCCACGCGCGCTGCTCACGACCGACTGGCGCGAAGTCGTGTGCGACCCCGAAGTCAATCTCGTCGCCGAACTCATCGGCGGCACCACGATTGCGCGTGAAGTCGTTTTGACTTCGTTAAAACTTGGCAAGCCGGTCGTCACCGCGAACAAGGCTTTGCTCTCCGCGCACGGCGAGGAACTGTTCGCCGCCGCCAAAAAATTCGGCACCAATCTTTATTACGAAGCCAGCGTCGCCGGCGGCATTCCCATCATCAAATCGCTGCGCGAAGGATTTGTGGGCAACCGCATCACGGCGCTTTACGGCATCGTCAATGGCACCTGCAATTACATTTTGACGCGCATGAAACTCGAAGGCGCGGATTTCGCCGCCGTGCTCGCCGACGCGCAGAAACTTGGTTACGCCGAGACGCCGCCGGACCTCGACATTGACGGTCACGACGCCGCGCACAAGATCGGCATTCTCGCGTCGCTCGCGCATGGCTTTTGGGTGAACCCAAAAAAAATCCACGTCGAAGGCATTCGTTACATTTCGGCACTCGACATTAAATTTGCGGGCGAACTCGGCTACACCATCAAGCTGCTCGGCATGGTTAAAAAACTGGAGAGCGGCTGTCGCGTGCAAGTTTCCGTTTATCCGACTTTGATTCCGAACGCGCACGTCCTCGCCAGCGTCAACGGCGTTTTCAACGCCGTGTTTGTGCGCGGCGACATCGTGGGCGACGCGCTGTTTTATGGACGCGGCGCGGGTAAAGACGCGACCGCCAGCGCGGTCTTGAGCGATCTCGCCGATGCCGCGCTCGATCTGAAATTTGGCACGAAGCATCGTTTGCCGCCGTTCGTGCCGCATGAATGTTCCGGCGCCGTCGCGCCGATCGCCGAAGTCGTGTCGCAGTATTTTGTCCGGCTCAACGTCGCGGACAAGCCCGGCGTGCTCGCAAAAATCGCGACGATTTTCGGCGAAGCCAACATCGGCATCTCGTCCGTGATCCAGCCCGAAGGCCATGCAGGCGAAAGCGTGCCGCTGATTTTCATGCTGCACTACGCGACGAATGGCGCGGCTCTAAAAGCCCTCGCTAACATCGCGAAACTGCCCGCCGTCAAGGGCAAGCCGGTGATGATCCGCGTGGAAAGTTTTGAATAAAATTGTCGCGCGAAGCACGCGAAGGCGGCGAAGAAAAGGCAAAGCCTTTTTGCCCTTCGCAATCTTCGCGTGCTTCGCGCGACCCGGAAATAAACATGAACGACTCCGACATTGAACGCATGGGCAAGGCCGTCCTCGACGCGGCCTTTCATGTGCATTCCGTGCTTGGCCACGGCTTGCTGGAATCGGTTTATGAAGCGGCGATGCTGGTTGAATTAAAAAAACGTGGTTTCCACGTCGAACGACAGGTTCCGATCGCCGTCGGCTACGAAGGCGAAACCTTGGAAGTCGGCTTTCGCGCCGATCTGATTTTGGAGAAAAAAGTTTTGATCGAATTAAAATCGGTGGAAACGATCACGCCGCTGTTCAAAAAAATCACCACCAACTATCTCAAACTGATTCCGCTGAAGCTGGGCTATCTGGTGAATTTCAATGAGGTTCATCTGAAGGACGGCATCACGCGCATCGTGAACGGCCTGGAAAGAAAAACTTTTTTTTCGCCTTCGCAACCTTCGCGTCCTTCGCGCGCCACCTGATTTTATGTGCCTGTTATTCCGCAGCACCAACGGACAATCACCCGCAGTCAACCTGCGCGAGGCGTTTTTGCGCGGTCAGGCGCCGGATCGCGGACTTTATTTTCCCGAAAAACTGCCAAAGCTGGCGCCGGATGAAATCGCCGCGTTCGCGCGCCTGCCGTATCACGAAATTGCGTTTCGAGTTTTGTCCAAATTCACCGAGGGCGTCATTCCGCGCGACGTCCTCGCCGCGATGTGCCACGAGGCGTATAACTTTCCCGTGCCGCTGGAAATCATCCACGTCCGCGTTTTTTTGATGCGGCTGGATCAGGGGCCGACGGCGTCGTTCAAGGATTTTGCCGCGCAGATGATGGCGCGGATGTTTGGACGCTTTCTGCAAGAAGACAACCGGCAGGTGACGATCCTCACCGCGACGAGCGGCGACACCGGCGCGGCGGTCGCCCACGCGTTCCACAATATTCCCGGGGTGCGCGTCATCGTGCTGTTCCCGATGGATGAAGTCAGCGAAAGCCAGCGCAAGCTGATGACCACGCTCAAGGATAATATCCGCACCGTGGCGATTGATGGAAAATTTGACGACTGCCAGGCGATGGTGAAACAGGCTTTTGCCGATCCGGCGCTAAAAAATATACCGCTGTCGTCGGCGAATTCCATCAACATCGGCCGCTTGCTGCCGCAGAGCGTCTATTATTTTTACGCCGCGTCACGCGTGGCGCAGGCGGGCGAACCGGTGGTTTTCTCCATTCCGAGCGGTAATTTCGGCGACATGATGGGCTGCGTCGTCGCGCGCGAAATGGGTCTGCCGCTGAAAAAAATTATTTGCGCGGTCAATGACAACGACGCGTTCCCGAAATTTCTGGCCACTGGCCATTACGAAAAAATTTCGCCGTCGCGCAACTCGCTCTCCAACGCGATGAATGTCGGCCATCCGAGCAACCTCGCGCGACTCGTGGCCGTTTATGGCGGCCAAATGGACGAAACGGGCAAGATCCTCAAGCTGCCCGACCTGGCCGCGATGCGTCGTGATATTTTTTCAACTTCAATTTCCGACGAACGCACGGTCGCTGGCGTGCGTGAAGTTTGGAATAATTTTCAACTGCTGCTGGAACCGCACGGCTCCGTCGCGTGGCAGGGTTTTCAGGATTGGAACGCCGCCGAGCCGCTCGGCAACTCACCGGCGGTCATTGTCGAAACCGCCAACCCGGCGAAATTTCCGGTTGAAGTCCAAAAAGTTGTCGGCTGGGAGCCGGACGTGCCGAACAACATGCTCGCCTCGCTGAAACTGCCGGAAGATTTTGACCGCCTGGGCGCGGATTACGAGAAGTTCAAAAGCTACTTGCTGGCGTGTCACTGAACGTGACGCGCTTCGAAAATTTTTGGCAAAGGCCGTTCTTCACTTTTTATCCCCAATTGCCAACTGCGAATTGACAGGCGCATGGTTCGCCGATATTTCCCGTTCAGTCCAGCCGCCGCCAAGCGCCTTGATGAGTTGCACCGAGGCGATCAAACGCTGGCCGGCAAGTTGCGCGTTGGCGCGCTCGGCGGTCAGCGCGTCGCGGCTCGCGTCCACGACTTCGATGTAGGCGACGATGCCGGAACGATAGCGGTCGGTCGCGAGCTCCGCCGCGCGGCGCGCGCTGTTCACGGCGCGTTCCTGCGCTTCGGACTGCACGGCGAGATGGTGCATGCCCGAAAGGCTGTCCTCGACTTCACCGAACGCGACGAGGATTTGTTGGCGATAGAGCGCGGTCGCCTCGGCAAACGCGGCTTGCGAGCGCTGGTAATTTGCGCGATTGCGTCCGCCGGCAAAAATCGGCAGCGACAAGCTCGGCCCGATGGACCAGGTGCGGCTGTCCCAATTAAACAAGGTCGAAATGTCGCCGCTCAAATAACCGCCGGAGCCGGTCAGCGTCAGCACGGGAAAAAATGCGGCTTTCGCGACGCCAATTTTTGCGTTGGCGGACGCAAGCTGGCGTTCGGCCTGCGCGACGTCGGGCCGGCGTTCGAGCAGATCGGCGGGCAGGCCGGCGGGGATTTCCGGCGGCGGCGGATTCCAATTGGTGTCCGCATTTTCCAGCGCGGCGAGCTTGAAGTTCGCCGGGTTTTCGCCGACCAGAATCGCGATCGCATTTTCCAATTGGTCGCGCTGTTGCGCGAGCGCCGCGGCGTCGGCCTCGGTCGTCGCGAGTTCGGTTTCGGCCTGCGCGACGTCGAGTTCGCTGCCGATGCCGCCTTCGAGTCGGCTGCACACGAGCCGGACTTGTTCATGGCGCAAATCCACCGTGCTGGCGACCGTCGCGATTTCCGCGTCGAGCGAACGCAGTTGAAAATAATTTTGCGCGACGTCGGCTTCCAGCGTCAGCAGCACATTGTAATAATCCGCGAGCGACGCCTGCGCGTCGGCGCGCGCGCTTTGAAAACTGCGGCGCACGCGGCCCCATAAATCCACCTCGTAGCTCAAATCGAGCGGTGTGCTGAACGTGTTCGCCGTGATATTTCCAAAACTGGGATTGGCGTTGGGCGAATAACGTTCGCGCTCAAAGCTCGGGTCAAAATTCAAACTCGGCAATAAATCGCCGCGCGCGACGCGGGCGGTGGCGCGCGCCTCGTCCACGCGCGCGACGGCGGCTTTGAGTTGTTGATTCGACGCGAGCGCCTGCGCTTCGAGCGCGTTCAGATGGGTGTCGCCGAAAATTTCCCACCAATCTCCCTTCGGCACGTTGTCGAGCGGACGGCCTTCTTTCCAATGGCCGAGTTCGACGGCTTTGTAATTTGCCGGAACGGAATTGCTTGGCGTTTTGTAATCCGGTCCGACGGTTGACCAATTGGCTTGCGCAGAAACAATCGTGAACAGCAATCCGATGGTCACGATGCCCGTCGCGGCGGCGCTGGAGCCGGGCAAAATGTTTTTTGCCTTCGGAGTTGTCGCCGTTTTTTTCTTCAAGCCGAGTTTCATCAGCGTGACGTAGAACACCGGCGTGAGAAATAATCCGAACAGCGTCACGCCGATCATGCCGGAGAACACGGCGATGCCCATCGCCTGCCGCATTTCCGCGCCCGCGCCCGTGGCGACGACGAGCGGAAAAACGCCTGCGATGAACGCGATGCTCGTCATCAAGATCGGCCGCAGACGCAGACGGCACGCTTCGATGGCCGCGTCGAACGGGGTCAGGCCTTCGTCCTGTTTGCGCTTGGCGAACTCGACGATCAAGATGGCGTTTTTGCACGCGAGACCGACGAGCACGATCAGGCCGATCTGCGTGAAGATGTTGTTGTCGCTGCCTTTGAGCCACACGCCGGTGATCGCGAACAGCAAGCACATCGGCACGATCAAGATGATGGCGAGCGGCAGACGGAAACTTTCGTAAAGCGCGGCCAGCACGAGAAACACGAGCAGCAGACAGAGCGGATAAACATACAGGGCCGTGTCGCCGGCGAGAATGCGCTGGTAAGTCAAATCCGTCCATTCATACGTCATGCCGCGCGGCAGATTATCTTCCGCAAGTTTTGACATCAACGCCTCGGCCTGGCCGGAACTGTAACCGGGCGCGGGCGCGCCGTTTATTTCGGCGGCGGGATAACCATTGTAGCGCATCACGCGGTCGGGGCCGTGCGATTCGGTCACTTTCACGACGGCGCCGAGCGGAACCATTTCGCCCTTGTCGTTGCGCGTTTTGAGCCGCGTGATGTCCTCGGCGTGCGCGCGGAACTGCGAGTCGGCCTGCGCGATGACTTCGTAGGTGCGGCCAAAACGGTTGAAATCATTGACGTAAAGCGAGCCGAGATAAATCTGCATCGTCTCGAAAAGATTATCCAGCGGGATGCCCTCCGTCTTCGCCTTCACGCGGTCAACGTCCGCGTCGAGCTGCGGCACGTTGACGGTGAAGCCGGAAAAAGTCCCGGCGAGTCCGGGCGTCGCGTAACTTTTGCCGATGACATTTTGCAAATTTTCATACAGCGCGTCGTAGCCAAGGTCGGCGCGGTCTTCGACGTAAAGTTTGAAACCGCCAATCGTGCCCAAGCCCATGACCGCAGGCGGCGGCACGGCAAGGACGAACGCGTCTTGGATGACGCTCAATTTTTGGTTCAACGCGGCGGCGATGGCCGGCCCGCTCAAATTTTTCGCCGTGCGTTCTTCAAACGGTTTCAGCGTGAAGAAAACAATGCCCGCGTTCGGCGCGACGCTGAAGCCGCTGATGCTCAAGCCGGGAAACGCGACCGCCGAATCCACGCCGGGCAGTTTCATGCCGATGTCGGACATCCGGCGGATGACGGCTTCCGTGCGGTCGAGCGACGAGCCATCGGGCAATTGCGCGAACGCGACGAGATATTGTTTGTCCTGTCCCGGCACAAAGCCGGTCGGCACTTTGTTGAAACTCCAGCCGGTCAGCAAAACGAGTCCGCCGTAAAGGATGAGCGCGACGACGCTTTTGCGCAGCACGCTGGCGACGCCGCCGGAATATTTATTTCCCGCCCACGCAAAAACTTTGTTGAACGGATTAAAAAACCAGCCCAACCCTTTGTCCATGATGCGCGAGACCAAATCTTTCGGCGCGTGATGATCTTTCAGCAGCACCGCGCACAGCGCGGGCGAAAGCGTCAATGAATTGAACGCGGAGATGACCGTGGAAATCGCGATCGTCAGCGCGAACTGTTTGTAAAATTGGCCGGTCAGGCCGCTGATGAACGCCGTCGGCACGAACACCGCGCACAGCACGAGCGCCGTCGCGACGATCGGCCCGGTCACTTCGTTCATCGCCTGCCGCGCCGCGTCGTAAGATGACAGACCGCGCGCGATGTTTCGTTCCACATTTTCGACGACGACAATCGCGTCGTCCACGACGATGCCGATGGCGAGCACCAGTCCGAAGAGCGACAGCGCGTTGATGCTGAAACCGAACGCGAGCATGATCGTGAACGTGCCGATGAGCGAGACCGGAACCGCCGCGAGCGGGATGATCGCCGCGCGCCACGTTTGCAGGAAAATGATGACGACGATGACGACGAGCAGAATCGCTTCGAGCAACGTGTGAATGACGGCTTCAATCGAGTGCCGCACGAAAACCGTCGGGTCATACACGACGGAATAGTCGATGCCTTCCGGGAAATTTTTCTTCAGCTCTTCCATTTTCGCGCGGACGTTTTTGGAAAGTTCCAGCGCGTTCGCGCCGGGCGTCTGGAAAATCGGAATGGCCACCGCCGTTTTATTATTGAGCAACGAACGCAAGCCGTAACTGCCCGCGCCGAGCTCGATGCGCGCGACATCTTTCAGCAACGTTTTTTCGCCGTTCGGGCCGGCCTTGACGATGATTTTGCCGAATTCTTCCTCGGAGATCAGCCGGCCTTTGACGTTGACCTGCAATTCAAAATTCACCGGCGATTGGACCGGCTGCTGCCCGATGACGCCGCCGGCGACCTGGACATTTTGTTCGCGGATGGCGGCGACGACATCGCTCGCGGTGAGATTGCGCGCGGCAATTTTGTCAGGATTGAGCCAGACGCGCATCGCGTAATCGCCGGAGCCGAACAGTTCCACGTCGCCCGCGCCGGGAATGCGCGCGAGCGCGTCCTTCACCTGCAACGTCGCGTAGTTGCGCAGATAAACGTCGTCGTAACGGCCGTCGGGCGAAAATAAATGGACAACCATCGTGAGGTCGGGCGATTGCTTGGTCGTCGTGACGCCGAGGTCGCGGACTTCCTCCGGCAATTTCGGCAGCGCCTGCGCCACACGGTTTTGCACCTGCACCTGCGCCTTGTCGGGATCGGTGCCGAGATTGAACGTCACGGTCAGCGTCATCACACCGTCGCCGGTCGCCTGCGAAAACATGTAGAGCGAACCTTCGACGCCGTTGATGGCCTGTTCGAGCGGCGACGCGACGGTCTCCGCGATGGTCTTCGGATTCGCGCCGGGATACGTCGCCTTCACGACGATCGTCGGCGGCACGACTTCGGGATATTCGCTGATCGGCAGTTTGAACAGCGCGAGCAACCCCATCACGAAAATCGCGATGGACAATACGCCGGCAAAAATCGGGCGCTTGATGAAATAATGTGAAAAGTTCATAACGGTTTTGGGTTCAACCTTCCCGGATTAAAGTTTTCGCGCGCAAAAATCTCACTTCTGCGCGAGTTTCGTGCCGTCGCTGTTCGCGGTGTTTGCGACTTCATCCTGCGGCGTCACCGGCATTCCCGGACGGACGCGCGCGAGGCCGTTCACGACGATTTTTTCGCCCACTTCCAAACCGGAGCGTACGACGCGTTTGCCGTCCACGAGCGGGCCGAGTTCGACGGCCTGATATTGCACCGTGTTCGTCGGCGAGAGCGTGAGCACAAATTTGTTCGCCTGGTCCGTGCCGATGGCACGCTCGTCGATCAGCAGCGCGTTGTGGCGTTCGCTCAACGGAATGCGGATGCGCGCGAACAATCCCGGCACGATGCGGCCGTCGTCGTTCGGAAAAACCGCGCGCAACAAAATGCTGCCGGTGTCCGGGTCGAGCTTGTTGTCGAACGACTCGATGTAGCCTTGGTGCGGAAAATTATCTTCGTCGGCAAGTTCCAGTTCGACGGGAATTTTTCCGTCGGCGGTCGTGTCCAGTTTTTTGGAATAAACCAGCTCGTTGAATTTCAGCAGCGTGTCTTCGTCAATGTCCGCATGGACATAAACCGGATTCACCGAAACGACCGTCGTGAGCAGCGAGGCCGAACCGGCGTTGCCGCTGACATAATTTCCCTCGGTCAACAGCGCGCGGCTCACGCGACCGTCAATCGGCGCGCGCACTTCGGTGTATTCCAGATCCAGCCGCGCGGAATCGAGCGCCGCTTTCGCCTCCTCGTAACGCGCCTTGCGCCCCTCGGCTTCTTCGGCGGAGATGGCGTTGTTCGCGAGCAATTTCGCGGTGCGGTCATTTTCGCTCTTGGCCTGGTCATACTCGGCCTGACGCTGATCGAACACGGCCTGGTTCCAGCGCGGATCAATCACAAACAGCACGTCACCCTTTTTCACCATCTGCCCCGATTGAAAACGCACTTCCTGGATGTAACCTGAAGTGCGCGGGCGGATTTCCACGGACTCGACCGGCTCGGTGCGCCCCGTGAATTCGCTCCACTCGACGATTTCCTTCTGCTCGACCGGCGCGACCGTGACAGCGGCGGGCGGCGGACCTTGCTGGCTGACCGGATGACTGCAACCGCTGGAAAGCATCGCCAGCGCGCCCAAGGCCAAAGTCGCAACGGTCAAAGGCAAAAAAAGTTTTTGGTTCATGATTTTGTTCATCCTGCTTTGAATGGTTAAATTTGAATTTCGGAAATCACGCTGCCTCGGTAAAAGCCAGACGTGGCTGCAAAACTGACTGCTGCCGCCGGCGCCACGCCACCACCGCTTGAACTCTTTCCATTGCCAGTGTCGGATAGACCAGGTGCGGATACTCCGTTTGTGCCGCGAGCGCCTCCGCTTCGTTCAAAGCCAGCCGGAACAGGTTTCCGTGCGTCTCCAATGTTTCATGAAAATCGTTCACGATCGTATTTTTTGCCTGCTCGATCTCCGTCAAAAAAACCTTGCAAGCTTGCCGGCAACGATTGCTGAAGGTCTGCTTGGCGTTGTCCGTATTTTCATTGGTCGTATTCATAATGTGTTTTGATTTTATAGTTGTCTGTTTAGTAAAGAATGTCTTCAAAAAATATATTTCAAGCGGCCACGGCCAGCGCTTTCTTTTCCTTCACGCCGAGCATGGCGAACATGCCGCTGGCGATTTCGCGCAGCACTTCCACGTCGTTTTGGATCCGCGCCTGCGTCAGCAAGCCCTCGTAATACGCCAGAATCATCCGCGCCTTGGCGGCGGGATCGGGCGCGTGAACCAGCCCGGCGGCGTGCGCGTCGCGGACGGCGGATTCGAGATATTGGCGCTTATGCTCCATGATGACCTGGATTTTTTTCTGCAAGACATTTTCCTGCGTGCAGATTTCCGAGCCGAGCGACGCCTGCGCGCAGCCCAGCACGCGGCCGTATTTGACCTTGATTTCCCGCTGGAATTTATAGGTGTAATCGCTGAATTGCTTCAGCCGGTCCAGCGGCGGAACCGTCGCGGAAAAAATGCCGTCAAACTCGTTGCGGTGGTTTTGCCAGCTGGCCTCGAGCGCTTCCGCCGCGAGTTCCGCCTTGGAATCGAAGAAATAATAAAAGCTGCCCTTCTTGACGCCGGCCTTGTCGCAGATGTGGTCAATGGTCGTGCTGCCATAGGAGCCGGACCAGATCAACTCCAGCACGGCGTCCATCAATCTTTGTTTGGCATCACTGACCCGGCCCATAAATTTATTTTAGTTGTGGGCTTCAACATTTATTGAAGAAGCATGAGACCAAATTATCAGACTTTACTAAACAGTCAACTATTATTTTCGGAGCGTAATTTTGTTCTTGAGAATGATGCCTTCGTATTTCGATCGGAATCGTCTGCTGCCCGGCCCGCCTCGAGCCGGGGTTTAGGAATTGATTGGCGGGCGGCAAAAATGTATTTTCTCCGGCGCATGAAACACCGGCTCGATTTCGAAAAGCCCATCATCGAACTGCAGAACAAGCTCGATGAACTCCGCGCGCATCCGGAGCAACATTCGCTCGGCATCCGCTTTGAGGAGGAAATCCTCATCATCGAAAAAAAAATCCAGGAGACGCGCCGGCAGATTTTTCTGAATCTCACGCCGTGGCAGCGCGTCCAGCTGGCGCGGCATCCGCGCCGGCCTTACACGCTGGATTACATTGGCGGCGCGTTCACGGATTTTCAGGAGTTGCATGGCGACCGGCTGTTCGCGGAGGATCGCGCGATGGTCGGCGGTTTTGCCCGGCTGGGCGGACATCACGTCGTCGTCATCGGCACCCAGAAAGGCCGCGACACCAAGGAAAATATTTTGCGCAATTTTGGTTCCGCGCATCCCGAGGGTTATCGCAAGGCGCTCCGCCTGATGCGGCTCGCGAACAAATTTTCCCTGCCCATCATCACGCTCATTGACACGGCGGGCGCGTATCCCGGCGTCGGCGCGGAAGAACGCCACATCGCCGAGGCCATCGCCGTGAACCTGCGCGAGATGACGCTGCTCGAAGTGCCGATCATCACCGCCGTCATCGGCGAAGGCGGTTCGGGTGGCGCGTTGGGCATCGGCGTGGCGGATCGCGTTTTGATCTTGGAGAATGCCTATTATTCCGTCATCAGCCCGGAAGGTTGCGCCGCGATTTTGTGGAAGGACCGCGCCAACGCCGCCAAGGCCGCCGCCGCGCTGCGCATCACGGCGACGGATTTGCTGGAGTTGAAACTGGTGGACGAAATCGTGCCGGAACCGCTCGGCGGCGCGCACACAGATCCGGATGCCATCGCGGCGACTTTGAAAACGCACCTGCTCAAACATCTCGAAGAGATGCTCGCGCTGCCGGTCGCCGAGCGCCTCAAGAAACGCTACGAAAAATTCCGCGCGCACGGGCATTTCACGGAAAAGGCCGAGGATGCTTCGGAACTGAAACCACCGCGGGACATTGAAGCCGTCGCCGGCTGATTTCATGCTGTATCCCTTTGTTTTTCAACCGATCTTCAAGGATCGCATCTGGGGCGGACGCGAACTGGAGCGGCTTTACGGCAAAAAAATCCCCGCCGGCCAGCCGATCGGCGAATCCTGGGAAATTTCCGACCGGCCCGGCGACGCCAGTGTCATCGCCAGCGGCCCGCTCGCCGGAAAAGAGTTGCGCTGGCTGATGGAAAATCACGCGGCGGAAATTCTCGGTGACGCCCAACCGGCCGCCGCCGGACGTTTCCCGCTGCTGTGTAAAATTCTCGACGCGCGCGAAAAACTGTCGCTGCAAGTGCATCCGCCGGCGAGCAAGGCCGCCGAACTTAAAGGCGAGCCGAAGACCGAAATGTGGTTCATCGCCGCCGCCGCGCCGGACGCGAGTTTGTATGTCGGCCTGAAAAAAGGAGTCACGCGCGCAGAATTTGAAAAGAAAATTGCCGACGGCCGCGTAGCGGATTGTTTTCATAAAATCTCCGTGCGCGCGGGCGACACGATGTTTCTGCCCAGCGGCCGCGTCCACGCCATCGGCGATGGCCTGGTGATTTTTGAGATCCAGCAAAACTCGGACACGACCTATCGCGTGTTCGACTGGAATCGCGTCGGCCTCGACAGCCGGCCGCGCGAACTGCACATCGCGCAATCGCTCGCCAGCATTGATTTCAATGACTTCGAGCCGAAGCTGGTGCTGGCCAATTATCGCAGCGCGGCCAATTTCAAATTCCGGCAACTCGTGGAAAATCCGTTGTTCAACGTGCAGGAATTGGTTTTTGAAAAGGCCGGCTCCGTGAAATTGGCGGGAAGCTATCTGCGCATCATCGCGGTCACGAAAGGTGCGGCAAAAATTTCTGACGACCGCAGTGGGATTGTGGCGGAACTAAAATCCGGCGACTTCTGTCTGATTCCTGCCTGTTTGAAGAATGTGGAAATCAAGGCGGCGGCGGACACGTCGTTTCTCTGCGTCGAGGCGAACTGAAATCACCAGAGAATTTTCGGGGAAGATTTTTCGCCGTTCTTCTGTTCTCGCAAAACCGCCAGTTCGGTTTTGAACCAATGCCGGATTTTTCCAAGCCAACCAACCGGATTATTTTTGCGGACGGCGGCGCGGATTTTTTCTTCACGCGCGGCTGACCAGCGAACGTGGCCATCGGCGACGAACCGGTTTTTCCTGGTCAGTTCCACGACAGATCTTCCGGCATTTGCGAGAGCAGTTTGTTTTTCCAGCCGCCTTTGCTTTGCAGAACTTTTTGCCAGAGCTGTTCCGGCGGCGTTTCAAAGACGAGTTCCAGCGACGCGGGAAACGTCAGCCACGATTTCCGTTTCATTTCGCTTTCCAACTGGCCGGGGCTCCAGCCGGCGTAGCCGGCGAACATCCGCACTTTTTTGGTTGCGGAAAAACCCTCGCCGATCTCCAGCAGGTCGTCGAGCGAATGGCCGAGCGCGAGGTTGGGCAGCACGTCGGCGTCGGGAATGAAACTGTCGGTGTGCAGATAGCTCAACGCGCCGGGTTGCACCGGGCCGCCGAGATACAGCGGTGCGGTCTTGAGCGTTTCGGGCAGGTCGGCGATGATCAGGTCGCCGACGGTCTTGCCGACGATGCGGTTGAGGACGAGGCCGAACGCGCCCTCGGCGTCGTGCTTGCAGACGAGGATGACGGTGCGCTGAAAAAACGAGCCGCCGAGCTGTCCGCTGTCGAGCAGCAGCTTGCCTTGCAGAAATTTCGGCTTGTTGGCCATCGCTGGTTCAATTTGCACCAGGAAATCCGGCGATGCCAACAATTATTTGCCGCCGGATTTCAGTTCGCCGGCAGCGCCAGTTCCTGTTGCCTGCCGGAATCCATTTCCTGGATGCGGACGGAATTTTTTCCGATGGCGAGGCAGCGGATGGCCAGATTGGTTTTGCCCAACGGAACTTCGCCTTGGTCGTTCACGCCGAAGGTGCAGCCGTTGATGATGGTCAGCGGCGGATGACTCCAGATGATTCCCTGGAGCTTAAATGTTGGTAAGGTGGCCGGCGCTGAAACGCTGGACGGCGGCGGCTCCGGCTCATTGGTGGCGATGTCATTGGACTCGTCAAGCTTGCTGATGCGAGTCGGCCCGGGAACAACATTGCTCGCCACCGGCGGGCTGATGTCGCGGATCGCTTCCACATGATCTTTATCCAGTTTTCCGGTCGTCCCGAATTTCATCCAGTCGAGGATGGCGTCGAACCCATAGTTGTTTTCGGCGGCGATGAACAGTTCCACCTGTCCGCGTGTGTAGTGGTTCCGCAAAATGAAATTTTTCTGCGCGGCTTCATTTTGCGAGTCCATCAAAAGATAGGCGACCATTTCGCAAAAACCTTCCTCGGCGTCGCGCGCCAGGCGCGCGTGCCGTTCGGGCGGCACATTTTCGCCGACCCACGCGTGGGAAAATTCATGCGCGGCGGTCGCCTTGAGTTCCACCAGCGGCAGGCCGGTGAGCAGCCGCATGGCATAGCGTTTCTGCACCCCATTGGTCTTCGCCGCGATGCAGCCAAGCAGGTCTGGGCTTTCAAAATCGTGTCCGTCCGGCTGGAACAGCTTGTCCACGTCAATCCGGTCGAGCACGTCCACGTCCACATTCGTGGGAAACGCGGTGAAGCGGGCGAACAGCCGGTCCAAGTCATCGTGAACCCCGGCGGCGATTTGTTGGGCGTCATCGGCGTTCAGCACCGCCGTTTTGGCGTCACGCGCGCACAGGTGGCGTCCGTCGGGCAATTCCACGCCGTCGTCTTTCACCGGCAGGCCGCAAATAAAACAGCGCGGCAATTTGAGGCAGTTGGAGCAGACCATCTGGCTTTTGCCGGTGACCGCATCCGTGACGAGGTAGATCGGGCCGACGATCGGCTGGCCGCAGATGGCGCAAATGTCTTCCGCCGCCGCCACTGTCGCCAACCAAACTGTCAGGGTGATGAGGAACAGACATCTGCCAAGAATTTGCACGGTTCGACTATTGCAAAAAGGAATCGTGGCGACAAAAGAAAAAGCGCGGAGAAAAAATTCTCCGCGCTTTTGAAACGTTCCGGCGGCGTTTGCGCCCTGCGGTTAGAGCGATTTGACTTTCTTGATGATGGCGGCGGCGTCGATGCCGAACGCGGCCATGAGTTCCGCCGCGTGGCCGGAGCGCGGGATGCCGACGACCGCAAGCTTGTGCACCTTGATGCCTTCGCTCGAAAGTTCGCCCGCGACCGCATCGCCGAGTCCGCCTTCGGCGTAATGATCTTCGACGGTGATGACCGTGTTGCCGGTTTTTTTCGCGGCGGCGAGAATGACGTCTTTGCCCAGCGGCTTGATGCTGTAAGCGTCAATGACGGTGACGCTGACGCCTTCGGCTTTCAACGCGTCCGCTGCTTTCAACGCTTCAAACAAGGTGACGCCCGCGCCGACGATGGTGACTTTGGTGCCTTCGCGCAGCACTTTCGCGCCGCCGAGGGGGAATTGTTCGTCGTTGCCGTAAATGACCGGTGTCTTCGGGCGCGAGGTGCGCAGGAAGGCGACGCCTTTCAAGATCGCCATCTGTTCGAGCAATTTTTCCGTGGCGACGGCGTCCGCCGGATACAACACCGTGCTGCCGACGACCGCGCGCATCATCGCCAGATCTTCCAGCGCCATCTGCGACGGGCCGTCTTCGCCGATGCTGATGCCGACGTGCGAGCCGACGAGTTTCAAATTGGACTGCGAAATGCCGGCGACGCGGATCTGATCCGCCGCGCGCGAGAAAAACGCCGCGAAGGTCGAGGCGAACGGCACATGACCGCGCGTGCCGTAACCGATGGCGACGGCGACCAAATTTTGTTCCGCGATGTAACATTCCGTCGAGCGCTCGGGAAATTTTTTGAAAAACTTGTCCGCGAACGTGGAGTTTTTTGTGTCGCCGTCGAACGCATTGATGCGCGGATCCACGTCGCCAAGGCGGACGAGCGCCGTGCCGTAGGCTTCGCGCGTGGCGATCAAATCACCCAGTTGGTAGCTGATGGCCGGATAGCTCGCGGGCGCGGCGAGATTTGGCGCGGGCAGCGGCGACGGCGCGGGGATCGGCACGCCGAGTCCAGACTTCGCGCTGGGCGAGAGTTCAGCGATGGCTTGAACGGCTTCTTCCTTGTTGAGCGGTTTGCCGTGCCAGCCGTCTTTGTCCTGCAAAAAGGAAACGCCCGCGCCTTTGTAAGTTTTGGCGATGATGACGAGCGGTTTGTCGTCGAGACCGATGCCGCCGAGCACTTCAATAATTTCCTCGAGGTCATGGCCGTCAATCGTTTCGACGCGCCAGCCGAAGGCGTCAAACCGTTTGGCATAAACGCCGATGTCGTGGCCGAACGCGGTGGCTTCGCTCTGGCCGAGGCGGTTGGCGTCCACGATGGCGATGAGATTGTTCAGCTTGTAGATGCCCGCGAGCGATGCGGCTTCCCACACCGCGCCTTCGGCGATTTCGCCGTCGCCCATCAAAACGTAGGTGTTGTAATCCAGCTTGTCCTGCCGCGCGGCGAGCGCCACGCCGACGCCGACGCCCAGTCCCTGGCCGAGCGAACCCGTGGCCACATCAACGAACGCGAGGCGCGGCGTGGGATGGCCTTCGAGGTCGTTGCCGAATTTGCGGAGCTTCAGCAGTTCGGGGATCGGGACAAAACCATTTTCCGCCCACGCGGCATACAGCAGCGGCGCGGCGTGGCCTTTGGACAAAATGAAACGGTCGTTGTTGTAATAATGCGGATTCTTCGCGTCATACTTCATGTGGCCGAAGAACAGCGCGGCAACTAAATCTGCCGCCGAGCAGCACGAAGTCGGATGGCCACTGCCCGCCGCCGTGGTCGCCTCGATGGAGTGGATGCGCAGCGTGTTGGCGATGCCTTTCAAGAGTTCAATGTCCGTATCAATCATAAATTTTAAGAGCCGCAAGGTTAGCCGACCAACCGCGAAAGCCAAGAATGAAAATCGGGAAAGCGCGATTATTCCGGCAGCACATGGCCGGGGATCGAGCACGTCGGCAGTTCGCCCACGGCGTTGATGAAATAAATCCCGCCGCTGGGGCAGACCGGCAAAACGCCGTTCTTCAGATACGGCGCCAGGTCTTTTTCTGACGGCACCGCGCTGTCGGGTTTGCCAAAATCCGTCGCCCACTGCTGCTTGGCATCGTCAATCAGCCGCAGGTTGTTCAGGCACGTCTTGCGCGCGATGATGGCGGCGCTGGTGTCCAGCGCCTTCGTGCTGGTGGCGAGCATCTGGTGGTTGGCGTTTTCGAGTTCCGCGAGATGCTGCTGTTGCAACTCCAGCGCCAGCCGCGCCGTGGCGAGGTGCTGCGCGTTCGACTGGTTCTCCGCGATCAGCGGGGCGATGGACGCCTGCAGCGCCGCGAGCTTGTTCGTCAGGATTTCATTCTGCCGGCGCAAGCCGGCGAGTTCCGCCGCCTGCAGGCTGGCGTCGGAGCTATTGGAGGCGTCCAGTTCCTGCTGCAGCGCGCGCATCTGGAGTTGCGCCGCGCGCGCGTCGGTCTGCGCCGCGTCCTTCTCGCGGATGGCCTGGAAGAGCAGGGCTTCCGCGCACACCATCAGCACCAGGCACAGCCACGCGAACCAGCGTTTGAGATTCATCGTATCGCAGTTGTCGCGCTTTTGGGCAACGGCGTCAAATCAGAAATGAAAATAGAAAATCCCGGCGGGACGGTCCGGGCCGCCAACTGAAAAATAATCTGTCCCAAATCCGTTCCGGCGGACATTTATTAGTGGATGACCGAAGCGGACGACATCGAACTGTTGCGCCAATATGCCGGGGAAGATTCCGAACCGGCGTTCGCCGCGCTCGTCGGGCGGCACGTCAACTTCGTTTATTCCGTCGCGCTGCGGCGCACCGGCGATCCGCACGCGGCGGAAGAGATCACGCAGGCCGTCTTCATCATCCTCGCGCGCAAGGCGAAAAGTTTTTCGCAGAAAACCATTTTGACCGGCTGGCTGCACGCGACCGCGCGGCTGACGGCGGCGAATTTTTTGCGGGCGGAAATCCGCCGCCAGCACCGCGAACAGGAGGCCTTCATGCAATCAGCTTTCAGCGAATCGGAAACGTGGACGCAGATCGCGCCGCTGCTCGACGACGCCATTGCCAAACTCGGCGAGCGCGACCGCAACGCGATTTTGCTCCGCTATTTTGAGAACAAATCCGCGCGCGAAATGGCGGCGGCGTTGAACTTGGACGAACCGGCGGCGCAAAAGCGCGTGACGCGCGCGGTGGAAAAACTGCGCGCGTTCTTTGCGAAGCGCGGCGTGACGCTGACGGCGGCGGCGATTGCGGGCGCGGTCTCGGCCAATTCCGTCCAGGCCGCGCCGGTGGGTTTGGCGGCGAACGTCACGGCGGCAGCGGCCAAAGGCGCGGCGGTCAGCGCTTCAACTTTGGCTTTAGTGAAAGGAGCAATAAATCTTATGGCATGGGCAAAAGCGAAATCAGCAGCTTTAATCAGCACAAGTCTATTGGTTGCGTGTGGTGCAGCAGTTTATGTTTGGGAAGTGAATCCAAATGGTCTATCTGAACAAGCTTTTTTAGATAGAATTTCCCACACGCTTACCGACACCAGTCCGCAAGTTAAAATCGTGCCAACAAAATACCCTGATTCTCACGGTGGTGGATTTGGGATAGATGACAAAACGGTTGGGATTTCAATGCCGATGAAAGAACTTATCAAAAGGGCTTACGGATTGCCTGATGATCTTAAGTTGGTCATATCCACCAAGCTGCCAGATGGCAAATATGACTACATTGCCAATTTGCCTTCGGGTTCAGCGGAAGCCTTGCAGCTGGAAATAAAAAAACAATTTGGCATTGTCGGGCGTTTTGAACTGCAGTCTAAAGGCGTCTTGGTTCTTAAAGTGAAGGATGCAAACAGGCTAAAATCAAAACTTAATTCCAGAAAATCCTTTGGAGAAAAAGCGGGATATTGGACTGAAGGTGGAAAATTTGTTTGGCGTGGCCAGCCTGTCAGCCAATTAGCCAATTCATTGGAACAATTTTTTCAAATACCCGTTGTTGATGAAACAAGTGTGACGAATTTGCAAAGTTTTAACTTCGATCTGGATTGGGATTTAATGAGTCGAGACGGTAAAAAATTGAAACAGGCTCTTAACGAAATTGGTTTTGAACTGATTTCCACAAATCAAACTATCGAAATGCTCGTCGTCGAAAAGGTCAAACAGTCTGAATGAGTCCCGGAGCGACCGCCGAAAATCAGCCAGCACAAGGTGGGTGGTTGCCCGCCGCATAAAATCATCCGTCCTGAAAGGATACCGGAAAACAATCCCAACAGATTCCATCGTCCTTTCCGGCAAATTTATGGGGACGACAAAGCCAAACCGTCAGGCCAATGATTCTTCCAAAACCACTTCGGGATGGCGTGACGCCACGCGCAACAGCACTCGCGCCGCCCCCGTTGGTTTGCGTCGGCCTTGTTCCCAATTGTGCAGCGTCTTGACCGAGATGCCCAACAGTTCCGCAAACTTGCCCTGTGATAGCCGCAATTTCGAGCGCGTGTCCGCCACGGTGTTTTCCCATTCGGCGCGGCGTTCTTGCTGATACACCTTGGGATCAAGCTGGCGACGGTGCAGCTTTCCGTCTTTGCTGCGGGTGACGTTCCACACGCGCGACGGCGCGGCTTCGCCCCGGCGCACGGCCTTGGCCTGCCGGATGGCTTCGCTCAATTCTTTAAATCGTTCTTTGTTCATGTCAGTATTCCTTGATCAGCGTCCGCAACCGCTTCAATTCGGCGGCGGACAAATCTTCTTTTTCGTTCTTCGCGCAAATGTCGAGCAGCAGAATTCGGTCGCGGTCAACCACCCAATAATAAATCACCCGCGCCCCGCCGCGCTTGCCGTGGCCTTTGGCGGCAACGCGCAATTTCCGCAGCCCGCCGGATTTGGGAATCACTTTTCCCGCGTCTGGTCGTGTCAGCAACAATTCTTGCACGTCCGCCAACTCCTCGTCGTCCAGCAATTCCAGAACGCGACGGGTGAACGGCGCAAATTCTTCAAAGACCATTGGTAAGAGCGTACGCTAATGGCGTATAATGTCAATTGTTGAAAAAATATTCAGCTTGGCGGATTTTGGTAACGCAGCCTTGACGGACGGCCAGTAAAACGCGGTAGTAAGCAAACTTTCCGGCAGGCGCGTATATTTTCGCCTTGCTGGTGCGATGACGGATGGTGACGGGGAATCTCACGCGACGGTCAGCAGTTCGGACGTTATTTTGTGCAAACATTTTGAGAATCTCCTGATTTCTCAACGAAATATGGGGCCTCTCTTTAATTTCGCTCGAACCTTTTTTCAAGGACAATGATTTAATCTCGTCGTGGCCCATTTTAGGGTATCCCTAAGCTGCGTCGGCGCGATGTTGTAGCGCGGCGTGAGAATCGGCATCCGCGCCATGATGACGCCGCCGAGCTTTATCAACTCGCTAAAATCTTTGGCCGCTGTATATCGCCCGCACATCGTGGACTGTCCCCTTCAGACCTCAAACCCGGGCAGGTTTTTGAAATGGCCGTTGAGTTGAATCTTCTCCTTCAGCGCTTCCATGTTCGCCACCACGGGCAACACCTGCTCCAGATGCTGGTGCAAGTATTTCAAGCGTTCGGTTTCGGAAAACATTCCCAGCAGGGCATATTCCTGTTCCAGATTGAGGCCGACATGGTGAGCCACATCGTAGCTGGTCAGTTTGGCTTCCGGTTTGGGAAGTTTCTTTTTCACGTTGAGCAAGCCGTGCAATTTTTTCATGCCGGCAACAATTTTACGCAGCAGCGCCGCATCCCCGGTTTCATCCCTGTCGGGATACTTAACGACCGCCGCGCTGTAGAGCTTGCCGGGATAAAGTTTCTCCAGGCGCACGACGTTAAAAATCCGCTTTCCGTGCGTTTTGATGTCCATCTGGCCATCGGCCTGGACGTTGGTGACACTGGTCAATTCCACCAGCGTTCCCAAATTGCCAATCTTCCGGCCCACCACCGTCGGGATGCCAAACGGCTTTTTGGTCTTCACGGTGTCATTGATCAATTGCTGGTAGCGGGGTTCAAAGATGTGCAGATTCAATCCGTCACCCGGATACACCACGACTGCGAGCGGGAAGATGGGGATAAGCTGTTCCATAAAAGATCAGAGGAGTGTCATCTGGGACAGGTCGTGAGCGCGGTTGTTCTGGCGGGTGGCAAATTTCAGCCCATGTAAAGTTCCGCGCCACGCATGATCGCCTCGCCCAACGGGGTCAGTTTTCCCTGCGCGCGAACCACTTTGATACCCTGATCGAACAACCGTCGGATTTCGGCCAATTCCTTGCGCGCCTTTTCCTGTGATGACAAGGAGAGAACACCGCGGTCAAGAAGTCGTTGAACCACGCGATACATTCGGGCGGTAACAAACGTGGCGTGATATATGCCGTCCATCGGACGCTGATCTTGTCGCAGGGGTGAGGAATAAAGATCTTCGTCAGAATTTTCCACCAACGCCTCGTCGGCGCAAAGTCCGAACAATAAATTGTGGGTGCTTTCATGCACCAGCATTTGCGCCATGGCTAGTTCATCATCCCGCCGATTGGCATTGATTATTATTCCGCCCCATAACATGAATGAGGAGGCGCCGTCGAAGGTAAGTGCCTTGGGATCCTCGGCACCGGCGGCCAAAACAATCTCGCGCAGTAAGGCGCGGATTTCAGCGGCCTGTTCAGGATCGCCTGCCTCCAGTAATTCAAAAGCTCCGGCAATCAATGCCCGGCAATTTTCGGCGGCGGCATGGGAAGGGGCAAACACTTCCAGAGTTATGGTCGGGTCGGTGTCAATGTAGCGAACAATGCGTCGAGCCAGCGCATCTTGTGTCGGGTCGGCCAATGCGGTCACCGCCGGGCCGCCCGGATGCACCGGAAATCGAACCAGTTCGTTGAGCCATCGGGAAGCCTCAACCAGATCGTTTTTTTCAATAGCCAGAACGGCATCGCAATAAAAACTGAACGCCAACGGCGAAACCGGGTGCTTCTCCAGTTGCGTAAGGAAAGATTGGATTGATATTTCAGGAACGGTGAGCAGGCCTTGGGACTGATTAAAAATATACCGGAGACTGTCCGCCAAATCCCGGCGCATTCGCTGGTCAAGAAAAAGCGCCCGCCGACCACTTGGCTCGAAGGCGTTCAAATCACCATCGACAAAGACACGATGGCTGGTATCAAGAACGGAATCCACAGATTGTCCTTGCTTGGAAAAACGTCAAAATGTTCCCGGAGGGCTTTGCCAGCTTTCAGGGAAGGTCGGCCGGGATTTTCTGCGCTTAAATCGAGGTCAGAGTTTTCCGGCCGCGCGGATGCCCGGCTTGGCTCCAATCTTGGCTCCAAACTTGGCGCCCAACTTGGACGATGTTTTGCCATCCGTCTTTTCCGAGGGGGTTAAGGGTTCGAGTTTAAAGCCAAGCAGTTTGCTCCGATCGAGTTTAATGTGCGCTGGTTTTTGTTTCATGGTTGAATTTTCCTTTCGGCGTGATTAGAGTTTCTCCCGTCAAGTTTGTCAACGCCAGATTATGCCTCGCCTCCCGGGGCTTAAAAGCGGACGCTGGCCGCTGAAAAAAATGATTCAAGTCTTTCTGAATCGGGGTCACGATTACACGCTGAAAAAGGTGAAGAAATCACCATTGGCACCGACCCTGATAACGATGAGTTATGACAGCCTGTTCCGTTCCCATCGGATCCGGCAGGCCACACAGATTTTTGCCGATCTCGACCGTTTAAGTTATTGGGATCTTGAACTGGCGGCCGATCTCTATCTGCAAATGAAAAGTGCCGGCCTTACGGTTTTGAATAATCCCGCCCGATTTAAGAACCGCTATGCTTTGCTCCGAGCCTTGTACGCGGCTGGCTTGAACAACTTTGACGCTTATCGCCTGCATGAAATCCAGGCGATCAAACGCTTCCCGGTTTTCTTGAGAAAGATTCAAGGCCATCGCGAACCTTTAAGCGGTTTGCTCGAAACGCGGGCGGACACCGAACGGGCGGTGGAGTCGGCGGTTGGCTCCGGCACACCGGAAGAAAATCTGGTGGTGATCGAATGCGTCGCCGAACCGGTGCGCCCGGGTTTGTATCGCAAGCTCTCCGCTTTTCGCATCGGCAACGCCATCGTTCCACATCTTTCGGTGCATGATACCGGGTGGCTGGTCAAATACGGCCAGACCTTCGACGCGATCGAAAGCCTCTACCAGGAGGAACATGTCATGTTGGAAGAGAATCCATTTGCCGAACATCTACGGAAAGTTTTTGACATCGCTGGCATCGAATACGGCCGGGCTGATTTTGGTTTTTATCAGGGACGACTTCAGGTCTTTGAGATCAACACCAACCCATACATGGAGCGCGCGGATCCACATCCTTCGGCCACGCGGGTCGCGTCTATGAGATTGGCGTGGCAGAAATATATGCAGGCCTTACGGGACATCGACAGCCAGTCCGGACGGACTGTCCGACTGGTGAGTGGGAAGTTGCAGCGCCACCGTGCTTGGAAAAACCTGCTGGTGCGCAGCCGCAAAGTTCATTGAACATGAAGCTTTCCCTGATCATCAGTGCTTATAACCAGCGCGATTCGTTGGGGAAAATCTTTCAGGGGCTGTCCCTGCAAAATAACTGGCCGGACGAAATATTGATTGCCGACGACGGCTCGACCGATGACACGCGCAAGCTTATTGAGGCTTGGCGACCGGACGCAGCGGTGCCGGTTTATCATCACTGGCAGCCCGACAATGGTTTTCTAAAGACCACCATCCTGAACAAGACCGTGGCGGCGGCGACGGGCGAGTATCTGGTTTTCATTGACGGGGATTGTGTGCCGCACCGGCAGTTCATTGCCGACCACCGGGCGCTGGCCGAGCGCGGATTTTGGGTTCAAGGCCGACGTTGTTTTGTGCGCGAGGCATTCGTGCCGGATTTCATTCCGGGAAAAACACCGGTTTGGTTATGGGCTTTAAGCGGCCGCGTCGCCCGCCCGCATAAAAGTTTTCGCCTGCCATTCCCCCTGGTCTTTCGCAACCAAAAACAGCGCGGCATTCTCGGTTGTAACATGGCTTACTGGCGCGAGGATATCGTGCGGGTGAATGGTTTTGACGAATCTTATACCGGCCGTGGCATGGGTGCGGATTCGGATCTCGGCAGTCGGCTTTATAATCTTGGACTCTTCCGCAAATTTGTCTATGGCCGCGCCCTGGTTTATCACCTCGACCATACCATTATGCCACGCCCTCACTTCACTGAAAACAAGGCCCGGCTCCAGGAAGTGATTCGTTCCGGCAAAACTCGTTGCGAACGCGGCTTGGATCAATATCTACAAGCCAGCTAAAATCTGCGTAGTGGCCGCAAATACGCCATAATCCGAAAAGTTCCATTCAAGACTCCCGGAAAAAAACCACGAATTCTGTGGGCAAATGTCATTGCCGAGAGTCAAGGGCTGGCTCCGGCGACTGGTTAGGCCACATGGTCATATCATAATGGCTGCTTTCCAACAATCAATGACACTGGCTTGCCGTCAATCTCTCCAATCTCTAAGGGAGTGTCTAACGGATAAACGCCATCTTTGGCAGTCATGCTTACAAAGTCAGCCAGACTTGTAGCCAGCGATGGATAGTATGTCCTGCAGCAACTCGACTCTAACAACATACCACCATCTCGACTTTCGGCCTTCACCTGAAGTCCGGCCAGGATGTAAGCATTCGTGGTTCGTGAATCAGTCGCTCGACTGGCAACTAACAAGACTTGTCCTTCTCGCTGCTTGTCTGTCGCTGATGCCAGAAAATCGCCATAGCAACGTCCACTGCCCTCAATGCCAACCGAAAATCTTCCGGGTTGCAAAGACCAAATTTTCAGTGAAGCAATCCTAAAGTTCCCATCATTAGCCGCATCATCCACAACTAATCGAAAGCTCCCTGCTGGCACAGCATCGGCTATAGTGGCGTGAGGTGAGGTGCAGCTCCCAGCAAGAAACAACATGCTGGCCACCAATCCTAGTGTGATGTATTTCTTCATAATATAAATGCGCGAATGATGCCTAACGAAAAAAGAAGGCATGTTGAAGAAGTTGGCGCAACGGGCGACAACTATTGATGTCGGTTAAACAATAAACATCAAACATAAATTCAACATGCCTATGAAAACGAATACGCCTC
>Ga0302278_10000219_pt1 | contig 74140 bp, 49 predicted proteins | sample III_Bog_N3_2_FD_194543 | JGI IMG/M metagenome (GOLD analysis project Ga0302278, IMG submission 194543) | Peat permafrost microbial communities from Stordalen Mire near Abisko, Sweden - III_Bog_N3_2 | ecosystem: Environmental > Terrestrial > Soil > Wetlands > Peat | place: Sweden: Abisko...
GCTGGTCTTCTTTGGACTGGGAGCGCCTTTCGCGGACCCTACCCACCCCGTATCTGCCTTCGAGGTGCTGGGCAGTTCTATTTACGTGAGCGGAACCACCATCTTTACCCTTGGCCTGGGAGATGTTCTGCCAACCAGCCAGATTGCTCGCGCCCTCATCGTAATGGAGGCCGGCACCGGTCTTGGATTTGTAGCGCTGGTTATCGGCTACGTTCCTGTGCTCTATACCGCTTTTTCTAACCGCGAGATAGCAGTGGCACTGCTAGACGCGCGCGCCGGTTCGCCGCCAACCGCCGGGGAGTTGCTCACGCGGCATAATTTCAGCGGCGGCCATGAAGCTCTCACGGTGCTGCTGAGCGAGTGGGAGCGCTGGGCGGCTGCCATGCTCGAGACCCACATCTCCTACCCCATCCTGTGCTATTACCGATCCCAGCACGATAACCAGAGCTGGCTTTCCGCGCTCACTGCCATCCTTGACACTTGCTCATTGCTCATTACCACCGTGGAGGGGCCAAGCACGCGGCAAGCGCAGCTTACATTCGCTGTCGCCCGCCACGTGCTCGTCGACCTGGGCCACGTCTTCCACCTTGAAGCCAAGGAGCAAAGGTATCGCGACAACGCGCCTGTGCGGCTTAAGGATGACGAGTTCGGTGAGCTTTGCCAACTCCTCAACGAATCTGGTTTCTCACTCTGCAGCAGCCCGGACACCCGTTCCCGCCTCTCAGCCATTCGAAGGCTCTACGAGCCTCATGCTCAAGCCATGGCGGAGTATCTTCATCTGGATCTGCCCCGATGGTCGTCCCCGCCGCCAAGTCCAAACAAGAAGCCCGATGGCTGGAAGACCGTGGCTGAACTCCGCTCGCCGAGCGCTGCCGCGGACCGGCTGAAAATCCACGTCAGTCCGCGATCAGCAGCCTCCCGCCTCAGTGACGAGGAATCCCACCCCTTCTGACCACCGTGAGCGCGCTGATCGATCCTCAATTGTCGCAAGATCGCGATTGGTCTCCATGAGCAACATGGTCCTGCAGGTCTCGCGCGGCCCCGGCGAATCATCGCCAATGAGGAAACTTAGCCGTCGTCCAGACTCCTGATTCCTCCTCGCCGCATAGCTGAATATGGAATAATCGCTCGGTGAATCCCGCGGCCCTCCCAACCGTCGGTAGCTGGTACCTGGTGGCCTGCGCCGCCGGTGCGGTGCTGCTGCTGCTTATCCTGATTGCGCGCGTCCGGCTGCATCCGGCGCTGGCCCTGGCCGTGGCCGCGGTTGGACTGGGCATAGCGGCGGGCATGCCGCTCAAGCAGATTCCGCTCTCGTTCGCCACCGGCGTCGGCAACCTGATGGGCCACATCGCCATCGTTCTCGGCCTCGGCGCAATATTGGGACGGCTGCTGGCCAGCTCAGGCGGCGCCGCGGCGCTGGGCAAGACGCTGGTCGACGGCTGCGGGCCAAAAGGTCTTCCGTGGGCCTTGCTGCTGGTTGGCATTGTGGTGGGGATGCCGGTGTTCTTTGAGGTGGGCCTGGTGCTGCTCATGCCGATTGTGGCCGAATCGGCGCGGCGCAGCGGGCGGCCGCCGATCCTGGTAGGTATGCCGCTGCTCGCGGGCCTCTCCATCGTCCATGGCACTCTGCCGCCGCATCCCGCGGCAATGCTGGCTGTGGCGCAATATCACGCCGATATGGGCAAGACCATTCTGCTCGGCCTCTGTGCGGGACTGCCCGCTGCGGTCGTGGCCGGGCCCGTGCTCGGATGGGTGATGATTCGCCGGTGGGAGCGGACCAAGGGCAAATCGACGCTGATTCCGGCCAATGAAGAGACCCTGTTCACAGCGACGGCGGAAAGCGCACCAGCGGGAGCTGGGAATTCGATCCAAGACCAGGAAAAAACTCCGCCGGCGGCCGGCCCAGTCCGCGCGGCCTCGGCCATTCTGCTGCCGATCGCGTTGATCTTTGCCGGGAGCTGGGCCGACTCGCTGGCAGCGCCGGGCAGCTTGCCCAACCAGGTTCTGCGTCTCGTCGGAAGCCCGGACATTGCTCTGCTCATCGCCGTGCTGGTGGCGCTGGTAACGCTCGGCGGGCGCATCCAGACCGGCCAGCATCACGGCCGCGAGCTTTTGCGGAAACTCACCAATGAGTCCTTTGAGCCCATAGCCAACGTGCTGGTGATTCTGGCGGCGGCGGGCGGGCTGAGCGGCATTCTTCGCGACTCAGGCGCGGCGCAGGCAACCATCGGACTTGCACTCGGCGCGCACATGCCACCGCTGGTGCTGGCGTGGGTGCTGGCCGCGGTGGTCCGTGTGGCCATGGGATCCGCAACGGTGGCCATGGCCGTGGCCTCGGCGGTGCTGGCTCCACTGGCTAGCCAGGCTGGCGTCAGCCCGGAGCTGCTTGTTCTCGCCACCGGCACCGGCTCACTGATTTTGTCGCACGTGAACGACCCTGGCTTCTGGATGATTGAGTCGTTCTTCAAGCTCGAAGTCAAGGGCACCCTGGCCACCTGGTCAGTGATGGAGACGGTGCTCTCTGTGACCGGTCTGGGAACGGTGCTGCTGCTGTCGGCGGTGGTGCGGTAACCGCAGCCGACAGCAGCAATTTTTTACGCGGGTTTCGCGGCCGCCTCCTCCAACGGCCTTAGATACGCTTCCATCTCCGTTCTGCCAATGTGGTTGGCCCATCCTGCCGGCGTGCCTCGCCACAGGCAATCTTTAATGTCGGGCCGCGCGCCGTATTCAAGCAGAAGCTGGACCAGTTCCATCGTTCCATAGGCCGCGGCCTGATGCAGCGGCGTGCAGTGCGAGTGGCCGCCGACGGGGTTGAAGCGGTTGGGATCCTCGCCGGCATCGAGCAGGATGCGCACGATCTCCACCCGGGAATACTGCGCGGCAACGGCCATGGCCAGGTGGCGGGCTTCGGGATTCGCAGCGGGCAGCATGCGCCGGAACGTCTCCGCATCCATCAGCGCGGCGACGGGAAGATCGATCTTGGCCCCACGGCGGATGAGAGTGTTTGCCGCCGCCGCTCCAGCGTGAAGAATCGCCGCGTGGATCGCGGTGCCGGGATCCGCGCCCCAGTCGCAGAGAAGATCAATGAGCGCATCCTGCTTGCCGCTCGCGAGTGCGACGCTGCTGGTTGCCACCAGCGCAAGCGTCACCTTGAGCGCCTCGTCGTCGACACCCGCCTCCAGAATCACCTCGGTGACAGCGACAATGTCTTCCGGCATTGTGTTGCGGCGCGTGGGATTCTCCGCAATGAACTCAAGCAGCGATGGATTCTCGAAGTAATTCATGCCCTCGAAAACCACACGCTTGCGGGCCAGCCCCGGATGCTTCTTCAGGTGTGCGCGAAGGCCGTCGACATCGCCCGTGTCAATCAATTCGACAGCCCGGCGAAAGATGGGATCCACGATGCGTTCGTGATGCGGCAGGTCCAGCCGATCTGCAGCGATTGGCTTCTCAATGCGCCGTTTCAGGCGTGTCCAGCTGAGAAAGCCGTGCTCGCGGGCAACGGTAAGCTGCGCATCGCTGAGCTTGAACTCGGCGGCAAAGATGGCTTCGTCGGCAAAGCCCTCAAAGCGCGGATGGAATTCGCGAATGAGCTGCGCCGCAGCCAGGGTCCGTGCAGCGTGGGCCTTCTTCAGGTCCTTGGCCTGCTGCTTGAGATGGTCAAGGTTGGGGTGGGATGGGAGCTGTCTTACCGGCATGACGAACTTCCTTTCGTATGCCCCGGTCCGCACATGGAGGGCTGAAAGTCAGTTCGCAAAATCCAGGTTGTACGTACCAGGTGGACTTCAAGTCCTTTCCGCGGACCGGATGCGCCCTTGTGCGCTACAAAAGGCTAGCACGAGAGCATCGCCGCGGAGAATAGGGTCCGCGGACTCACGGACGCTGACCCAATTTGCTATTCGCAATTCCGCTCACCCCCACGCGCCCAGCAACCGCCGCACCAGCACCAACTGCCCCACGTGGTACGCGTTGTGGTCGGCCACCAGCAGCGCCTCGCGCAGAATCGTCTGGCCCTTGCCATGAGGGATGACCGCGAAGAGATCGGTCTCCGGGTCGGCGAGCAGCTTGCACATCGCCTTGAGGTCGCGGCGGAAGGTGCGCACGCTCTTGTCCCAGGCCTTTTCGTCGGGCGGAGCCGGGGTGGCCGGCCAGTAGGCGTCGGGCCAGGAGAGGTGCTGGTAGTTGGGGTTGACGCAGAAGTCGAGAATGTCCCACTGCGCAATGCGCAAATGCTCCAGCAGCTCCCACGCGGTGTGGTCGGCGCCGCGCGGGCGCTTGCCGCGCAGTTCGGGTGCGAGTCCCTTGACGGCTTTCTCAAAGGTGACGTGGGCGTTGGGCTGGGTAAGAAGACTGATCAGGTGTTCGCGCAGGACTGTATCGGTGGACATTCGGCTGTCTCGCTTTCGCTGGGTGTTTCCCTGGGGCGATGCGCCGTCCTCACGCTCCGCGCGTCAGGAAAGAATCCCCCACGGTTGGGATTCGTACCGCAGGCAAAACGATGCCAGGAATTTTCGCGAGGACCGGCAGTATTGATCCGCACCAACAGAGGCGGCTTCCATCCCACCCTTTTCGCAGATCCGCCGTGGCGGACGAAAAGGATGGGGCACCCGGCCTCGGCTGCCGTCCCCGGTCAGGCGATCCTGAGCGGCGGCGACGATTCCGGTATCCTGCCTGAAAGACGCCGAGCACGAAACGCAATCGCGAGAGGAGAAGCACAGTGACGCGCGACGAAGCCTGGACGCTGGCCAACGACTGGGTTGCGGCCTGGAATGCCCACGATCTTGACCAGATCATGAGCCATTACGAAGACAATGTGGTCCTCACCTCGCCGGTTGCAGCCCGGCTGCTCGAGATTGCCGACGGCCGCGTGACCGGCAAGGCGAATCTCCGCGCCTACTTTGAACGGGGCCTGGCGGCCTTTCCCGATCTCAACTTCCATCTCGAAGATGTTCTGTGGGGCCTGAACAGCGTGGTCCTCTATTACACCAACCAGAGAGGAACCCGCACCGCCGAATTCATGGAGTTGGGCGCAGGCGGGAAGGTCGCGCGGGTGATCGCTCACTACAAGGCGTGACGAGCACCAGCGATTGGCCTGTCGAGCGCAGCCACGTGCGGCCGGGCTATATCTAATCGAGTCTTTAGACATCTTGATCGTAAAGTATCTTTATGATAAAGTAACATCGTTATGACCAAGGCAAAACGTGCAGACCTGATCGCCGCCCACCTGCAAACCTGGAAGAAGACCATCCAACTGGCTATCCCGTGGATGGATGCCATCGCGGCAGCGCAAGGCGTCCATCCGACCGATCTGATCGCCGCGAGTTACCTGCATGACGCGGGGCCGGCAACTGCGGGCCGACTGGCGGAAATCACTGGCCTGACGACCGGCGCCATGACGGCCTGCATCGACCGGCTTGAGAGGGAGGGATTTGCCAAACGCGAAGCAGATCCCAACGATCGAAGGAAGGTAATGATAAAGCCCGGGAAGCTGCCCAAGCTCTCCAAGGAGCTGCTGGCGTTCCGGGCTGGTGCGATGTCGAAGGCCGAGGATGCCTTCTCGCGGTTTACGGATGCGGAGATTGGCCGAATGACCGATTGCATGCAAACGCTTGCCGCCATTTTTGAAGAAGAAGGGCATGAATTCAAAAAGTCGCACCGCAGAAGCATGGCCCTTAAGAAGGGTACAAACCCCGATGACTGATCAAGAACAATCGATAGACCTTATGAAGGGGAAGGCAGTTCACCGTTTTGGAATTGCCACTGTTGCCATCCTGATGATCCTGTTTGGCGTGGCGGAGATAGTGACAGGATTCACTCATAACTTTTTTGGCGTCTCTACAACTCGCGGCGCATTCTCTGCCTACGCCAATGCGGGCGTTGGCGCGCTTTACGCTGTTGCGGGCGTTTTGATTCTAAGCATGAAGAAGAGGTTTGTAGCGATTGCGCTTGCGTGCCTGGCGCTCGACGTGGTCGGGCGTATCGCTCTGGTCGCTACAGGGCTCTTCCCGATGAACAATTTCCGGCAAACCGGCGCGATTGTCGCCGGAACAACCATAGCGATTATGTTTGCGGCCTACATCGGGTCGAAATGGAAACAATTTAGTTGAGAATTGCTGACGCAGGCGAGAGGGATTTGGAAACCTGTCGCGAGGCCGAGTGGCGTCCGGGATGTTCCACTGCGCAAAATGCCGTTTGGCGGGTCCGCTGAATATCGACTGTTTCCAAACAGCCGTCCGGCTCAATCGGGCGCGGGAACAGCAAAGGGAGGCCGCTACTGCCCCAGCACCGCCCGCTGCGCCGTGAATATCTCTTTCAGGCCCGCCTCGGCCAGATCGATGAGGCCGTTTAGCTCTGCCCGGGAGAAGCTCCCCTTCTCGGCCGTTGCCTGGGTCTCGATCAGGCCGCCGTCGGCGGTCATCACCACGTTCATGTCCACCTCGGCCTGCGAGTCCTCTTCGTAGCAAAGATCGAGCAGCGGCTTGCCGTCCACGATGCCTACCGAGGTTGCGGCAACCAGTTGCCTGAGCGGGGAGACCTTCAGCGTGCCTGCCTTGACCAATGCATTCAGGGCCAAACCCAGCGCGACTGCGGCCCCAGTAATTGCCGCTGTGCGCGTGCCGCCGTCCGCCTGGATCACGTCGCAGTCGAGAATCACCGTGCGTTCCCCCAGAGCCTTCATGTCCACCACCGAGCGCAGGCTGCGGCCAATGAGTCTTTGTATCTCGTGCGTTCTCCCGCCGATCTTGCCGCGTTCACTTTCTCTTGGAGTGCGGGTCAGCGTCGAGCGCGGCAGCATTGCGTACTCGGCCGTCACCCAGCCGCGGCCGGAGTTCCTGAGCCAGCTCGGGACTCCTTGTTCGATAGTCGCGTTGGTGAGCACCCGTGTATTTCCAAAGGACACCAGCACCGAGCCCTCTGCCGTCTGCACAAAGTTGGGAGTAAGCGTCAGCGGGCGGAGCTGTTCGGGAGTGCGCCCGCCGGGGCGAAAGTGGGTGGGGGGCGAAACATTGGACATCATAAGGGGATTGTACGAGAGCGCTGCACCTCCACGTGCCCCAAGGCCCCGGCAGCTTTCGGCCGGAAGGGTTTTCCGGGCCGTTCCCGAAGCGGGATTTCTGGCCGGGGCGACGCCGGAACGGGAATTCCCGGATAAGGCATTCAAAAGAAAGATCTTATCCTGCCAACGCATGCGGCTATCGTCCCATTTCGGGACGGGAGCGCCGGACGCAGCCCAGGGCCTCTGGGGGCGGGTCGGAGGGCAAGTTCTTCCCTTATCAGGAACTTAGCTGATTCGTTCTGGTTTGGCACTCCGCGTGTAACAGACGGTGTATCGAATCGGTGCAGTTGGAGCATTCTGGGCAGTTTCGGTTGCATCAGTTTCGGTTGCATCAGTTTCGGTTGCGTTCGGAAGGGAGCGGGCAATGCGAGAGATCAAGCAGGCGGCGGGGCAGGCGACAGGGCAGCCGGCGGGCCAGGCGGCGGGGCAGGCGATGGAATTTGGGCTGGGGCAAGCGACAGCGCTGGCGGCGGACCAGGGGGTGCAATCGGAGCGCCGGCGCGTGGAAGCAGTGGTGGAAACCCTGGCCACGTTGCGCAGCGAGGGCGTGAGCCTGGCGGAGCTGGCCCACGACGCCCGCAACATGGTCACCGCGATGGGTCTCTACTGCGATCTGCTGGAGGAGCCCGGCGTGCTGGCCACTCAGTTCACCCATTACGGAAGCGAGCTGCGGCTAGTGGCAGCCGCCAGCCGGCGTCTGGTGGAGAAGCTGGTCGCGCTCGACGTGCGTGGAAGCGCCGTGCGCGGCGTTGCATCGCCCGCCGGGGCGAGCAGGGGAAGTGCAGCGCGCGCGGGGAAGCCCGCGCGGCAACCAGCGACCTTGCAGGCCTCGCGTGTCGAGGTCTCAGGCGATCGGTCCACACCGAAGACCCCGGCTTCGGCAACCACGGCGGGATGGGCTGTCACCGACCCGCTCCACTCCGGAAGTGGGTTCGAATCCGATGCCGCAACTGCAACCCCGACTGGGCCCTCCATCGGCCCGGCGATGGCCGTTCACCCGGCCGGGCGCTGGGACCTGATGCCCCCCGTGCTGATCTCCAACCTTGCGCAGGAGCTGCTCCAGAGCCGCAACCTGCTCTCCGCACTTGCCGGCCCTTCCATCGCGCTCTCTGTCGATGTGGAAGGCGGGGCGCTGGCGGTGCGGCTGAACTCCGAAGACCTGACCCGCGTGCTGGTCAACCTGGTCAAGAACGCAGCCGAGGCCATGCCCGCCGGCGGCTCAATCCGCCTTGGCCTGCGCAAGCGGCATGACCCCGCTGCGGCCGCGACCGGTGCGGACTCCAACGCCGCGCCGCGCGGTCAGACGCTCTCGCTGACCATCGAAGACAACGGCACGGGCATCCCGCGCAAAGCTTTGGAACGTATCTTTGAGGCTGGCTTCACCACGCACGCGGCTGGGAATGCAATCGGCGGCGGCTGGCACTCCGCCCATCGCGGCCTTGGCCTTTCGATCACCCGCTCAATTGTGGAAGCAGCGGGCGGGCGCATCTACGCAAGCAACCGTGAAGGATCAGGCACACCGGGCCGTGGGGCGCGCTTTGAAATCGTCCTGCCGGTCCGCGGCATTTGAGGCCGGATGCAATCCGCTTGAAGCTCATATCGCCGCGGAAGCTGGCCTGCGGCAGCCAACACACCCAACGGCGCACGAGGCGAATACAATGCTCGAGACAGTTTTGAACCGGGGAAACGCGACTAAAAACGCATTCCTGAACGCACCAGCCCTGAACCCGCGAACTCTGAACACACGGACCCTCAACGCTCGAAATATGGACTTCATTCCTCAACCCGTCGAACCTCAAGTGCGGCTTCGCCTGCTGGTGGTGGATGCCGACACGGCCGTTCGCTCGGCCTGCGCCGAGATCGCCGCCAGCCTGGGCTACATCGTCGACAGTACCGGAGACCTGGCGCAGGCACGGACCCTGTTGCGCGGCAAGGCCGCCGACATCCTGCTGGTGAATCTTCCGGCTGGCTCCAACCAGGGCCTTGAGCTGGTCTCCGAGGTCAAGCTGCTCTACCCCGAAACTGCCGTAATCGCCATGACCTCCTCCGGCTCGGTCAACGTAGCCGTGGAAGCCATGCGCTCGGGCGCCACCGACTACCTGACCAAGCCCTTCGCCATGGACGAGCTTTCGACTGTTCTCGACCGCGCCGCCGCAGCGCACCTTACTGACACCGCTACCCGCCAGTTGCGCGAGCGGCTCCGTCTCTCCCAGGGGCTGGGCGCCATGATCGGCCGCTCGGCGGAGATGGAAAAGCTCTATCGCATCCTGTCCAAGGTTGCCCAGAGTTCGCACCCGGTGCTGGTGCTGGGCGAGAGCGGCACCGGCAAGGAGCTGGTGGCGCGGACCATCCACGCCTACGGGCCCAACGCGAACAAGCCCTTCCTGCCCGTCGACTGCGGATCGCTGGTGCCCACGCTGATTGAGAGCGAGCTCTTCGGATACGTGAAGGGCGCCTTCACCGGGGCCAACCGCTCCAAGGACGGGCTGCTGGTCTCTGCCGAGGGCGGAACTGTCTTTCTCGACGAGATCGGCGAGCTTACCGTCGATCTGCAGGCCAAGCTGCTGCGCGCCCTCCAGGAACGTGAAGTCCGGCCCGTCGGCGCGACCCACCGCGTTCCCATTCGCGCGCGCATCGTTGCCGCCACCAATCGCGACCTGGCGGATATGGTCGAGAAGGGGACCTTCCGCAAAGATCTCTTCTACCGTCTCAACGTGGTCAACCTTCGTCTGCCGTCGCTGCGCGACCGCCGCGAAGACATTCCCTTGCTGGCTGCCCACTTCCTCGACCGCATCAGCCGCGAACACAGCGTCAAGTTCACGCTGAGCGACGAGGCCTTGCGCATCATGATGCGCCACGACTGGCCCGGAAATGTGCGCGAACTCGAGCACGCCGTGGAACGGGCCTGCGCGCTCTCCTCCGGTCCGGTCCTCCACCTCGGCGATCTGCCCACCCAGCTCCAGCAGCAGGGGCTGGAGTTCCAGCGGGCCAACGCGCCGGCGGGCGACGAGGCCGAGTCCGGGCTCCCGCCGGCAGTGCAGACGCTCGCCGGCCTCGAGCGCGCGGCGATCCTCGGAGCCATTCGCACCCTCAATGGGGACAAATTGCAGGCCGCCAAGCTTCTCGGCATTGGCAAGACCACGCTCTACCGCAAGCTGAAAGAGTACGGCATCGCCGATCCGCTGCGGGAAGAATAGAGACAGCTGCTAGCTACTAGCTCCTAGCTATCAGCTTTTAGCTTTTAGCTTTTAGCTTTTAGCTTTTAGCCTTTAGCTCTTAGCTTCTTTCTTGTGGGAGCGGCCTCAAGTGCAGCTCCTCCGCAGCCGGCATGAGCAAGGGTCAGGCTCAGGGCAATCCGTAAGAGACAAAAGCCAGGAGCAAAGGCCTGGTGGCTGAAAGCTGATGGCTGAGAGCTGCCAACTAAGAACTATGAACTAAGAACTGTGAACTAAGAACTGTGAACTGTGAACCGTGAACTAAGAACTGTGAACTGCCAACTGGCATTCGAGACGGGGGAACGAAGATGAGCATTCTGATGGTGACCGGAGTGGAAGGCGCTCGCAACTGCGCCGAAGCAGTGAGCGCACAGTTGGGCATGGAGGTCGAGGTTGCGGAGGGACGCAGGACGGCCCTGGCAGCGCTCAAGCGCAAGGAGTTTGCGGCCGTGGTAGTCGATGAGACGCTGGCGGAGTGCGACCCCGCGGCCGCCGAGGCCATCTGCGACCGCGCCGGACTGGCCATTCCCCTGCAGATCAACTTTGCGCTCTCCGGCGCTGCCCGCCTCATCCGCGAGATCCGCGCCGCCCTGCACCGCCGCGAACGCGAGCAGACTCTGGCGCGCCGCGCCGCCGAAGCCGCCATCGAGCGCGAGCTCAAGTCCACGGTCGCCGGGCTTCTGCTTCACTCCGAGCTTGCGCTCTCCGGCAGCGATATCCCCGCGCCGCTCGCCGACCGCCTGCGCGTGGTTGCCGATCTGGCCGGAAATCTTCGTCAGCAGCTCGGCTCGACGACCCTCACGCGCGGCGAGACCGCCGCCTGAGAGTGCGTCCGGCAGTCCGGATGCGCAAACTTGACGGATGCTCTCGCGGCCAAACTGTTCGAGGCGGAGCCAGGTCGGCCCGGCAGGGCTATTTCGGCAAGAAACGTGCGGCGCAATGCTTTGCGAAATATTGGGGCGCTTCTTTGCGGCATCTCGGCGCATCGTCAACAGAATCAGTCGAAGACCACTGTCTTGTTGCCATAGCAGAGGATGCGCTGATCCAGATGCCAGCGCACGGCGCGCGACAGCACGATACGCTCCAAATCCCGCCCCCGCGCCACCAGATCCTCCACCTGGTCGCGGTGCGAGATGCGCGCCACATCCTGCTCGATGATGGGCCCGTCGTCCAGCAGATCAGTCACGTAATGACTGGTCGCGCCGATCAGCTTCACCCCGCGCGCGTGCGCCGCGTGATAGGGCCGCGCCCCGGTGAAGGCGGGCAGAAAGGAGTGATGCACGTTGATGATCTGCGCCGGATAGTGGGCTACAAAACCCGGCGAGAGGATCTGCATGTAGCGGGCGAGGACCACAAGGTCGATCTTCTTTTCGGCGAGCACCTGGAGCTGCCGCCCCTCCGCGTCGGACTTCGTCGCTGCCGTCACCTCGACGAACTCGAACGGAATCCCATAAAACCCCGCCAGCCTTTCCACCGCGCGGTGATTCGATACGATCACCGGAATCTCGCAGGCCAGCTCGCCCGTGCGATAGCGATGCAGCAGGTCGGCCATGCAGTGCAGATACTGCGAACAGAAGAGCGCCACCCGCGGCATCTGCGTCCGCGAGGTGAGCCGCCAGCGCATGCCCAGCTCAGCCGCCATGGGCGCAAACACCGCCTTGAACGCCTCAAGATCGAAGTCTCCTGCGACCGATCGCGTCTCGGTGCCGCCAGCACCGTGCCCATTGCCGTGCTCGTCCAGCGCCCACTCGACACGCATGAAGAACAGGCCGAGCTCGTGATCCTGATGCTGGTCGGCGTGCAGAATGTTTGCGCCGTGCTCGTAGAGCAGGCCGGAGACGCGGGCCACCAGCCCCTTGCGGTCCGGGCAGTCGATCAATAGAACAGCTGAGTCGCTCATGCTCTTATCAGATTACTAGAGGCGCGAAGCCCGGCTCCGTTTCAACCCGTCAACGATTCGGGTGTCCGTACCAATGACCGTTCCCCGTTTCGCGCCGACCCTTCAAAACGTCACACCCCGCGGAATCAGCCGGTGATCGTAGGCCTCACGCTCAAGCCGCTCTCTGAAATCGGGATGGGCGATGGAGATAAGCGCACCCGCGCGCTCCGCCACGGACTTACCTTTCAGGTTCACCATGCCGTACTCGGTCACCACATACATTCCGTCAGATCGCGGCGTGGTGACAATGTTGCCGGGCGTCAGGTTGAGCACGATCCGGCTGCGCGCCTCTCCTCCCCTGGTATACGTCGACGCAAGACAGATGAACGACTTTCCACCTTTGGACGCATAAGCGCCGCGCACAAACTGAAGTTGTCCGCCCGTGCCGCTTATATGGCGGTGGCCGTCCGACTCCGAAGCAGCCTGCCCCTGCAGGTCAATCTGCGTCGTGTTGTTGATGGAGACGACCCGGTCGTTCTGCAGGATGATATGCGGCGAGTTGGTGTAGTCCACCGGATTGCAGCAGAGATCGGAGTTGCGGTCGGCCACCGCGTAGGTTGCGCTGGAGCCGAGCGAAAAGGTGAAAACGATCTTGCCGGGGTCGAGCGTCTTTCTCGCACCCGTAATTCTGCCCGCTTTGTAGAGCTCGGCGATGCCATCGGTCAGCATCTCGGTATGCACGCCAAGGTCGCGAACGCCGCTTTCAAGCAGCAGTGCGCACACCGCGTTGGGCATGCCGCCGATGCCGATCTGGAGGCACGCGCCGTCCTCGATCTCGCCCGCAATCAGCCGCGCAACCGCCCGATCGATCTCTGTCGCTTGCGGGTTCGGCAACTCCGGCGCGGCTTGATCATCACCCTCGATGATGTAATCCACCTCGCTCGCGTGAACAGCGTTCTCAACTCCGTAGACGTACGGAAGCCCGCGGCTCACTTCAACGATCACGGCCTTCGAGTTCTCAACGACCGCGCGGTGCCAGAGATTGCCGGCGCTGAAGTTGAAGTAGCCGCGGTCGTCCATCGGGCAAGTCTTGATGACGGCAATGTCCACCGGGGGCAGAAAGCGGCGGTAGTAGTCGGGCACCTCGCCAAGGTTGAGAGGCATGTAGGTGCAGCGCCCGGCATCGTGTTTCTTGCGGTCATATCCTGAGAAGTGCCAACTGAAGAGAAAGAAATGTTTGCCTTCCGGATCTTCTTCCACCACTTCTCGCGGCCTCATGGAAAGGCAGGAACGAATCTTTACGTTTTCAAGCGTTTCTTTCCGCGCGGCGAGTGCCTTATCGAATGCATCCGGCTGACCAAGCGCAGCGCCGTAGTCGAGCCACATTCCCGACCTCGCCAGGCTTGCAGCCTCTTCGGCGGAGATCGCTTTCGCGGATGCCGCTGCGATTCTCTTGCTCATCTTCCTGTCCAGCGCGGAGCGCGTTTCCCCAGAAATGCGGAGATGCCTTCCTGTGCATTTTCTGCGAGCGCGTTGCTGCTCATCGCCTCTTTGGCGTAGGCATAGGCTTGAGGTTGTTCGAGATCGATCTGTGTATAGTACGCCTGCTTGCCCAGCGCAATCACCGGTTCACTCGCCTCGGCGATGCGGCTGGCGAGTTTCAGCGCCTCCGCGCGCAACAGGCCCGCTGCAACTACACGATTCACCAGGCCCCAGTCTTCAGCCCGGCGCGCGTCGATCGACTCGCCCGTGAGCAGCATCTCGAGAGCGCGCTTGCGCCCGATTGCCCGGCTCAGAGCCACCATCGGCGTCGTGCAGAAGAGCCCGATCTTCACTCCGGGCGTTGCGAATGCGGCATCTTCCGACGCGATGGCCAGGTCACAGGTGGCAACCAGTTGGCACCCGGCAGCGGTCGCTATTCCCTGCACCTCCGCAATCACCGGCTGCGGAATCGACTGCACCTTCTCCATCAACTGCGTGCAGACCTCGAAGATCGTCTGGTATTCGCTCAGCTCCCGGCCCACCATCTCCGCCAGATCATGACCCGAACAAAAGGCCTTCCCGTTCGCCGCCAGAATCACGGCGCGCAGATCGCGCCTCCCACCGATCTCACTCAGGCAGTCAATCAGCTCGTGCATGAGCGCGAGCGAAAGAGCGTTACGCCGTTCGGGCCGATTCAGCGTGACCACGGCAATGTCGCCTTCAGAAGAGAAGCAGAGACTCTCGTAATTCATCCGATAATCTTACCGGCCAGAATCCACACCTGTTGATTCTTTTCGCCACGCTTGCAGATCGGCACCGGTCGCGCAGCTGGCAAACCGGCAGACGCTTTGCGTTGAGCTATTGCAGGCCTGCCAATGCCGCAAGATTCACGGACACTGCCTTATCGTCCCACGAGCACAAACGCGGCCCAGTAGTAGGGCAGGTCGTGGCCGTCGTGTTCGCTGCGGACGCGCTGGCGCATCTCGAGCTGGGCCTGCTTGAGGGCTTCGTGCTTGTCCATCCCGCTTAGCCACTTCTGGTAGAAGAGCTTCATCAGCTCGAGCGTCTCCTTGTCGGGCACAGACCACAGCGACATCATCACCGACTGCGCTCCGGCCTCCTCCAGCGCGCGGCGCAGGCCGAAGACGCCTTCGCCGTTCTTCACCTCGCCCTGCCCCGTGTTGCAGGCCGAAAGCACCACGAGTTCCGTGGCCGTAAGGTCGAGGTTGCCGGCCTCAAGCGCGGTGAGCACGCCGTTGTCGAGGCCTTTTCCTGCGATGCTATCTGCGGCGTTGCCCGGACCGTTGTCCGCGCCGCTGGCTGAGCCTGGCGATGAGGCCTCGCCCGCAAGTGTGCGGTTGGCGCCGGCAAAGTAAAGTCCGGAGCGCAACATGGGGTCTTCAAATCCCGCAGTCGAGATGCTGCCCGCTCCGCCGAGGCCTCCACCGGAACCCGCGCTGCCGCCTGGGTTCGGATCCGCCGCCACACTCGCGCCGGAAGCAACAGCACCCATGCTGAGCCGCTGGCCAATCCGCTTGTCGGCAACCTGCTGATCCGGCAGAAAGAACCCGTGCGTGGCGAGATGGAGAACGCGCGGGCTCCTGACCCCTTCGACAACGCTCTTCAGCGCCATCTGCTCGGTGTAGAGTTCGGTCTTCCATCCAGCAGCATTCATCAATTCCGAGATGGCCGCCACCTCGGCCCCTGTGCCGGGCAACGGCGCCAGCTTCTGCCCCGCGACCAGATCGCGCGAGCGACCCGAAGCAGAATCAGGCGCAACCGTATGCGCGAGAACGTTCAACTGATCGAATGTATTCGCCGCAGCCGACTCCACTTGCTTTTCGCCAGCCTCAGCAGCGGCCAGCTTGCGCTCCGCAGCAGCCTGCTGCTCCGCGCTGAGATCGAATTGCGGATTGCCAATCAGCAGCGCCGTCTTGAGACTCGGCTTCTCCGCGGGCGCTGGGGCAGGTCTGGCCGCCGCCTCACGCCTCAGCAAATCCTTCGTGCTCGACACCAGCCGCAGATCATATCGCTCCATCAGCAGCTTTCCGTCGGGCGCGGGAATAATCCCAATGGGGATCGTATTCAGCACGCCATCGGGCGCAAGATCGATCTTCGTCACGCCGCCCAGCGTGGCCTCCAGCGGCTTCCACATCAGCTCATACGCCCGTGCGCCGGGCAGCACCGCCGACTGCTTTGGCTGCGCAAATCCTCGCGTCTGCAGCGAGTTCTCAAACCCCGCCAGCGCGTCTGTCTCAATCTGCCGGTCGTCGCCAAGGAAGATGTAAGCCGGCTGGTCTTTCGTCGCCGCCGTCACCACCAGCGCCACATAATACGTCTGCGCCGTCCACTTCCTGTCGTAGTAGCGAAAGCGCGCGAACTCCACCGCTGCCTCGCCCGGCGCGAGCGCATCGCGCACCTGCTGCCACGTCGCGCGCTCCATCTGCTTCGCCGCCGCAAACGCCGAAGACCGCGCCACCAGCGCCTTTTCGATTGTGTCGGCTTCCGCGCCCAGCTCCGCAACCTGCTTGCGCCACAGATCGCGATCCGGAGAGTTCGTGTTCAACAACGCCGCCATCTGCGTTCGCTTCACCGTCAACTCCTCCAGCAGCCGCAACGCCTCCTTATCTCCCGACGCCTCCACCCGCCGCCGCATCTGGGCAATGCTCCCCGCGATCATCCCCTTCTCCCACAAAAGAAGGTCGTACATCTCGCCCACCAGCGCCGGCTCCTGCTCCCGATAACGATGAACAAAGCTGAAAAAGCCGGGGAAGTCGCTGGCGACTGTTTCGAGATAGATAAGGCGCTCGGCCTCGGTCATGTAGGTGAAGTTGTATTGGAACTGGTGGTAAAGGTTGTCGAGCGCGCGGCTGTACAGCGGCGACGCTGTGGCCACCTTCTGTTGGCCGTCATAAAAGACCGCCAAATTAACAAGGGCTGTTGCGACGTCGGGATGATCTGGCCCGAGAGCCTTCTCGCGGATGTCGAGCGCTCGCTGCAGCAGAGGCTCGGCATCGGCGGGGCGGCCCTCAATCTCGTAGAACTCGGCAAGATTGTTCAGGTCGGTAGCCAGGTTGATATGTGCTGGGCCAAGCAGCTTCTCATCGATCTTCAGCGCACGCTCAAAGAATGGCCCAGCCAGATCGAGCTTGCCGACTGTCATGTAGACGCCGGCAAGGTTGTCGAGCGATGTGGCAACGTAAGAGCTTTCTGGCCCGTAAACCTTCTCCCGGATGGCAAGGGCACGCTCGTAGAGCGTTACGGCGTCGGAGTAACGTTCGAGATGGCCAAGAACCATGGCCAGGTTGTTGAGGTCAGTGGCAACATCGGGGTGCTCGGGGCCGTGAGCCTTCTCGTCGATTGCGAGCGCGCGCCGAAGGAGCGATTCCGCCTCAGGGTACTTGCCCTCGCCGATTTGAACGGATGCGAGGTTGTTCAGGGTTGTCGCGACATCGGGGTGGTCGGGGCCGAGCGCTTTCTCTTCGATGCGCAGTGCGCGCTCCAGCAGCGGCACGGCATCTGCGTATCTGCCCATCTCGTCGTAGTGCAGAGCAAGCGAGCCCAGAGCGCGGGCAACGTCGGGGTGGTCTGGGCCAAGCGCCTTCTCGCGGATGCGCAGCGCCCTCTGGTGCAGCGGCTCAGCCTCGTCGAATCGGCCCTGGTAGTCGCAGATCTGGGCGATGCTGCTCAGATCGGTGGCGACATCTGGATGATCGGGTCCTAGCTCTTTCTCGCGAATGGCCAGAGCCCGCCGAAACATCGGCTCAGCCTCGGCATTATTGCCCTGTCGCTCTTCAAGGTTCCCGAGCTTGTTGAGTTCGTCGGCCAGGTCGGTGCTCTCGGAGCCAAGTGCCTTGTCGTCGAGGCCGATCTTGCGTTTGAACGCCGCAATCTCGTCGGTGTACCGCTTCTGGCTGTCATAGACCTCGGCAAGCACGCCGAGGCTGAGCGCCAGGTTCGGGTCATTGGGGTTGCCAGCCTTCTCAATCAGGTGCAGAGCGGTCTGCGCCTGAGTCTCGGCCTGGTCAAGGTGACCAAGTTCCATTTCGACCTGCGCCAGCACTTCGTAGATGGGTCCGAGATCAGGATCATCCGGGCCAAGTGCCTTCTTCTCGATGCGAAGCAGCAGCTCAAAAACGGACTCGGCGTCAGCGAATTTCTTCTCCCCCATATACAGCTCGCCCAGGTCGCTGATGTCGGGCGCGATGTCAGGATTCTCAGGACCCTTTTCCTTCGACTCGATATAAACAAGCTTCCGCTGGAGGGGCTCGGCCTCAGCGAGTCGGCCAAGTTTTCTGAGCGAAAGGGCAAGGTTGGCCAGCGCGGTGGTGAGGATTGGGTCGTCGGGGCCAAAGGCGGCCTTTTCGATGGGCACGGCGCGCTCGAGCTGGCGAACTGCATCGTCCCAGCGCTCCAGGGACATATAGGCGGAGGACAGGTTGACGAGGACAGGAGCAACTTGAATGTCGGTGGGGCCGTAGGTGCGGTCGGCGAGATTCAGGGCCTGTTCAAGCAGCGCGCCAGCCTGAGCGTATTTGCGCTGCTTGTAAAGAGCTGCGGCCTGTGCGCTGAGATCGTCGACCTTTGCCTCCGCGGCACTGGACTGCGAGGCGCGGGACTTGGGTGCGCCGGACTGCTGTGAAAGGAGCGCCGGCACGATGAAAAGCGCGATTGCCATGATGGTCACTGGGACAAACAGGCCGCCGCGGCCCGCGAGGGGGCGGCCAGGGGAAGCCGACGAGATTGCAGTGTGCACGCGCATGGAATGGCGGGAGTATAGCACCGGAGCACGACGAAGAGCGGTGTGCCGGGCAAATGGCGTGAACGGGAGCTGCGGATTAACTGCCCTTAGCGGCGCATTGTCCAGGAGAACGACGCAGGCCCGAGGGCGAACGCCATCAGAGCACGCAGGCCAAACGGCAGATCCGGCCTCATCAGATGGCCCGTATAGAAGAGAGGTCCGCGGAGAGCTTTCACGTCATTGTAGCTAGCGGCGCGGAATGCGCAACGCCAGCGCCGCTTGCGGAAGCTCGACCACTCTTGAAAGACATCGCTCGATGGTCCGAGGGGGCGGACCGTGAGCAGCAATCGTGCCCTGCCGAGCCTTGATAAGGTCTGCGACGAAAATCGCACCGGCGAACGGCTTTGCGCAGAACGCCCTTGCGGCGATGTGTGGTCAGTCGAGGCGTTTGGGCCTCCATCGAATACCTGAGCCGAGGATTCTTTCAGTGCATTAGCCGCTGGGTTGGGCAGTCGATTCGGCCGCGTGAGCAGCTTCTTCACCAGGTTCGGATAGTGAGCCACTGTGGTCCAGAAGCGCCATGAGGCGCTGGGGAGCACATGAACGGCAACGCCGCCGGGGCGGAGGACCCGGCTGATCTCCCCCAGCATCGCGTCGAGATCGACCGCGTGATACAGCATGTGCGAGGAGTACAAGACATCGAAGCTGGAGTCTGCGAACGGGATGTTGCCGCCGTCATAAGTAGTGACAGTAAAGTACTGGCGGCCATAGCGCTGGGAGTGAGGATCGGGACGTGTCGCAACATCAATCGAATGCACGTCGCAGCCCCAGGAGGAAAGGATCGATGCCTGAAAACCGCTGCCGCCGCCAAGCTCGATAACGCGAGTGCCCGCTGGGAAGTAGCCCCTGAGCGGCTCAAGCTCAGCCCTTCGAATTCGCTCGAGCAGCGTGTCCATGCGCGACGCTCTTTCCTGCGGAGTTGCGAGTCAAGGCAACAATACATCCGGCGGAGGACTCCAAGCGAGCACGAAGATGCACGAAAGGACTAGGTCAGGTGGAGGGCCGAGAGTATCGCTCACTCGGCGAGAACAGAGGGAGAAAGGGAAATGTCTTCAAAGGTTCGCACACGCGGATCGTTGAGGATAGGCTGGACGGCGTCCCTCGCGAGAATTCTACCGAGAATCACAAGAAACCTGGCGAAGCAGGAGTATAGTAACTGCCAAACCCTTTTTGAGAGGTAACTCGATGGGCAAGACAGTCAGGCGTTCCAGGTCTGTGATCTTAGGGTGGTGGTTCGCGAACCTGTTACTTGTGGCGGGAATCCTGACGGGCGTTGCGGGTTGTGGCGGCGGAATCAGCAGCGGTGGGACTCCGCCGCCGGTCACACCCACGGTCACGTCGGTAACGCCGACTTGCTCTCCCGCATCGATAAACACAAATCAGACCTCGACTTGTACAGCTTCGGTATCCGGTACCGGAAACTACAGTTCTGCTGTTACCTGGTCTGTCAGTCCCACGTCCATTGGCGCCATCAGTGCAGCAGGCGTCTTTACTCCGGCAGGCGCGGGAACGGCGACAATCACTGCGACCTCGACTGAGGACCCTACTAAATCCGGCCCAGCGACCGTGACGGTCACAGTCGCAGCCACCATCACATCCGTGGCGGCGAGTTGCTTGCCCGCTTCGATCCTCACCAATCAAACCTCAGCATGCACCGCGACGGTGAGCGGGACGGGAAGCTACAGTTCCGCAGTCACCTGGTCTGTCAGTCCCACGAGCATGGGAACAATCACCAGCACTGGGGTCTTTACTCCTGCGGGAGCGGGAACTGCGACCATCACCGCGACCTCGACCGAGGACCCTACTCAATCCGGTCCAGCGACAGTGACGGTGACAGTACCGGCCACGATCACGTCCGCGGCGGTTTCATGCTCACCCACAAGTGTGCAGACCGGGCAAACCAGCCAATGTTCAGCCACCGTTACGGGCACTGGAAGCTATAGTTCGGCGGTGAATTGGTCAGCGGACTCCGGAACGATATCGTCGTCCGGTGTTTACACGGCACCCGCAGCAGTTCCGGTGTCAGGCGGCGCAACCGTCAAGGCAACTTCTACCCAGGACCCGACGAAGTCGGGCACAGCACCGATCACGATCACTTCTCCACCCCCGCCGGACGCTTCTCTCGTTCTCCTGGCTACCCCTGTAGATGGCGGACCTGGAAATGGGCCGTGGCAAATCGTAGTGGCCGCATCCAACAGCAGCGGAGGTCCAGCCTCCGGCCTTGCGATAACGCTCTCCTCCACCGAGGGCACACTCAGCGCAAAGCAGGGAACCACAAATGCAAGCGGGGCTTTGAACGCAACCATTACACCGCCCACAACGTACGCTGGCGAGGCGATTGGCGTAAGCGCAACCGTGGGCAACCAGGTAGCCGCACTCAGTATCATCTTTGTCCCATCGACGTTCGATCCAACGTCGAGCGCACGTCAAACCCGCCGTATTCATTTACTTGCCAGCGGGTCCACCGGCACCACCGGAATCATTCAGCCCTTCATCTACGCCGCGAGCGGCCCGATCGGCTCTTCCAACCCATTTATCAACCCGAACGAGTGCTTCAGCAACCAGGACCTGGTGTCCACGGTTCCGCAGTATTGCCAGACTCTCTACGGCAGTGCGGGGATCACTCAAAAAGTTGCCAACGTGGCAAAGACGGCGTGCTCAGCGGTGAGCACGTTCACAGGCACACTTGATTGCATCGGCACGGTTTTGTCCATTGGCACCTGCCTCACCGGTGCGGGTGCCGCGGTCTGCGTGGGCGGGCTCGTAGAGACTGCGCCGGGTTGCGCCGCCTTCCTGGTGCCTCTGCTTCCATACCAATTCGCAAAAAACCCGATTCTCGACACGGGTCTCGACCTGCTGGCGTTCGGGCTCCAGCCCGGCCCACCAGGAGCAAGCGATGCAATTGGTCTCTTATGCGACGACTTGAACCTGGCTGATCCTGACACAGGAGGCACAGGAACAACAGTCACCGTCAGCCCTCAGGGCCCGCTGGCGCCTTTGGGAAGTCCGGTACTGTTTTCCTCAAGCGTGACAGGAAACAGCGATTCGACTGTAACCTGGTCGATCAACGGCGTCCCAGGAGCTTCCGGCATCTTCGGCACGATCACACCAACCGGACTTTACACACCACCTGCAACGCTTCCCATTCCGGCATTTGTCTCCATCGCTGCCACCAGCAATGCCGATTCCACCGCTTCGGCAGCCACACAAGTGCATGTGCTGGCTGCTGCGCCGGGCACCATCTCAACCATTGCTGGCGATGGCAGTTCGGGCTATTCCGGCGACGGTTTAGCGGCCAACAATGCGCAGCTCTCGGGCCCTTCCGGCATCGCGTTTGACGGCCCGGGAAACATGTTCATCGCAGATTCTCAAAACAATGTCATTCGCCGGGTGGATGCCGTCACAAACGACATTTCGACCATCGCGGGAAACGGATACGCGGGGTATTCGGGAGATGGCGGAGTCGGCACATCGGCCCGGTTGAACAACCCGACGCATGTGGTATTCGATCGAGTTGTGAACCTGTATATAACGGATGGGGACAACGACCGCATTCGCAAGATCAATGCACTCACCGATGAGATCACGACCATCGCGGGAAATGGCTTCGCTGGTTACTCCGGAGATGGTGGCCTCGCCACCAGTGCGGAGTTGAATTTTCCCGATGGTGTAGCAATTGATAGCAATGGCAACCTGTTCATCGGCGACGCACTCAACAACCGGGTCCGCGAGGTGACCATTGCCACAGGCGATATAACGACAGTGGCGGGCGACGGCGCGCAGGGATACTCCGGGGACGGTGCCCCCGCTAGCCAGGTGGAGCTCTTCTTTCCTTCGCGCCCATTCATCGATTCAGCGGGCAACATCTACATTGCAGATTACAAAAACAATCGCGTCCGAAGAGTGGACGCGACTACCAAAATCATCACGACCGTTGCCGGAACGGGCTCGGCGGGCTATTCGGGCGACGGGGGCGCAGCAACCAGTGCCGAGCTGAACGGACCCATAAGCATCGTGGTGGATTCGGCAGGCGTGCTCTACATCGCTGACGCCGCCAACGAGCGCATTCGCGCTGTCAACACAAACACGAATGTCGTTACCGTATTCGGGGTTGCGATCCAACCTGGAGTGATTCAAACAGTGGTCGGCAGTGGAGTGGCCGGCTATCAGGGAGATGGCGGAAAGGCCACGTCCGCGCGAATCAATGGCCCAACGGGATTGGCCCTCGATCCCCAGGGAAACCTGATCTTCGCCGACTCGGCGAACAGCGTCGTGCGAAAGGTGATTGCGCAACAATAGGTAGATGGAAGAACCTGGGTAAGCCCAATTGAGCCAATTCCTTCCCCGCCACCGTTAACGCCAGTAGACAAAAGAGCCCCCAGCTGTTCCGCCAGGGGCTCTCTTGTTCAGGAACGCGTTCTGCGGCCGGCCTAGCTGGTCAGGCTCACCCCGGCCGGCTTCGCTTCGCTGTTGGCTTCGTCGCTCGCACTCACCGGGCGGTAGAACAGTTGGTTGTTGTCGAGGTAAACCTCGAGGAACGCCGGGCGGTCGTTGATCTTGCCGGCGATGAGCGCTTCCGACAGAGGATCTTCGACAAACCGCTGCAGGGCGCGCCGCAAGGGCCTGGCGCCGTAGCTGCGATCGACGAGGGTCTTCTCCAGAATCCACTTCTTGGCTTCCTCGGTGACCGAGATGGTGATGGCCTTCTGCGCCAGGTTGGTGTTGAGCTGCTGCACGAGCAACTCGACGATCTGGATCAGGTCCGCGTCGCTGAGCGACTGGAAGAGAATGACCTCGTCCAATCTGTTCAGGAACTCGGGGTTGAAGGTCTTCTTGACTTCTTGTTTAACCAGTTCCTCGATCTTGTCCGAGACAATGTCTTCGCGATCTGACTGGAAGCCGAGCCCCTGCTTCTTCATCAGGTGGCGCGCGCCAATGTTCGAGGTCATGATGAGGATGACGTTCTTGAAGTCGACGGTATTACCGAGGCCGTCGGTCAATTGGCCATCTTCAAAAACCTGCAGCAGGATGTTGAAGACATCGGGGTGCGCCTTCTCGATTTCGTCGAGCAGGACGACCGAATACGGCGACCGCTTGACGCGCTCGGTTAACTGTCCACCCTCCTCGTAGCCCACGTATCCCGGAGGCGAACCGATCAGCTTCGACACCGAATGTTTCTCCATGAACTCAGACATGTCGAAGCGGATGAGCGCCTTGTCTGATCCGAAGAGGAACTGGGCCAGGGTGCGCGCCATCTCCGTCTTGCCCACGCCTGTAGGTCCGAGGAACAGGAAGCTGCCAATCGGACGATGGGGCGACTTCAGCCCAGCTCTGGACCGGCGGATCGCGCGGGCCAGTGCGCTGATAGCCTTCTCCTGCGAGATCACGCGCTTGTGCAGCTCTTCTTCCACGCGCAGCAGCTTCTGCGTCTCTTCTTCCTTGATGCTGGTCACGGGAACGCCGGTCCAGCGGCTGACCACATCCTCAATGTCTTCGCGGCCAACAATGCCGGCGGCGGAGTCATCAAGGTGGTACTTGTCGCGCAGCGCGCGCAGGTTCTCGCGCTCCTTGCGCTCCTCGTCGGAGTAGAAGCGCGCCTTCTCAAACTCGTGATTGGCGATGGCCGAGTCCATGCGGTGAACGATGAACTTGATCCGCTTCTGAACTTCGGTGATCTCCTCGGGCAGCGAAGTCTGGCGCAGCTTCACGCGCGCGCCTGCTTCGTCGATCAGATCGATCGCCTTGTCGGGCAGGAAGCGATCCGGTATGTAGCGGTTGGAGTGAGAAACCGCGAACTCCACGGCCGCGTCGGTATAGCTGACGGCGTGGAACTTCTCGTAGCGGTCCTTGATGCCCATGATGATCTTGATGGCATCGGCCTCGTTGGGCGGTGGCACCTTGACGGCCTGGAAGCGCCGCTCGAGCGAGCGGTCCTTCTCGATGGACTTGCGATACTCAGCCGGGGTGGTGGCTCCGATGCACTGGATCTCGCCACGGCTGAGCGCGGGCTTCAGGATGTTGGCGGCGTCGAGCGAGCCCTCTGCTGAACCGGCGCCCACCAGCGTGTGCAACTCGTCGATGAAGACGATGGAGTTCTGATTCTCCATCAGCTCTTTCATGATGGTCTTGAGCCGCTCTTCAAACTGGCCACGATACTTGGTTCCGGCCACGATAAGCGATAGGTCGAGGCCGAGTACCTTTTTGTCGGCAAGGAAGCTCGGCACCTCGCCGTCTGAGATGCGCTGAGCCAAGCCCTCGACGATGGCCGTCTTGCCAACGCCGGGCTCGCCGATCAGCACCGGGTTGTTCTTGGTGCGGCGGCAAAGAATCTGAATCACGCGCTCGAGTTCTCCGTCCCGGCCCACAAGGGGATCGAGCTGCCCGTCCATGGCAGCCTGCGTCAGGTCGCGGCTGAACTCGGCAAGCAGGCTCGATTCGCGTTGCCGCTGTTGCGGCGGAGCCTTCTCCTGCGTAACGCGTGCGAGTTCGTCGCGGATTTGCGCCAGCTTGAGGCCGCGCTCCTGGAGGATCTCCGCTGCGAAGCATTTCTCTTCGCGCAAAAGGCCGAGCAGCAGGTGTTCCGTACCAATATGCTTGTGCCCCAGCCGCTCAGCTTCTTCGGCAGCATAGGCGAGCACGCGCTTGCATTCGTTGGAGAGAGGCAGGTCGACAGACGTTGAAACCTTCTCGCGGATAGTCGTGTGGGCTTCGATCTGCTTGCGGATGGACTCCACCGAAGCATGCGAGCGAAGGAAGCGATTGGTTAATGCCTTGTCCTCGCGCAGCAGGCCGAGCAACAGGTGCTCGGTCTCGATGTACGGCGAACCGAACTGGCTAGCCTCGTATCGCGCGAAGAAAATCACGCGCCGTGCCTTCTCCGTATAGCGTTCGAACATGATGCTCTCCCTTTTCGAGCAGGCTTGCGTGGGTAGTAACCGTCCGCTCCGTTGCCGGCCTCGGCCCTGGCACCACGTGCCCTTCTTTTGACTGCGCCGCCGAAGGCCCCTGGAAAATGCTTCCCTGCCCCCGAACAGCCCTTGGAGATGGATCGAAGCGTTCCTCTGTTTCGATTATCAGCGAGCGATCAAGCTGCTCCTGGGGTGCCATCCTATCGCTTTTGGTGTATCTGGAAGCGACCACATGCTTCGGCTTCCAGGCTGCCTACTATTTAAGACTCCAAAACCATCTGAAATGGTGCAATTTCGACCAGGTACCGGAGTGTTGGCGGTTCAGCTAGTGCGTTGCGGTTGCTGAAGTGAGTCGTCCGTTCTCGAGCCTTAGCACCCTCGTACAGCGGGCGGCAAGTTCGAGGTTATGTGTCACTAAGAGCGAGGTAAGGTTGTGCGTTTGATGGAGTCTCTCTATGAGCGAGAAAACCTGACCGGCCGTGGTCTCGTCCAGATCGCCGGTCGGCTCATCGGCAAGCAGAAGTCGCGGGTTGTTCACCAATGCGCGGGCAAGCGCCACACGCTGCTGCTCGCCGCCTGATAGTTCGCCGGGCCGATGATCAGCGCGATCCTGAAGACCGACTTCTGAGAGCCATTTTGTCGCCACAGCGAGAGCCTCATGTTTCTGTTGGCCGCGAGCCAGCAACGGCATTGCGACATTTTCAAGGGCGTTGAACTCCGGCAGCAGGTAATGGAACTGCCACACATAGCCAATCTCTCTGTTGCGAAACACTGCTGCCTCCCGAGCAGACAGTTTGGCTACGTTGGTTGAGGCGCAGTATACAGTTCCCGCGGAGGGCGCATCAAGGGCGCCCAGAATGTGCAAAAGTGTGCTCTTTCCCGCCCCTGACTGGCCAACAACCGCAACCATCTCACCTGCATGAACTTCCAGGTTCAGGTTCTGAAACAAGGTCAGGTCACCGCGCGCAGTGCGGTAGGTCTTGGCAAGGCCCTGGACTTGGATGAGGGGGGTAGTGGCGGAGCGGAATGAACCGCTTGAGAGTGAATCGTGCCGCAGATCGGGCCGCAGTGTGGTTTCCCGATCAAACCGGGCTATTGGGCTGGCGGACCCTGGATTGGCGAGAGACATCCGTTAATTCCATTTTAGCTCAGAGAACTTGTGGGAGATTAGACGCAGAAGAGCGTGCCCCGCCGGCGGTACTGAAGGAGAGGTTACGAACCGGCACCAAAGGGCGCGATTCGATGGGTGGATTGATGCGGAAAGGCAAGCCCCGACAAAGACGAAAACACCCGCGAGCGCAAGAGAAGCGCTGAGCGGGCGATTGGGAGGTCAGAGAAAGAGAGGGGCACCCGTTGTGGATGCCCCGTTTCTTAGTTCAACGGAATGAAGATCCCTGAACGCAGTTGCGGTCTACGAGTGTAGAGACACGCTTGCGGCCCGAGACTTGCGGTAGGCAATGAATGCCAGTCCGAACAGTCCGGTTCCAAGCAGGATCAGCGATCCGGGCTCGGGAGTGGGAGTGACATCGAGGTTGAGGTTATCCTCGTATACTGTGCTGCTGCTCGTTGCCTGGATTACCAGCAGCGTAAGCGCATCACCGTTGTAGAGCGTATCGTCGGCGGTAACCCAGCTCAAGCCCGTGCTGCAATTGGAGCAGGTAGCGCCTGAAGTGGCTATGCCGATGTAGGAAAACTCCTGAACGCCCTCATCGTAGCCGGTAACGGTGTAATGTACCGTGCTGTTGGTGGTCAAGCCGAAATCGATTCCCTGGAACGAGAAGAGATAGCTAGTTCCGCTTTCGCTGACCGTCAGGGTGTTCGTTCCCCCAGTCGATCCCAGAGCGGATGCCGGATTGCCCTTTTCCTCGATCCAATCGGAGCCATAGGAACTCGTTGAGGAAGTGGCTACGTTGATGGTTCCTGTACCTGAACCACCGGTGAATCCCTGTGTCCACTCTGAGATGGGCGTAACTCCGACCGGCCCAGAGCCGCCAGAACATAGGTTGCCGCCGGCGGACTTGACGCCCTGGCCGTCGCTGCAGCTGAAGTCAACGCTGACAGGTATAGAGTTGGCCATGGCGAACGTTCCTGATGCCATAGCGCAGCCGAGTGCCGAAAATGCAAGTTTCTTAACCCAAGTTGCGTTCATTCCGAATCTCCTTCCGAAAATGGAAAACCAAAGTTTTGAGAAGCTTCTGCCGGTAAGGGAAACCCTTTTTGCTTCGGGCTTTGTCCCTTCTGCCACATCTCGATTGCTGCTGACTGCTCTGCCTGGATAAGGAAGCCGCTGGAAACACTTTGCTTACGTGCCCAGCTTCCAGACCAAATTACTGCATTTTTAGTCAATTATCAATCCCGATAAATAATTCGACGCCGATTTGCTGCAGTCGTATCGAGAAGTTCTAGTGAGGCTGAAGCTTGCTGGCCCTGGCCCAAATTCATGGGTCTCAGTAATTCAGCTACCCTCACCGGCCTGTGCGAGGATCTCACAGGTTACCCCGGAGGGTCTCCACTCACCTTAAAGCAAACTCAGCGCCAAAGTTTTATTTTTTGTTATCAACAACTTGCGCTGGGGAAACCATGCAAAGTGCAAAGTATTGCATATCCAATTGCTCGGAAACTTCCTTCGATCGGAACTTTACTGCTCGTTCCTGATCTGTTTGCGATAAACAATGAATGCCAGTCCGAGAAGACCAGATCCGAGCAAGAGCAAGGACGACGGCTCCGGTGTGCTCGAAATCTCGCCACTACCCGGCGAATAGAGCTGCGAGTTGCCGTTCCCTTCATCGAGGAAGCACTGGCTGTTGCTCGGATTGCAGTTAGTCATGATTTCGACCAGGTTGTAGTCAGCCGAACCGTTGCTGATGTTTTCGTTCGCCCAGAAGTTGATCAAATATTCCGTGGACCCGTCGGTCAGCGTCATCAGCAACCCATTGTTATCGAAATAGCCACCCACATAGGTCTTCGGGAACGGAGAAGCAGAACCAGTGTCACTCGGTGCGTCGTTATTCGGATAGAACACGTTGTCGTAGACGGCAGTCCCATCGGCATCAGAGTTCGGGGATGCATTCGTGGCGTTGCCGTCATACAGGCCCAGGGTCCCGGCGAGCCCGTCACCGCTATTGCTGTACGTCCCGGTAACCCCCGTGATGTTCAGCGAATCCCCCGCGGCGGGGGTCGTGGTGAAAACGGCATTGAACGAAATGTTTCCTGGATTCGCCCCGTAGGTCGTGTTGACTGGTCCGGAGAAGGCGAAGGTATAGGAATCTGCAGACGCAACCGGGGTGATGGCGAGGACTCCCGCCAAACTGAGCAAGGCTACTGCGAACTTCTTCATGCTTCCTCCTGAATACTGGCTCATCTCTTTATCCACGCTGTCTGTGCTTTCAGCTATGAACTGTCCTGTTTCCCAGACCATTGTTGCAGCTTTTCGGTCCGGCCGGCACTCGACGAATCAGCAACGCCACCCCAAGCATTGCAACGAGACCAATATTCCAACGGCTGATAATCAGGTGTCCGGCGCATTGAGATGGGGGATCTCGCAGTGCTGGAACCTTCTAATTAGGAGACACCAATCGGCATCTCGGAACTGTTCCCGTATTATAAGCATCTTTTCGGGAATTGCATCAACAATAATTTTTAACACTTTCGAGTCACGTAAACGGGTTACCTCCAGCAGCTTAGAAGTTCGGAAACTCGGCGGTTTTCCAGCCGCCAGAGGCCAAAAGAGAGCAAAAGGCGAAAACCGAAAAAGCATCGCGCTGGCCGCTTGTGGAAATCTCGGCGTCGATCCATTGGCCACATTGAAGATTTTGATAACAAAGGGCATCGCCTTAGATGCACTTCATCACACGGCTCCAATTCAACCCGAGCTGGCGCCTGCAAATCGCAGCGCCCCATCCAGATTCTGCTCCGCTTTCACTGGTAAAACATCCCCAACTATAGTCACTGCAGCCCACCAACCATTAGTAATAAGGAAAAAGGCTCAGGTGTCGTCACTGGCACATCCGTCAGCCCGGTAACATCGACTTCTGTCGTCTCAGATCAGAGGAATTCGACTCCCAACTTGACCCCGCTCCGGGGCTGGAATAGAACTAGAGAAACCTGGAAACAATTCACAGCAAAAGGACTCCACCGGTGGCCGACCAGACCTCAGCCGCAGTGTATGCGGGAGCAGGCGCGAAGGAGCACTACGGCCTGCATGCCGGGGTGCTGGGACCGCTCGAAACCCTGGCGCAGAGCGTCAGTGCGATGGCGCCTTCGACTTCTCCGTCGCTGACCATCCCTCTGGTATTCGCGCTCGCCGGAAATGCCACTTGGTTTGTCTATCTGCTGGCCATGGCGGCCACGCTGATGGTGGGCTTTTGCGTAAGCCGATTCGCCCGCCTCTCCGCATCGCCCGGATCGCTCTACAGCTATGCCGCGGACACACTTCCTCCGTCGCTCGGCGCGGCAGCCGCGTGGGGTCTGCTGCTGGCGTACATCGCCACAGGCGCATCGGTGGCGGGAGGAGCACTGTATTACGCCAACATTCTGGCCGGGCCATTGCTCCACTGGATGGGCCCAACTCTCCAGGCGCTCGCGGTTCTTGCGCTTGTCTGCGGAGTGGCCGGCTATGTCGCATACCGCGATGTAAAGCTCTCAGCGGAAATGATGCTGTGGATCGAAATCGTCTCGGTGAGCCTGATTCTCGTCATCCTGGCGGTGATGGTGTTTCGCTATGGGTTTCAATTGGACATGGATCAGCTCAGGCTGAAAGGCACATCGATCTCCGCGCTGGGCCCCGCCCTGGTGCTGGCCATGTTCAGCTTTGTCGGGTTTGAGAGCGCGACCACGCTGGGCAATGAAGCGCGCGAACCGCTGCGGACCATTCCCCGCGCTGTGCTGCAATGCGCCATCCTCGCCGGAGCCTTCTTCATGCTCTGCTCCTACTCTGAGGTGCTGGGCTTCAGGGGCGAAGCCTCAAAGCTCAGCGATTCCACCAGTCCACTGCACCTGCTGGCCACCAAAGCCGGTATCTCGCCCCTGGGTGTGGCCATTGACTTCGGAGCCGCGGTAAGTATGTTTGCCTGCGTGCTGGCGTGTACCACCGCGGCTGCGCGGGTGATCATGAAGATGGCCCACGGCGGCCTGCTGCCAAGGGCGTTGGAACGCACGACAGAGAAGCACGGAACCCCTGGAGTTGCCGTTGCGGTATCTGCTGGGCTGATGTTTGCGGCCACCGGGGTCATGGGGTTGCGCGGCGTGCAGGGCTCAGACATGTATGACCTGCTTGGCTCGCTATCGGTCTTTGGATTCCTCACCGCCTACGCGCTGGTGGCGCTGGCTCTGCCTTTTGCGCGCCGCGCGCTCGGCCAGCACTCTCACCTGGTTGCCGCGGTCAGCGCGCTCACCGTGGTCGTAATGATCCTCATCGTGATATTCGATCTGCAATCGGCAAGCGATGCAAACCACGCGCGCATTCCATGGATTTATCTCGGCTATCTGGCGGCAGGTTTGGTTTGGTCCCGCATAAGCAGAATGAACACAAGCCGCGCCTAGCCGGCGACGCCACCGGGCAACGCGCAAGCAGGCCAGCTTCATCCACCATCCAGAATTCATTCCGAAGCGGTGAGCCAGCCCCGAAAGCCACTGAAAACCAAATAGTTTGAGCCATCAAAGTAATTAGCGGCTTTTGCACACGATATCAACAAACACCCAGAACATCGGCATAAAAACGGTATAAGAATTCGACAGATTTGCGATTGAAAACGGTAGACCTGCCGGTATCCTGTATGCAATCCGCAGAGCACCATAGACCAAACTCAACAGACGGGCCAAGCTCGTAAAGTTTCTTCACTTCTTTCTTTTTGGGTTCATACCCTAAACGATTCATCACCTTTATTGCTCCCACGGTCTCCGGCTTCTTGCGGAGAGCGGTGGGGAATTCCCTATTTCGAGGCCAACTCCACGTGAGGTATTCCATGAAAAAACTGTCGCTTCCCATCTTCCGGCTGCTGGTTGTTTTGGCGCCAATAGCAGTCATCGCGTTCTGTTGTGTACCGATGTTTGCGCAGCAGACATTGGGCGGGTTAACGGGAGTCGTAACGGATACTTCCGGGGCATTGATTCCCGACGTGACTGTAACGGTGGTGGACGAGAACACCGCGCTCACCCGCACCGCGAAAACCAACGGATCGGGCGTCTATTCGCTGGTGAACCTGCCCATCGGCACCTACACGGTCACCTACTCCGCAGCCGGATTCGAAGTGCAGAAGTCGGAACATATCGCCGTCCAGGCCAACCGTACCGGCACGGTGAATGCGTCGCTCAAGGTGGGCAAGACAACCGACACAGTGGAAGTGGAAGCCTCGCCACTGATGAACGCAACGGATACGACGAATGGTTACGTCATGGACAAGGCTGAAATTGAGGACGTGCCTCTGTCGACGGGGAGCTTTACCGGTTTGGCAACTCAGTCGGCCGGTGTCAACGCCGAACTCTCAAGCGGAACGGGCGCGCAAAGCGGCCTGGGTAATGAACCCATCTGGGCCAACGGCCAGCGCGATACCTCAAATTCCTTCCTGCTCAACGGCGTTGACGCCAGCAACCTGTTTAATGGCAAGAGCACCAGCCAGGTCTCCTCGGCGCGCGTCATCAACTCCACCGGCGCGCAGACCACCCCTGGCGGTGGTGGCGGCGTCATCAGTTCGGTCGCTTCCATCTATCTCACCATCGGCAACGCCATCCCCACCCCCGCGCCGGAGACCATCTCCGAAGTGCGTGTGAATGCCTCAATGTACGACGCGCAGCAGGGTTCCACTTCCGGCGCGCACATCGACCTCAGCACCGCCTCGGGCACCAACACATGGCACGCCAATGCCTACGTCCACCGCGGCACCAACTGGCTCAATGCGGCGCCCTTCTTCTTCAATCAGGATCCAGACGTTCCCGCCAATGCCAAGGTTCCGCAGTTGCATCGCACCATTCTGGGCGGCACGGTTGGCGGCCCAATCATCAAGGACAAGCTCTTCGCCTTTCTCGCCTACCAGCACCTGCACGTCTCCGATCAGGAGATCGGCGACTCCTTCCTCGACGTTCCCGTTGGACTTACCGACGACCGGTCCGCCAATGGCCTGGCGACAGTCAGCAACAACTCATTCGGCTCTGACACCTATCTGAACAATCCCGTCACGAGCGCGCAGATCGATCCGCTGGCGCTCATCCTCTTCAACTCTCCCGCGCTTCCCGGCGAGCCCGGCAAGTGGCTCATCCCCAACGACAATCTGCAAGGCGTCGCCCCCAGCATCTCCCATCTTGACAATGCCCTTATCCCCGGCACAGGCCGATTCAAAGCCGACCTCGCTGTAGCCGACCTGGATTACAACGCAACCGCGAAAGACACTCTTTCTGCCAAATACTTCTACCAGCACGACCCAACGCTCGCGCCTTTCGGATACTCCAGCGTGCCCGGCTTTACTGAGCACCTTGACTCCGGCGCACAGGTCGTCTCCCTTACCAACACATTCATCGTCAAATCCAACCTCAGCACCACGGAGACATTCGGCATTCTGCGCGAGAAAAACTGGGGCGATAACGAGCAGGCCTTCGGTCCCGGTTCCATCCCCGGCGGTTCCTACGGCACTGGCTCGATTAATACTTTTGGGTCGAATTACTTCCCCGGCGTCTCCATCTACAACGTCCTTGGCGAGAATCAGCCCTCCGGCGTAAGCAACGTCTACCTCAACATCGGCCCCAACGCCGAAGGGCAATCGGCAAACACCGGAGCATTCCAAAACCGTCTTGCACCTTCGGGCAACGCCATCTTGACTGTCGGCAAACACACCGTCGGCTTCGGCGCGAGCTACACCTACACGCAGTTGAACACCATCGACAAACGTACTGGAACGGGGACCGTTGCCACCGATGACTTCAGCCAGTTTGTGCAGGGCTATGTAACTCCCGGAAGCTCCGCCACCGGCTTCTACGTCAGCTCCTTCCTCCAGGGCGACGCCAACCGCTACTACCGTTCAAACCAACTGGGCATGTATCTCCAGGACAAGTGGCAAGTAACGCCGACGTTGTCAGTCAATGTGGGCGTTCGCTATGACTGGGATGGCGGACTGACAGAAAAATATGGCCGCATCTTCAACTTTGATCCCAAGGTCTATAGCTACAACGTTGCCTCCGACAGCATCGATAACCCGGGCTTGATCATCGCGGGCAACAACGCCAACGGCACCCACGGTGTCAGCAATACAACGCTGACCGGACGTCAGTGGGGCATTGCTCCCCGCGCGGGCGCGGCGTGGCAGCCCGGCTTCGGACACGGCAAGCTGGTCATCCGCGCAGGCGGCGGTTTCTACTATGACCGCGGCGAGCTCTTCAGCTATTTCTCCCCCGGCTACGCTATCGGCACCGTCACCGGCGGCCCCTTCGGTGTCAACCAGCAGCTTCCTTTTGTCAACGTCTCACAATGCCCCGGTGCAACCCTGAACTACTATCAGGGCTACATTCCCACCTGCGGCGGCGGCGGCGCTGGCGCTCTGGATGCGGGCGCCGCGCAGGAAGCCATGGGAAACCTCGAGGCCCCCTGGGGAACCTCGCTGCTTCCCCCACCGACAAACCCCAAGGCCACCGATCTTGCTAACTACCTGCCCAACGCCGCTGCAATCTTGAGCGGCGGCCAGCCCATCTCGCTTGGTGTCTACGACCGCGCCAACAAGCTGCCCTACACCATGAACTACACCTTTGACATCCAGTGGCAGCCGCGCGCTGACCTGGCAATCGAAATTGGCTACGTGGGCAACCTTGGACGCCACCAGGTCATCCCCGTGCCATTCAACCAGGCCCAAATCGCCAGCCCCACCAGCCCAACCCTGGCCGGCGGGCCAAACATCCAGAGCTACAGCTACGGATACAACGTCGGCGGCGCGACCTTGCCCGATGGTACCGGCTATCTGGCCAACTACGAGGGCGGCAACGTAGACCTGCGCGTTCCCTACATTGGCTACGCCGCTGAGTCCATCAAGTATGTGGCTGCCGGCGTCGACGCTTACAACGCACTGCAAGCACACGTTGAAAAGAAGATGAGCCACGACATCCAGGTGGGTGCTTCGTACACATACTCCCATGCACTCGACGAACAGAGTGGCCTGGGCCTCTTCTACAACGGCAACAACCCCCTCAACCTGCGCGGCAGCTACGGCTCATCGGACTACGACCGTACCCACGTCATCGACTTCACCTACGTATTCAAGATCCCAACCTTTGCAAAACAGAACTCGGTTGCTGACAAAATAATCGGCGGATGGTCGCTCGTCGGACTGACCGTGTTGCAGAGCGGACAACCCTACAGCGTCATCGACTTCTCTGGCGCGATCGGCAGCATCTACTACTCAACCGCCGACGGCATCACCAACCCGATCGTTCCGCTCGCCAAGGGATGCACCGCAAAGAGCGCGCTGACGCACGCTTCTGGTGCATGGACTCCTTCGGGTGGCCAGCCGGCCCTCAACGCCGCGTGCTTTACGCTGCCGCTGCTGGATGCTGGCGGCCTCAACGGCGCCATCCCAACCTCGGATCCCTATGAAACCGGTTTCACCACCGGCCAGCGCAATATCTTCCGCCAGTCCTTCCAGAAGCGTGCCGACGCCTCGCTGGTCAAGGAGTTGTCGTTCAAGGAGAAGTACAACTTCAAGTACACGTTTGACGTTTACAACCTGACAAACACTGCCAGCTTCGACGTTCCAGGAAACGAAGTCTCGCAAAACCAGAACTACAATGCCTTCCCCGGTGCGTTGCCGACTGGCGTTTCGCCCCTACCTACAGGTTGCGGCACAAACAGCGTTAATTCCCCGGGTCCTGGCGGGCTCTACTCCTGCCCCAGCGGCCTGGGTATCGTGCAGCACACCATCGGCGCACCGCGTCAGATTCAAATGTCGCTGGGATTCCAGTTCTAGAAGCAGTACGCAGTTGTCAGTTCATAGGTCACAGTTGCTAACCCGCATCAATACATGAGGGGCATCCGCCACGCGGATGCCCCTCATGTAATTGCACCAAAGAGCGAGCCTTCTGTTCCCTGTTCCCTGTTCCCTGTTCCCTGCCTTTCACTCTTCCCCAATGTCCTCGTTCCACACCTCAGGATGCTTCGCAATGAAAGCCTCAAGCAACTCGCGGCATTCTGTGCTGTCGAGATCGATCACCTCGACGCCATGTTCGCGCAGCCAGTCCAGTCCACCGGCGAACGTCCGGCTCTCTCCCACTATTAATGTTCCAATGCGAAACTGCCGGACCAGGCCACTGCAATACCAGCAGGGCGCAAGCGTAGTCACCATCACCAGGTCGCGATAGCTGCGTTGCCGGCCGGCCGCCCGAAACGCATCGGTCTCGCCGTGCGCGCTCGGATCGCCATGCTGCACACGTCTGTTCCGGCCCCGGCTGATCAGCCGTCCGTCGCTCGTGAAAAGCGCCGCACCAATGGGGATGCCTCCCTCATCAAAGCCAAGCCGAGCCTCTTCGAGAGCTACTGCCAGCATCTGTTCATGGAGAGTGATATTCGAGGAAGATTGCAGGCTTGAATATGCCACGAGAGTCCTTTTTGATTCTCTATAAAAGGATACGCCCGCAATCAGGACGCTTTCCCAGAAACGGTCGCTCCGCCCTGCGCTTCAAATTCAAGTTGCTTGCGGATGTTGGAGCGTGCAGCGCCCGGCTGCTGAGGCGGCAGCAGTGCGAGAGCCTCCTTCGCAACCTGGCGCGCCTGCTCCAGCTGCCCCGCCGCATGCAAAGCTTGTGCCAGCGTGAGCAGCACGGCCGGCCTTTGCCGGTGGCTCTCGTCGACCGCGCGCTCGGCACACGCCACCGCAAAGCGCGGATCGCGCAAAGATGCCGGCTGCACCGTGGTAAAAGCAGTGGCCGCCGACTCGAGCACCATGGCGGACGCGTCCTTGCTTTGCGCCATCTCCTTAAACGCCGCAAGACCAGCCCGCGCAAGAGGCTCAGTGTCCTGTCCCTGATTGAGTGTCGACTCGTCCGTCGCCAGCCTCACCTGCGCGCTGGCCCGAACGAATCTCCAGTTCTCGTTCGTGGGATCCTGGCGAAGCATTTTGTCCATGATCGCAACTACCTCGCGCAGCGTGTCGCAGGCTTGCGAGAGAATGCGGCCCCGTTCATTTTTCGAGTCGTTCCCCGGAGCGGCAAGCGCAGGGTCGGCAGCGGTCTCAAGTGCAACAGCCTCGTCGTCCAGAATCACTTCAAGATCGGCGAGCGCACGCAGATCCTGCGGGTCAACGGCCACCATCTTGCGGTGGAATTCAACAACCTGGGCAAACAAGGGCATTGCCTCGGCGTATTGCCCCATCAGCACATGGGCATTGGCCTTCTTGCGCTGAATCATCGTGCGCATCCGCATCGTTTGGTAGCTGTTCTTGTCGTCCTTCGGCAATGCATCGGCCTTCTCGATGGCGATCTGGTAATCCTTGAGCGCCTGCCCTGGGTCAGCCTCCATCTCCTCGCTGCCGATTTTCATCTGGGTCAGCGCGAGGCCGCGGCGGGCGCGCAGAAAGTTGGGATCGATGCTGAGGGCGCGATCGTCCAGCTCGATCGTCTTGCGGTAGGCGCGGAGACCCTCGGCGGTGTTGGACAGGCTCGCGGTTCCGGTCTGGCCCCACTCGTCGCCCAGCGTGCCGTAAGCCGCCGCCACCTCGCAGATGAGAGCGGGAGTCGCATCACGAGTCTCAATGAGCCGATCGTAGTCCCGTGTTGCAGCCTGCATCGCCGTAATCGCCTCCTGCGTGCGGGCCGTGCCAAACAGAATCTCGCTCTCAGCATCCTCGGCAGTCGCGAGCGCGCGCAGCGCATCTCGGTCCTTCGGATTTTCATCAACGAGTGACCGTGCAAGATCGATGGCCTTTTGGTCGCTCGCCAGGCCGCCCGCTGGGTCGCCAAGATTCTGATCGTAGGGATTCCCTTGAATGTTGGCGAGGCGCGTGTACGCGTCCGCAAGATCGATCTGCGTCAATCGATCGCCCTGCGCGTCTGCCGCCATGCGGTCAAGATGCTCAAGCACGCGCGTCACTAGAAGCTTCTGCACACCGGTTGAGCCGGGTAGTTGTTTGATTGCTTCGTCAAGCTCCGACAGAAGACTTTTGCTGAGCTGGCGCAGATCGGCCGAGCGCGCTTCGGCCTTGCGCCGTTGGAGGTTAGCCTCGCGAGACTGCCATAGAATCCCGGCAATGCCCGCAGCCAGCGACACCACCAGCAGCGTTGCGCCAGCGATCCCCACGCGATGGCGAACGACAAACTTGGATGCCCGGTAGCGGAATGTTCCCCGCCGCGCGGCCACAGGCTTGTGATCGAGCCACGCCTGAACATCGGCAGCGAGTTGCTGTGCGGTTAGATAGCGTTGCAGCGGCTCCTTGCGCAACGCCTTCATCAGGATGGCGTCGAGATCGGGGTCGAGCTTGCGAGCAGCCCTGAGCTTGCGATCAGCCCCAACTTCGTGCGATGGCCTCCGCGGAGGCTCTTCGCAGATTACGCGCAGCATCTCCGCCGTCGTCAGTTCCTTGAGCTCGTAAGGAAGTGACCCGGTTACGAGCACATAAAGCAGCACGCCGAGAGAGTATGTGTCAGAGGCCGTCGTAATGGGATTGCCAAGCACCTGTTCAGGGCTCGCGTACTGCGGGGTAAACGACTGATAGCCTTCCCGGGTCATCTCGCTGCCGGGATTCCCCAGCGAAGGAGACAGCAGCTTGGCGGTTCCAAAGTCGAGCAGCCGCGGCGTGCCATCTTCAACCACAAAGATGTTGTCCGGCTTCAAATCGCGATGAACAACAAGATTCTGGTGCGCGTACTGCACTGCCTCGCAAACGCGCAGGAACAGTGCCAGGCGCTCTGGAAGTGTCAGATTGTGCGCTTCGCAGAATCGATGAATGGGTACGCCGTCAACGTACTCCATCGCCAGGTAGAGATCGCCATCGGCGGTAATGCCGCCATCAAGCATCCGCGCTATATAAGGATGCTGCAGGCCGGCCAGAATCTGCCGCTCCTGCCGGAAGCGCTCGCGGAACAGTTCCGTGGCCAGGGGAAGATCGATCAGCTTGATGGCCACACGTTGTTCGAACTGGCCATCGGCGCGATGCGCCAGGTAAACGGCGCCCATGCCCCCGCGCCCGATCAGCCGATCAAGCCGATACGGGCCAATAGGCCGCTGCGCAGAGCCCGAATCAGCACCCGACCCTGAGTGCGCTCCAGAGGCCCCGCCCGTTCCCCCTGAGCCACCGGTGCGACCGGCCTCTGACTGCTCCTCCTCTTCCCTGCTGGCCTCGATCAGCAAACGAACTTCCGCGGCCAACTCCTTGTCGTCCAGGCAACGCCCGTCGATGAAAGCCGTCCGCTCGTCCTCGGGCAGTTCGAGGGCCTCGTGAAAGATTGCCTGCATGCGGAGGAAGCTCTCCGTTGTTTGCTTCATGGATGGAGACTCCAAACAAGGCTTCGCGCCCTACTGAAGATAGCGGTAACGGCGACGAAAGCGCATCATGCGCCCACCGGGTCGCCGGGCATGCCGGGGTGGATGCGCCGAAATAGCCAGCTCTTGATGAACTTCAAATCGCGGTCGACGGTTGCTTTAGAAACGCCCATCAACGAAGCGGTCTCTTCCGCTGTACAGCCGAGAAAGTAGCGCAGCTCCACCAGTTGCACCTTCTCGCTGTCGATGGCTGCGAGATCGTCGAGCGCGCGATTCAAGTCAAGGATCTCCGGGCCGTCTATATTCACCCAGGCAAGATCGTCGCTCAATGGGATGCGCTCGCGGTCGCCGCCGCGAATCTGCGCCTGGCTCTCCCGTGCGTGGTCAATCAGAATCATCCGCATAATCTTCGCGGCAAATGCGTAAAAGTGGCGGCGATCGGCCCAGTCGGCCTTCTTCTGCTTGAGCAGGCGCAGGTAAAGCTCATGAACCAGGGCGGTGCCCTGCAGCAGATCGGGGTTACGTTCGCGGCGGATATAGGCGGCAGCCACTTGGCGAAGATGGGGATAGACGAGCGGCATAAGCTGTTCGAAGGCCGATGGCTCGCCATCGCGCCACTTCCCCAGCAGTAATGTGATCTCTCCCTCGCCCGCCTGCAATCTCGCCTCCGCTTTCAATGGGTCGCCAAATCGCTGTCGGTTCCCCAACCGCGGATTGCTTCTCCCGCTGCGCTGCCAGCAAAGCTTGAGCAGGGCTGGGAGCAGCAAGGAAGCGCGTAGCTGGGGAACGGCTTGTACGGCCAGCGTACCACTTAATGCCGCGTCTTCAAAGATTTGGAAGCAGGGCAATTGGGAGCGTCTCTTGCGGGCTGAGAGAAAGGCGGAAGAACCAGGTCCTGCGGTTGCGTGCTCAGGGGCGCTGTTCAAACCCGCGCAGAACAGTCCCCGGCAGCGACGGATTCAATGAAGCACACAAGTCCCGCCTTTGCCGGAATCTGAATCGGGCCGGATCTGAACATCCGCTTCGATATATACGCGCCAGCCGGCCTTTTGGATTGCGCAATTCTCAAGAATCTATTTTTCTCTCCGCCGCAATCCAATTCCGACATCCTCACGTTCTCTCTTCAATGCAACCAACGGCGGGTCCATGAGCCCTTCCCTATCTGCCCGTCTGGCTCAGGACCTCACGTTCCCCACCGCAACAAATTGAAAAAAGGAGAACCCCATGTCGAAACTGAGGTCTGCAATCGGACTCCTATTGAGTCTGCTGATTGCCGTTCCACCGGGCGCCTTCGCGTCGAGTCACAGGGAAGCACCCATCACCGCGCTCGATCACGCAGCTGACATCACCGATTTCTATGCCTTCGTCAGCTACGACCATCCTGACCGCGTCACCTTCATCATGAACGTCGATCCGTTCCTCCAGCCGAGCAATGGACCGAACTATTTCCCCTTTGACCCCAACGTCCTGTATCAGATCAACATCGACAACAACCAGAGCGCGATGCCCGCCTTGACGATCTCGTTCAAGTTCCAAACCAACATTCAAGCTCCCGGGGTATTCACCGGATTTGTAGGAGCAGGCAACGGCATCGACGCACCGGCCAACTCGCCGGCCCCCGTTGCTCCCGGTACGCCTATCGTTCCTCCGGCGATCACTTCGCTCACTGGGCCCGGCGCCGCTGGTCTCAGCCTGCAGCAGACCTTCACAGTCTCGGCGACCCTCGGCGGACATACCTATGCCCTCGCCAATACCACCGGAGCACCCTTGATTGCTGTACCCAGCAACGCAGGCCCGCGCACCATGCCCAACTACGATGCCTTGGCAGCGCAGGGAGTCTATAACCTCAAAGGCGAAGGCCCAAGAGTTCAGAATATCCGAGTCTTCGCCGGCACGGTTGCCGATCCGTTCTTCATTGACCTGGGCGCAGCCTTCGACAGCCTCAACTTCCGCACCAGCGCCGGCGGCGGCGTCCTCACCAAGGAACAGGATGCCGACGACTACAGCAACATTGCCCCCAACTCAGTGGCCGGATTCAACGTCAACACCATCGCAATTGAGATTCCCATCAACCTGTTGACCAGCGATGGCGCCATCCACGCCGCAACTGACCCGAAAGGAACCATCGGCGCCTGGGCAACAACCTCCAGAACGCAGACCACCATTCGCAACTCCCCGAACCCGATCATGGGCGAAGGCAGCTACGCACAGGTTCAGCGCCTCGGCAATCCTCTGATCAACGAACTGATCATTGGAACCGGGAGCAAGGACTTCTGGAGCATGTCGCAGCCGATCAACGATAGCCAATTTGCCAACTACGACCTTGATCCGCTCTTGGCCAGGGTTTTCAATGCCGTCTACGGCATCGCCATCCCCACGCCACCGCGCACCGATCTGCTTCCCCTTGTAACCTACGCACCGCCGATTGCCCCGGCAGGCACTCCTGCCGGTCCCATCGCGGACATGCTGCGCCTCAACACCGGCGTTCCTCCCACACCCTATGCCAGCCGCAAACGCCTTGGCCTCCTTGCAGGCGATGCCGCTGGCTTCCCCAATGGCCGCCGCCTCACCGACGATGTGGTCGACATCGCGGCGCGCGCGGTAGCAGGCGTTCTCGCTGGTTCCCAGTACAACTACCCCATCGGCGATGGCGTCAACGCTCCCGACGTTCCCCCGCAGGAAACATTCCCCTACGTTCACTATGCATATAGCGGACGCGACAGCCGTCACATCAGCCCCGGCGATCCAACCGGTTGCGGAGATCAGCCCAATCCCTCCAGCGCGCAAAACTCTGACAATGCACCGCTCAACCAGGGTGGTCCTACGCCCTGCCCAGTCAACTAACATCCGGTTAACTTCCGGATGTGTTGCCTGATCAACAATCGGTTCTCTGCGTGGTTCAAATCCCCACGCAGAGAACCGCTCTTATGAACTCTCAGCGGAAGGCGCATCATGAAACCCCAGCAGAAACTCCTCATCATCTTCGGCTTGTTGCTCTTCGCTTCCCTGCGGTTTCAACCCCCCTCTGCCGCGCAATCTGGCCCGGCTCTGAACTCTGCCGCAGCCCCGCAGAACACCCCCGCTCAGCAGCGCATTGCTGCCGCCCAGCAGCAGCTCAAGGCCGATCCGAAGAAGGTCCAGGCCTATAACGAGTTGGCCATCGGCTTCCTTCGCAGAACTCGCGAAACTGCCGATCCCGCCTGGCTGAATCAAGCGGATGAGGCACTCGCACAGGGACTCAAACTGGATTCGACGGATTTTCAGCTTCAGCGGACTCAGGTTGCGCTTCTGCTGAGCAGGCACCGATTCGCTCAGGCAAGAGATCTGGCATCCGCCCTGCATCACCGCATACCCGACGACGTGATGACCTTTGGCTATCTCGCCGAAGCGGCCATCGGCCTGGGAGATTACTCCGCAGCGGAAACCAACGCGCAATGGATGATGAATTTGCGCCCCAACAACACTCCGGCTCTGCTCGTCGGAGCAAAGCTGCGCGTCTTGTTTGGCGATAACCGCGGCGCCATCGACTTCCTCAACCGCGCCGCCGCACAAACATCGCCCACTGAAGTGGAGGAGCAGGCCTTTATCGCAAACCAAGTCGCGGCAATCCTCATCGATTCGGGGCAGGCTGAGGCCGCCGCGCATGTCCTTCAGCAGGCTACTGAAGTCTTTCCCCATTATCCCTATACCCTCGAAAATCTCGCCCGCGTTCGCATGGCTCAGAGCCGGCCCGCCGACGCAGTTCAACTCTTCCAGCAGGCCGCCGTCCTCGACCACGACCCACACGTCCTCTACCAACTGGCCACCGCACAGCAGGCTGCGGGACAGATGCAGGAAGCCCACACCACGTTTGAGCAGTTTGAGAAGCTCGCCAGCGATCCCAACCGCGTCACGGATGAGTCCATGCGCGACCTGATACTGATGCTTGCCGAGAATCCGGCCACTGCCCCCGATGCGCTCAAGCTTGCCCAGGCCCAGGTTCAAACGCGGCAGGACGTTTGGACGCTCGATGCCTACGCCTGGGCCCTCTATGTCAACGCGAAGTATGTCGAAGCCGATACCGCTGTGCAGAAGGCCATGGCAGTCGGCATTCAGAGCGCACAGATCTTCGACCATGCCGGGCGAATTGCCCAGAAGCTCAACCGCGACGATGACGCCGCAAAGAACTTCAAGCTCGCCGTTCAATCAAACCCCACATCGATCTTTGCCGCCGATGCTCTGAAGTCCGCAAGCCCTGCAGCTGCAAGTCCAGCCCAGCCTTCAATCGCTCCGCAGCCAACCACATCCGAGAGTGTGCCGTCCGCTGATATTTCAGCATTCGCCAAAGCGAGCGCGCCTCAATCCGCAATCGATCGGACTCAGGCCGCAACCCCAACTCGCCCCGCAATCGCCAATCGTGCCGCGGCGTTTGCCCCTGTCCCCGCCCGCCTGCTCACCCCCGAACCGACTGACACCACCCGCGACATTCAGATGGCCCAGCTCAGTCTGGCGCGCAATCCCAAAGACGCCGAGGGCTTTGCCGTTCTCGGCGCAGCATACTTCCAGCGCGCCCGCGAGACCGGCGATGTGAGCGACTATCAGTTGGCTGAGGGGGCTCTCAACAAGTCGCTCGACCTCGATTCATCTGACTTCTCAGCAGCGGATGCTCTCGGGGCCCTGGCTGAAGTCTGCATGGGAGAGCATCGCTTTGCCGATGCGCTGAATTACGCGCAGAAGGCACTCTCGCTCGGTACCGGCGATGTATCGCCCTTCGCCATCGTCGGCGACGCCTATGCCGACATGGGCGAGTACGACAAAGCCGCCGCAGCCTATGCCAGGTTGACCCCGCGCGACATGACCCTCTCTCCACACGCCGCCTACGCACGCGACAGCCGCCTCGCATATCTCAAGTTCGTCGCTGGAGACACCCCCGCCGCAATTGCACTGATGAAGCAATCCGTCGCCGAAGGAGTTGAAGCACAGCTCCCGCGCGAGAATCTGGCCTGGTTGTATTTCGAGCTGGGCGAGTTCGAGACCCAGGCCGGCGACGCCGCATCTGCCAATGCCGCATACCTCGCCGCGCTCAACACCCACCCCGGCGACTACCGCGCCCTTGCTGCTCTCGGCAAGCTCCGCGCCAACAACGGCAGATACGACGAAGCCATCGTTCTTTATCAAAAAGCCATCGCCGTTGTGCCCATGCCCATCTTTGTTGCGGAGCTTGGCGATCTCTACGCGCGCACCGGAAATCAGGCCGAGGCGCAAAAACAATATGCGCTCGTCGAGTACATCGGGCTGCTCGGCAAGATCAACCAGGTGCTCCACAACCGAGACCTTGCGCTCTTCTACGCCGATCACGACACCAGGCTCCCCGAGGCTCTTGAACTCGCGCAGAAGGAGTTCGAAGTAAGGCAGGACATCTACACATGGGATGCGCTGGCGTGGGCGCTCTACAAGAATGGCAGGCTCGCCGAAGCGGCCTCGGCAACCGACAAGGCCATGCGCATGGGCACGAAGGACCCCATCCTGCTCTATCACGCCGGAATGATTGCCGAGCGGCTCGGGCAACGCGAGAAGGCTCTCAGCGAACTCAAGCAGGCGCTCGCCATCAACCCGCGTTTCCATCTCGTCTACGCAAAAGCGGCGAGTGACAAAGTTGCCTCGCTCGGTCCGCAACTGGCAGCCACAGGAGGCTCGAATGACATCGCTCGCTAGAAGGATCGCCCAACTCCTCTCTCTGCTTCTCCTCGCGGCCCTCTGTCATTCTGCCTCGGCTCACCCTATGGGCAACTTCAGCGTGAACCACTACTCAAAGATCACCGTTGATGGCAGCCACATCCGCATTCGCTACATCATCGATCTGGCTGAGATCCCCACCTACCAGGAACTTCAAAAAGCCGGTATCTCGGCGACGGCGATCGACCCCAATTCCACAGCCGTCATCAACTACGTCTCCGCTCGCGGCGTGGAACTCGCACGCGGCCTCGTGCTCACGCTCGACGGCCGCCCCACCGCCCTGCGCATCGCCTCCAGCGACGTCATCTTCCCTCCCGGCGCGGGCGGTCTTCCAACCATGAAGATGGGCTTTGTCTTCGAAGCGGCCAGCTCATTGTCCTCCGCAGACCGCCAACTCAACATTCAATACGCTGACAACAACTATCCCGGCCAAAGCGGATGGAAAGAAGTCGTTGCCACTTCGATCAGCGGTTCACTCCTCCGCACATCTGTTCCCGCCACCGACCGTAGCGGCGAACTGAGCAACTATCCAACCGATCTGCTCACCAGCCCGCCCCAGGTTCTTGCAGCTTCTCTAGTTGTGGCACTCGCGCCGCCGCCCGCGACCGTAGCGGTGCAACCCGCGCACCTGTCGCACCCTTCAACCGCTTCCACAACGACCTCGCCCTTATCGCCGATCCGCGTAAATTTCGAGTCGCACCCCACGCTGAAGCAGGCTCATGCATCCCTTCGCGCCGCCGCTCCTGCCGCCGCCCAGGCTTCACCGCCAGCACCCTCCCCCATTCACCTCCAGGCCAATCAACAGCAAACCCCGCGCAGCAAATTTACTGAGCTCATTCAAGCCGAGAATCTCAACCCATGGTTCCTCTTCACCGCGGCCCTCATCGCCATCGGCCTCGGCGGTCTGCATGCACTCGAACCCGGCCACGGCAAAACCATCGTCGCCGCTTACCTCGTCGGCTCCAAAGGAACAGCGCGCCACGCAGTCCTTCTCGGCATCATCGTCACCGTCTCACACACCATCGGTGTCTTCGCCCTTGGAGCCATCACCCTCTACGCCTCGCGCTACATAGTGCCCGAGCAACTCTATCCCTGGCTCGGCGCGCTCTCCGGCATCACCATCGCCGGCCTCGGCTGCTACATGCTTCTGCGCCGGCTCACCGGCACAGCTACAGATCATTCGCATGCGCCCGGCGAAGCCCACGGCCACTGGATGTTCTGGAAGCGCGCGTCGAATCAAGATGCGGATACCACTCCCGCCCCCACAAACCCAGCCCCCGCCCAATCCGTAAGCATGACCCAGCTCTTCACCCTCGGAATCACCGGCGGAATCATTCCCTGCCCTGCCGCGCTCATCGTCCTCCTCAGCGCCTTCGCCCTGCATCGAATCGGCCTCGGCTTCTTCCTCATCGTTGCCTTCAGCATCGGACTTGCCGCCGTCCTAATCAGTTTCGGCATGGCCATGGTCTACGCCCGCCGCTTCATGTCGCGCCTCCAGGTCGACGGACCACTGACAAAGCGATGGCTCCCCTGCGCATCCTCCGCATTCATCACCGTTCTTGGCCTCATCCTCGCCGTCCAGTCCCTCTCCACGGTTCACTTCGCCGCGAACCTGGTCTCAAAAGAGAGGCTCGGCCCAGCGCTCTTCGTCATCGGCCTCGGCCTCATCCTCGGTATGCGCCACTCCACCGATGCCGATCACGTCGTCGCCATCTCAACCATCGTCAGCAAGCAGCGCAGCATCCGCAACGCCGCTTTCATCGGCTCAGTCTGGGGACTGGGCCACACCATCACCATCTTCATCGTCGGCGCGCTCATCATTCTCTTCGGCGTCGAGATCCCACCACGCCTCGGCCTCTCCATGGAGTTCAGCGTCGCCCTCATGCTCATCCTGCTCGGCGTCCTCAACCTCACAGGCATCATGCAGAAGATGACAAGCTACTTCACTCCCGCAAGCGCCCTCCGCCCCATCGTTGACGCGCCCCAGGGCCAGCCCACCACGCGTATGGAGCGATGGATCGAGCAATCAATAGGCCGCTTCGGCCTCTATCAATGCCTGCGACCGTTGGTCATCGGTCTTGTTCACGGTCTTGCCGGATCTGCCGCCGTGGCCCTCCTGGTGCTCTCCACCATCCACAATCCCGCGTGGGCCACCGTCTACCTGCTCATCTTCGGCATCGGAACCATGATCGGAATGATGTGCATGACCGCAGCTATCGCTGTTCCCCTCGCGTTCGCGGGAGACCGCTTCTCAAAGCTGAGCAAGTATCTCGGCGCAGCCTCGGGCATGGTGAGCCTCTGCTTCGGCTCATTCCTGGTCTATCAACTTGGATTTCTCGGAGGCCTCTTCACCAGCCATCCACATTGGACGCCCCAGTAGCCGCCACAGATCGCAACCGCGGCGTCCTTACTTCCTGGCTGCCCCGCTCTTCGCCTGGGCCATCATCTGCTCAACCTTGGCGTTGCCTTCGTAGTTCGGGTTCGTCGCCAGGAGCTTCTTCCAGTCGGCTTCCGCGCCATCAATGTCCTTCTTCCCCTGCCACTTCACAAGGCCGCGGTTGAAAAGAGTATTAGGGCTCGTCGGCGCGTAGCTGAGCGCCTTGTTGAACTCCGCAATCGCCCTGTCAGCATCTCCCATATACCAATAGGCAGTCGCCATATCCGTGCGCACGGATACTGCTGCCGGCTTGAGCGTAAGCGAGCGCCCATAATAGTCCACAGCCATTGAATATTGCTGCGCATCGTAATAGATGTTGCCGATCGCGGTCAGCAGATCCGGATTCATGGCATCCGTCTTCAGTCTCTCCAGCAACGGTGCGGCTTGCCCGTCTGCCATCGCCTTCAACTGTGCGGGACTGGGCGACTGAGGTGCTGTGGCTACCGCATTCCCCGCGGCCGGCGCGGCGCTCACAACCTTCGCGGAATCTGTTGGCGCCAGAGACTTACCTCCATGAATGAACCACCCACCGGCGACTCCCAACGCCACGCAGGCAACGGCGAGAACCAAAGCCTGCTGCATCGTCCATTCCTTCCCTCGAAACTGCATGGCATTGATCATTTGCTCTGAGCTCCTTCAACCCCATGTTGATCGCCGGCCGCTGTCTGCACGCTGGCCATCAGTTTTTGCACCGTGGCCTTGCGGTCCGCGCTCAACTGCGGATTGGTCTTCAGCAGTTGCTGCCATGCTGCCAGCGCGCCCTTGCTGTCCTGTTTTCCCTGCAACTTGATCATCCCCAGGTCAAACAGCGAATTCGCATCTTTGGGGTCGTAGCTCAGCGAGCGATTCAGTTGCGCGATCGCCCCATCCACATCGCCGCTCCGGTAAAGGCTGATCGCAAGCTTGGTGCGCAGGGCAACATTCTTCGGGTCAATCTGCACTGCCTTGTCGTAGTAGGCTGCCGCCTCCTTGAACTGGTGCGTCGCATGGTAAACCGCTCCCACCTGGTCGAGAAGACCGGTGTTGTTCGGATCATTCTTCAGCTTCTCCAGCAGCGGAGCGACTTTGCTGTCGGCCATCTGCTTCATGTCTGCCATGCTGGGTGCCCTGCCGCCCATTGCGCCCCCGTGGGGGTTTTGCGCCGGGCCGCCGGCCGCCTGTCCCATCGCTCCAGCAGTTGACGGGGCCTGTCCGCCCACTGCGCCCCCGCCTGCCGGCGATGCGGCGCTGCCGGCTATCTGCGCAGGAGAAGCCGGCATCTGAGAATCACGGAACATATATCCAATTCCCAAACCGATGACCAGGCAAATCGCTGCCATTCCGTAGACCTGCGCCGCCGGAAGCGTTGGACTCGTAGACCGCTCCGCGATTGATTCGTTTGACATGCCTTGCCCTTCCCCTGCCACGCCTTGTGCTGAAAATAGATTCGCTCAGTCTTCAACTCGGCTCTCAAACGGTTGAATTGGAGCGCCTTGCTCCATTCTTGCGGCCTTCTCAGACTGCCCCGTTTGGGCCCTGCGACCACCACGAAGACAGAACTAGTGGAGCATTGCGCTTCTCGCAACGGTGTGACGCGGATCACGGTGTGCGGATTCCAATGGAGTGTGATTAACGTCACTGAGCGTGAGGCTGCTCACCTGCAACCGTGTGTACATAACTTCGAAGGCCTGCAGTTACTTTGCAGGGAGCAAAAATCGCCTTCTGGACAGTGACGGTTCTCACATATGAAGCACAAATCACGGAATCAAAGTAATTCGAGAATTGTAATCAACGTCACCCTGTCGGAATGCCCGCTGTCGGGCGGCGAATTGCCGGGAATGGCTCAATCAATACTTCGGAGAAAGTCGAGCCATTCTTCTCAACGACCACTTGCGAGTGCAGGTCCGGAACATCGCCTCCTCTCGCGGCAAGGGCATCAGCCTTCCACGAGCTTCGCGGGAACGCTGAGCTGAGACAACTCCCTTGCGGTCGACAAGACATCGACCTCACGGGCCAGACGGGAAACGGGAAAGTCCACTAGGAGGCACCACCCAATGAAACGCAGCTTCTCAATCGCCATCATGCTTCTGGCATCTGCGGGCTTCGCGGCCGCGCAGATCAATTACCAGCCGAACACCGACGTGCTCGGCGCCCACCTCAACTACGGCCGTGGCTGCGCAGCCTGCCACGCACCACACAGCGGCGCATACGGGAACGGCGCTGCCAAAACCACCGACCCCACTGCCGGACAGTCCATTCTCTGGGGCCAGGATGTCGAGAGCCTCTACGGCCAAACCATCACCACTGCCGGTGGCAGAGTTGAAACGCTGCCCACCAGCATGCTCGCCGGCACACCTGACGTCACCGGCCTGCTCACCTGCTTGAGCTGCCACGACGGCAACTATGCGCGCGGCGCCATGATGAAGAACGCCGTTTATGAGACCCTGCCGCCCACCTACGGCACCTACAACACGGTCCCGACCCTGATCGGCATCAACTATGGCACTGGTTCTGCTCTCAATGCCTATCTCGCCGACCACCCGGTTGGACTCGCAGCCACAGTCGGTTGCGGTGGCCAATACAACTGGGATTGCACTATCAGCGCTACCGGCGCAATCCAGATGACCGGTCCCAACTCCAGCAGGTTCGTCAAGGACTACGGCTTCTTCGTCAGCCCCGCCGCCTACACCCCTACCACTGGGAAGACCGCCGGCATTCCTGAGCCGATCGTCGTATGCACCACCTGCCACAACCAGCACATCATGAACGTGGTCAGCGTCACGGCCAAGAACTCCGGCCAGACACCCGGCTACTACGCCACCATGTTCTTCCTCGTCGGACCCTACAACCCCGCCAGCACCACCCCCAACAGCAACCAGACGGCGCAATTCTGCCGTCAGTGCCATGGTGGCGAGGCCAACGAGTCCAACAACAGCACGGCATCAACAACGTTCTAATCCACTTGCATGAAAGGGGGAGGGGAAACAATCTCCCTCCCCCTCTTTTTTTGATTCAGGAAGGTCATCATGAAGTACAAGCTTTCAATCTGTGGGTTTCTTCTCCTCGCGATTGCAGCAGCCGGCGGCCAGGTTGCTTCCCACGCCCCCACGGTCTTCACTCAGCCGCCCGCCGCAAAGCCCTCCGCAACCCAGGCGCCGGAGAAGGCCAGGCCAGTAGCGCGCGTCAACGGCGCGGTATTGACCGATGCCGACCTGGTGCGTGAGGAATACGCAATCTTCCCCTATGCTCGGCAGCACAACGGCATTCCAAAAGATATGGAGCCCCAGATTCGCGACGGGGCATTGAGAATGATCATCTTCGAGGAACTGGTCTATCAGGAAGCGCTGCATCGCAAGATGACGGTGCCGCCCGCGAAGATGCAGCAGGCCGAGGTGGACTTCAAAAAGCAGTTTGCCACGCCAGACGAGTTCAATGACCTCTTGCAGAACGACTTTCATGGCTCGCTGCAAGTGCTGCGCGAGAAGATCCGGCGTTCCTTGCTGATTGAGGCTTTTCTGAAGATCGAGGTCGAGAACAAGGCCGCCGTCTCCGAGGCTGACGTCCGGGCCTACTACGATAAGAACCCGGCCCGCTTTCAACACCCGGAATCGTACACCTTCCAGACAATCTCCATTCTTCCGCCAGCCCACGCTACCGCGGACCAGTTGAAGGAAGCGCGCACCCGCGCCGACGCGGCGTTTCGCCAGGCAAAGGCCGTAAAAACCGCTGAGGAGTTTGGCCTGTTGGCAGAGAAGCTCTCCGACGACGACTACCGCGTAATGATGGGACAGCACAAACCCCTACCCACCGACAAATTGGCGCCCCAGGTTTTGAAGGCTTTGCAGGCCATGAAGTCCGGCGATGTCAGCGACCTGATTCAGATCGATCAGGCCTACACCATTGTCCGGCTCGGGGAACACACAGTGGCTGGCAGAAGCAAGTTTGACGAAGTGAAAGCCCAACTCGAGAAGGAACTGCCTGAAACCCGGAAGAACCAGCTGCGCGCCGAGTTGGATAAGAAACTGCGGGAGAACGCAAAGGTCGAAGTGCTGTAAGGGGCTGCTCAAGCAGTCAGGACTCGTCGCTCATATCCCGGATGGGCGACGGATCTGCAGGGAAAGGTGCCATGGTGAAAGCCGTTCATGGCACAGGAACGATTGCATCGGCAGCAGTTTTGAGTTTTACAAATTTGGGGTCGGCATCACTTGAACACTTTTTCCCGAGTCACGTTGTTAGCGCAAGCCGGGCTTCTAATGCTGGCATTGCCCGCAGCTGCGCAAATTCGCACAGGGGAAGTCAGTTCAAGCCTGAACGGCGTGTTCTCGCCCGGATATACCGCGGACTTTGGGAATATGACCGGTTCAGATCACGGTTGGACGATCGGCGGCGTCGCTAACTACTCCGGTTCCTATCACAATCCCAACTTCCTATCGTTCAATGCCACCGCATACCTGAACCAATCGCGGGCCAACTCTGACTTCCAGTCCATATCCGACGCAAGCGGCGTCAATGCTGCCGCCACGATCTTTGGCGGCAGCAACTTCCCTGGGGCAGTCAGCTATTCCAAAGCGTTCAACAGCGAAGGAAGCTACGGTGTTCCAGGCCTCGCCAATTATGTCACGCATGGCAATAGCGACACGTTCGGCGTCAACTGGAGCGAGAACCTTCCCCACGCACCAAGTTTCTCCGCGGGTTACCAGAGGGGCACCAGCCAGTATTCGGTCTACGGAACAAACGATTCAGGAACAAACTCCTTCCATTCCCTGAATCTTCATTCGGGTTATACATGGGCGGGTTTTGGCATGGGCGCCTTCTACTCCTCGGGAGGCGGTAACTCGCTGATCCCGGAGATAGTCTCCGGCGTGCCGGCGTCGGAAGAAACTTCGGGCAGCAGCGGCGAGGGATTCAATGTCTCCCATTCATTGCCCTGGCAGGGCTCAGCGGCGGCGGGCTTCAACCGATCAACCTATGACAGCAAGTACCAGGGATCCGATTCAACCGGAACCATCGATCTGTCCAACGTAGTAGCCTCCATTCACCCGTTCGCCAAGGTCTCCTTCTCGGCCAGCGCCAGTTACTCTGACAATCTTGCCGGGCAGTTGGTTGAATCGGTCGTCTCCGCGGGTGGCACGGCTCCTTTCCTTAGCTCAAACGTTGAGTCAAACTCCCTGGACCTTATGGGCATTACATCCTTCGCGCCCGCGCCAAATGTTGAGGCCTCCGCTTATATTGAGCGGCGCAGCCAGAGCTATCTTGGAACGAACTATGGCGTGGACACGGTCGGGGGCAGCGCGACATATTCACATACTCTTCTCAATGGCAACTTCAATGCTTCGGTGAATGTCACCGACAACACTTCCGATCAATCCGGCGAAGATATCCTGGGCTTCTCTACCAACGAAAACTATTCCAACGAGATTCTGGGCTGGAAGGTATCAGGCTCGTTCGGCTATGCGCAGAACGTGCAGACCCTCCTGGTTACCTATATGAATTCGTACTTCAATTACAGGGGCAACGCCAGGCACCGCTGGGGAAAACTCAATGTGAGCATGGGAGGCGGCGCATCGAGGACTGCTCTTACCGCGCAAGCCGGCACAACCAACACCAGCGAGAGCTTCAGCGCCAGCGTCAGTTATACTCCATGGTTCACCGTGAACGGCAACTACTCCAAAGCAAGCGGCCAGGCGCTGCTGACCGGCGCCGGCCTAGTACCGGTGCCGGTCCCATCACCTGTCCTTCCCTCTGGCCAGGTTAGTCTCTACGGCGGCAACAGTTATTCCTTTGGCGCATCAAGCTCCCCTATCAGGGGACTTAGCATCTCCGGATCCTATGCTAAGTCAAACAGTAATACCTCCACCAGCGGGACTGATTCTCTCAATAGCAACACCGAGTACAATGCCTTGCTGGTCTACCAGGTTCGCAAGCTGTATATCAACACTGGATTCTCGCATTTGGAACAAGGCTTCGGCGCCGCCGGCTCAACGCCGGCCGAATTATCATCGTTCTACGTTGGGGTGACGCGTTGGTTCAATTTCTTCTAGCAGGACGGCGGCGGCTTTGGCTCAGCGCGGCCACACTCCTGGCCGGCGCACCGCTGTTGTTGCCACCCTTGTGGGCATCGCAAAAGCCCAAGCCCCAGGCTGCCCCTCCGGAACAATGGGAGATGTCGCTCGAAGGCGGACGCTCCCTCAGTTGGGAGCGCAGCTTCAGTTCGGAATCCGAAGTGAAGCCAAATCGCGGCTTCTGGACCAAGCTCGTCGACGTGATCGCCGGCGCCCCCGACTTCCACTTCCTGGTGCGCCCTTACAGTGTTGCCACCGACTCCCACGGACGGATTCTTGTCACCGACCCAGGCGCTGAAGGCGTGCACATCTTCGACTTCACGCAACACAAGTACAAGTTCATCCAGCGAAAAGACAAGAAAGACTCCATGCACACGCCGCAATGCGTCGCCGTGGATGCCCAGGACAACATCTACGTCACCGATTCCGAATCGGGCACCATCCTTGTCTTCGATCCCAACGGAAAATTCCAGCGCGCCATCGGCAGCCTGAAGGGCGGCGAAGGCTATTTCAAACGCCCAACTGGAATTGCCGTGGACTCCGCGGCCCAGCGCATTTATGTCACCGATACGTTGCGCGACAAAGTCTTCGTCCTCGACATGCAAGGCGTCGTGTTGCAATCCATCGGCAAAACAGGCGACGGCCCGGGCGAATTCAATCTGCCAACCGAGCTGCGCCTCGACGGGCCAAACCTCATGGTGGTCGATGCAATGAACTTCCGGGTGCAGGTGTTTGACCGCTCCGGAGCTTTCCAGTACTCCGTTGGGAAGCTCGGCGACAGCCTTGGGTCCACGTTCCGGCCAAAGGGAATCGGCGTCGACTCGGAAGGCGATCTCTACTTGGTCGATGCATTGTGGGGCATGGTGCAGGTCTTCAATCGCGACGGCCAGTTGCTTTACAACTTCGGCGCGCGCGGCACCCATGCGGGAGAGTTTCAGTTGCCGGCAGGGTTGTTCATCGACCACGACGACAGAGTGTTTGTCGTGGATTCGTTCAACCGCCGGGTTCAGGTATTTCACTACGTTGGCTTGAAGCAGCCGGTCCAGGGAGGAACACGATGAAGTTCAGATTCCTTCTGGCCGCGCTGCTGATTCTCTTTATCGGAAGACCACTCGCCGCTCAAATCACCGGCGACGTGCTGGGCATGCATAACCTCGGGCCGGGCAGCACTTCGCCCATCACCGGCGCGCGTCCTGACGCTTGCGCTTACTGCCACGCTCCGCACTTTGCGCCCACACGCGGGCTTTGGAACCAGAAACTCACGACGCAGACCTATACCACCTACACCAGCACCACTGAGACCAACAGCGGTCGGCAGCCAAGGCTGGGCAGCGACAGCAATCAATGCCTGAGTTGCCACGATGGCACCGTAGCCGTGGGAGACACTGTGGCCTATGGCCAGGTGACTACGCGCGGCTCCATGAACCCCCTCGATGTGTTCGGCAGCAACATGCAGTCGTCGCATCCTTTTAGCCTGATCGCGCCCCTGAAGGATAATGTCGACCTTGCTGCATCGCTGGTCGCGAACCACAAGACCGCCGACCCTACCGGAGCCGTCAAGCTCATTGGTGGAAATGTCGAGTGCACATCGTGTCACAACCCGCATGTGCAGGCTAAAGACCAGCTCAGCTTGAATTTCCTCGTGAAGGACAGTTCCAAGGGCCAGTTGTGCCTTGCCTGCCACGATCCCACTCGGCAAACGAGCGGCCAGGTCAATCCGCTTGCCGACTGGTCAACCAGCGCTCATGCCTTGTCCAGTGGCACGCTCTCTCCCAAGGCCATGCTCGGAAGTTATTCGACGGTAGGCGTCGATGCCTGCATCTCCTGCCATACGCCGCACAATGCCGGCGCGGGCGCCCGTCTGTTGCGCGGCCAAAATGAACAGGATTGCCTCGCCTGCCACAACGGCGGAGCCAGCGTCTCTCCCATGGCGGCCTATGCCAATTTGGCTCCCGAGTACGCTCAACCCAAGATAGGGCATCCATTCCCCACGTCGAACAATCCCCACGATGCTGCCGAGCCCACCCTGCTCAACAACAATCGTCACGCGACCTGCGTGGATTGCCACAGCGCACATGGCTCCCAGCAAGTAGGCGCCTTCCCAACTGCTCCGCTCATCCGCATCTCGCAGAAGGACGTTGCCGGCATCAATGCCGCCGATGGAGTCAGTGTGCTAACTCCGGCCATCAACCAATACGACAACTGCCTTCGCTGCCACGGCAGCAGCGCGGGCAAGCAGGTGCAACCTATCTATGGATACTTTCCCGTGCGGGCGGTATCGGCCGGCGATCCTCTCAACCTCATTCCGCAGTTTGCTGCCTCCGCTACTTCCAGCCATCCGGTGATGCACGCCCGCAGCAGCTCTCTTCCACAGCCCAGCCTGTTGCCCAACATGCTCAACCTCGACGGCGCAACACAGGGACGCGCCATGGGCACGCAGATCTTCTGCACCGATTGCCACAACAGCGACGACAATCGCGAGTTTGGCGGCACCGGCCCCAACGGTCCTCACGGATCGAAATGGACCCACATCCTCGAGCGCCGCTACGAATTCAGTCAGGCAGTCACTCCAGGTTCGCTGGTCACAAATCTCTTTCCCAATCCCGACATGAGCGTGAATGGCCCCTATGGCCTCTGCGCCAAGTGCCATGATCTGCCCCGGCAGATCATGAAAAACACCAGTTGGAACCAGCACAACAGCCATATCAACCAAGGCTTCAGTTGTTCCACATGCCATACGGCGCACGGTATGGGCGCTGCAAGCGGAACTATCACCGGTGAGCGCCTGGTCAACTTTGACATGAACGTCGTGACGCCGAATGGTGCCCTCCCCATCTCCTACAACCGCACCGCGAATACCTGCGTCATGATTTGCCACCAGGTCGCGCACAATCCCGATGGCACGGTAACTCAAGCCATCTTCCGCAGAGGACCGATCATAAGAAAATGAGCGCGGGTCCGGCTCAGCATTGCTTGCTCTCCTGGTCTGAAATCGTTCAGAACACAGTCCGGGCAGTGCTTCCATTCATCTCGTTTGACTTGTCTGCATGGCATTGACGGCAAAATTGAGCCGTCTGGTTTGACATAGGGTTGGTGTCGTTCGGGTTGTAAGGAGCACGCAGGAAAAACATCGTCGTGTAGCTTCCCGGCGGCAAGCCTGAGGTTGAGCCGCTGGTCACAGTCACAACGTTCATCACGTGCGGTTCATGGCAAGTGGTGCACATAACTACCGGAGTGTTGTTGTAGTTCGCCGGTTTAACAAAGAAGCCGTAGCTCGCGACAAACCGGCTCGAATGTTCTCCGGTCATCCGGACCTCACCGCGGCTGCCGATCGTGCAATCCCAGTTGCTCGTCCCATTGCTTGTCCCGCAACTGATCTTGGCGCTCAGCCCCGCGGGGTGGTCGTTGAGGTAGATTCCAGTGTTCGAACCGTCATTTCCCAGCAGTGTCGGGATGGCGTTGCTGGTTCCGTAGGTCGTTGGCACCGACTCATAGAGCCGGTTCTTCATCATCGCGCCCGACGCATAATTCCCGTCGTGGCAACTCAGGCAGGTGAGCATGCCGCTTACGTCCGGTGTGGTCGCCGACATGCTCGAAGGGAGAACTTCTACGAACTTGCCTCCGCCCGTTGTGATGGTCTTGCCATACAAACCGCTGGCGTCCTGGCCCCAGAGCATTGGACTGCCCGATCCAGCGTCGGAGCTTCTTGCGCTGCCGTTGCCCGATGCGCCGCTGTGCGGGGCATGGCACGCCGCGCAACCCCGGCCGGCAATAAAGTGTGCGCCCAGAATGTCACTCGAGGACGAAGTACTTTGCGCAAATGAACTTCCCGCGACGGAGAATGCGATCAGCGTGGCCAGCACATACCGTTTCATTCGATTGAGCACTCCCAGGGTGTGCTCATCTCATCGGATCAACTCCCTTCCACCGTGAACAGGAGTGTCGGCTTCAGTCACGCCTTGGTAACCAGGGCCGAAGAACCGAGACGCGAAATCTTGGCATCGTTGAAAGACGATCATTCCGCAGGGGCTGTTTCGTGATCTTCCTCCGCAATTTGCTCGATTTCGCGCCCTGAAGAACGGCATCCTGTGATCCAAATCACCGTCACAGGTTTGCACAGCAATTTCTAATTACCGCTGAGAATTCGTTTTCCTTCAGCCGCTTGACCGCGATCCACTTTGCCCGACTCTTCTCGCGTTCCGGCGACTTTTTCCAACGAACTTCCCTCGAAGGCCGTATGAGACAGCTCTTTTATCGCATCTGGTTGAACAAGACGGTTCCCAACCTGGCTGGCCACAAGCCGGGTATGCAGGCCTGCGTTTTTATAGTGCTGGTCGCGTTGTTTGCCTCCCGAGCAGGGGCGGCGGTTCATCCTGTCCCGCTCGACCCGAAGACCGACGCCGCCAAGTGCCTCGAATGTCACGACGACAAATCCAAGGGCAAGTCAGTACATTCCGCCATGGCCGCGGGATGTTTGGGCTGCCATGAAATCCGGGTCAATAAAGATGTAACGCGCGTCGTACTCATCACAGCCACTCCGTCCAACCTCTGCTTCACCTGCCATGCCGACAAGAAAGCAGCCGACATCAAGGGCACTGTGCATCCTCCAGCGGTGCGCGACTGTCTCACCTGCCACGATCCGCACTCCAGCGATAACAAGAATCAGCTCCTCAAGCCCGAATCCGGCGACCAGAAAGAGAATCTCTGTCTCAGTTGCCACAGCACGGGCTTGAATGTGCCGGAAAAGGGCAGCCGCCATGCCGCCCTCGATATGGGCTGCGACACCTGCCATGTGACCCACAAAACCGGCCCCGAGCCGACCATGGAGAACAAGTTTCATCTCACCAAGTCAGCTCCGGCACTGTGCCTCGATTGCCACGATGCCAAGGACGCTGACCTGCAGAAGGCGCATAATAACCAGCCCTTCGCGACAGCCAACTGCATGGAGTGCCATGATCCGCACCAGTCGGCGGCGCCCAAGCTCATGGTGAAGTTCCAGCATCCTCCGTTCGAGTCAAGAAGCTGCGACATGTGCCATGCGCCGGCAAAGGACGGGAAAGTCGTCCTGACGCAGCCCGACGCCAAGACTCTGTGCGTCACCTGCCATGACGACAAGCCCAAGCAGATCGAAGCAGCGAAGGTGCCCCATCCAGGCGCAATGGGAGACTGCACAGATTGCCACAGCCCCCACGCCAGCGCCCAGCCCGGCCTGCCGAAGACCGATGCCGTCACCATCTGCATTGGATGTCACACCGACATCGGCGACCTGGGCAAGAAGGCGGTACACCATCAGCCCGCATTTGTGCAGGGATGCGCAACCTGCCACACGCCCCACGGCGGCGACCTCGATCATCTGCTGCGCGCCAAGGGCAACGCCCTTTGCCTTGAGTGCCACGGTCCCGACTCCGCCCCGCAGCGGGATGATGCCGACCACCTTCTCACCATCTTCAACGGAACCGTGAAACTCCCCGAAGACTACTTCAGCAGAAACAAGGTCGCAATTCTGCCTCTGCGGTATGGACTGGGGCACCCGGTGGATTACCACCCTGTGTCGGACGTGATGGACCCCGCGAACCAATCAAAGGTGCTCACGCCGCTCAGTTGCCTCTCATGCCACCAGCCGCACGCATCGGCGCAACCCGATCTGCTGGTGAAAGACCAAACCAACAACATGGCGTTCTGCGACAGTTGCCACAAAAACAGAATGAACATGAAGCAAACGGTTGTGCCTGAAAAGTAACGGAGACTGCAATGGTTCATTTCCCCTTTAACTCGACGCGTTTTCGCAAGCTGCCGGCTGTTTTGCTGCTGCTCGTGCTCGCGCTGGCCTTGCCTCATTGTGCCCACGCCGACAAGAAGAAGAAAGTCGCCCCCGCCCCTGCGCCCGAAGTGGGTCCGCGTAAATTCCCATTCGACCCGACCAAGCTCGTCTGGCCCAGCCCCCCAAACATTGCGCGCGTGCATTGGGTAGATTACTTCGCCGGGGAGAAGGTGGATTACACACCTCCTGCCGACTCCAAGCCCAAGGCAAGCTGGATGGACCGCCTTGCCGGCACCCAGCCCCAGGATGAAAAGTACAATCCCAAGACCTTTCCTTTTCAGTTGATCGGCCCCTACGGCATCGCCATCGACTCCAAGGGCCTCGTCTACGTGGCCGATCAAAGAGTTGGCGCTGTCTTTATCTTCAACACTGAAAACCACGATACACAGCTCATCCGGAACGGGTATGAAGCTCACTTCGGCTGGATCAACGGCCTCGCCATCGACGACGACGACCGCCTCTTTGTCTCCGACGGCAAGATGAAACGCGTGATGGTCTTCAATCCCAAGCACGAAGTCGAAGGCCAGATTACCGAAGGTCTTGTCGATCCGGTCGGCCTGGCCATCGATACCGCGAATCGTTTCCTCTATGTTGTCGATACCCAGCAAGACCAGGTAATCGTCTATGACGCCGACTCACTCAAGCTGCTGCGCCGCATTGGTACCGGCGGCAAGAACCACTACCTCACCACCCCCGGCGACTTTGGCGCGCCGCAGGGTGTGGCGCTTGATGCCGATGGAAATGTCTACGTCACCGACACCCTGAACAACCGGGTCGAGATCTTCGATGCGGACGGAAACTTCATCAGTCTCTTTGGTAAGCACGGCGACGGGCCCGGATACCTTTCCCGCCCCAAAGGCATCGCGGTGGACGTCGATGGCCATATCTGGGTTGCCGACGAGATGGAAGACCGGCTCCAGGTCTTCGACAAGCAAGGCGACTTGCTCACGTATATCGGATCTGGCCACGGTGAGTTGCCCGGCCAGTTCAAAGCGCTGGTAGGCGTCGCCATCGACAAGAAAAACCGCGTCTTCACCACCGAGCAATACCCTGGACGCTTGCAGGAGTTTCGCTACGTCACCGATGGCGAGGCTGCTGCCGAAAAAGAAAAGCGTGGAAAAGAACAGGTAAAGGCCAGGGAGGCGCGCGTGAAGGGGACAGACCCGACGCCGTCAACAAAGCCCGCTGACGCGTCCCCCCAAGCGGCCCCGGACACAGCCGCCCCCAGGGACAGCGCACCACCCAAAGCGCAATAACACTGGCCTTGCACCGGCCAGCCCTTAGGGCCGCGACGCAAAATCAAGCAGATGAAGGTACGACTGATACACCTTCCCTGTCGCGCGCGTCATGCCGATCTCGCAGGTCCGGCTGCTTGAGTAGTAGCCGCTGTGCTCTGCTTCTGTGGCCTGCGCGGCCTCTGTCTGAGTGGCCGATGCCGTCAGCTCCTCAAACAGAAATCCCCGATCCCCGGCAAACGCGCAGCACCCTGCATCCCGCGGAACCACCACGTTCTCGCTGCACGCATTCGAAATCTTCACCAGCTTGGGCACGATCGCCATCTTCACCGCCGAGCACACCGGGTGCAGCGCAACCGAATGAACCTTGCGCTCGATCGGTAGTGTTGGCAGCAGCGCATCGTGCGCAAACTCCACCGAGTCCAGAATCCGCAGCTTGTCAAACTTAGCCTGGTTCTCGGGAGTCAGGTCCGGGCGCGCTGTCCGCAATCCATACGTGCAGGGGCTTGTGTCCACCACCACCGGTAACTCCCCGCCATTCGACCAGCGAAAGAAATTGGCCACCGTGTGATTCACCGCCGATGCGTGCGCCGCCTCAAAGCCCTTCGACGAAAACGGCACGCCGCAGCAGCTCCCGCGCGTATCCTCGGGAACGCGCAACTTCACGCCGGCGCGATCCGCTACGTTCAGCAACGCCTGCATTGTCGAAGTCTCCTGCTGCTCGCCGGGCAGCGCGCCCATGATGCGCGATATGCACGCCGGAAAATACACGGCATCGGCCTGGGCAACTGCCCGCACCGGCACCGCGCCGCGCTGCGGCCGTGGCATCTCCGCGGACCACTTCCAGAACGCCTCATCCATCAAAGCCCGCGATGCCTTGTCGAGAACGCCGGTAATGCCGCGCATGAATCCAAGGCCAAACATCTTCTGAGTCAAATGGCCCGCGCCCATTGCAAAGCGCGCGCCCACCTCCATCAATCCAAAATTGTTTGCCGCCACCAGCGCGATGCGATTCGCAATCTCCGTGTGCCGCAAATGCCTGAACCGTTTTGTCAGCTTGCCGGTATCAATCGACACAGGGCACGCGGTCGCGCAAAGACCATCCACCGCGCACGTATCCAGCACCATGTAAGGGAAATCGCGATTCAACGCGTCGTACGCCGCGCTCGCACCACTATCCTTCAACCGCTGCATCTCGCGCCGCACCACGATGCGCTGCCGCGGCGTCAGCGTCAGGTCGCGGCTCGGGCACTTCGGCTCGCAATAGCCGCACTCGATGCACTTGTCCACCTCCGCTTCCACCACCGGCATCCTCTTCAGGTCGGCCATGTGCGCCTGTGGATCGGGATTGATGATCACGCCAGGATTGAGCAGGTTATCTGGGTCGGCCAACTGCTTCAACCGCTGCATCACCGCGTAAGCGTCAGGGCCCCACTCGGTCTCAACAAACGGCGCCATGTTGCGGCCCGTGCCGTGCTCCGCCTTCAGCGCGCCATCGTACTTCGCGACTACTAGATTCACCATGTCATCGGTAAACGCCTGGTACTGCGCCGTCTCGGCTTCAGTGTTGAAGCCCTGCGTAATCACAAAGTGAAGGTTGCCGTCCTTGGCATGACCGAAAATGATGGCGTTCGTGTATCCGTGTTTCTCAAACAAATGAATCAGGTCAACGGCCGCATCCGCAAGGTGTTCCAGCGGAAACACCACATCCTCGATGATCACCGTCGTGCCGCTCTTGCGCACCGCCCCCACCGAAGGAAACATTCCCTTGCGGATATTCCAAAGTTTTTCTTGCTCCACCGAATCGGTGGTGAAGAACGGTTCCCCCAGCAGGTCCAATCCCTTCACCGCCGCCTGCGCCTTGGCCGCGTTCTCATTGGCCGCCGCCACATACGCCGCCTGAAATTCCACCAGCAGGCTCGCCGCTCCCTCCGGCAATCCTTGAATCTGCGCCGGCATCCCCGGCTTGTCTTCCACCGACCGCATCGATGCGCGATCCATCAACTCCAGCGCCGCCGCTCCCGCCTCGCGCAATGGCACAATCGCCTCGCAAGCCGCATGAATGCTGGGGAAAAGCAACAGCCCGGTGTACTTCACCGGCAGGTCGGGAACCGTCTCCAGCACCGCCTCTGCAATAAATGCCAGCGTTCCCTCTGCCCCGATCAGCAAATGGCTGAATATCTCCACCGGCGTCGCAAAATCGAGAAACGCATTCAGCGAATAGCCGGTGGTGTTCTTCATCTTGTACTTCGAACGGATCCGCCCTGCAACGGCCGCGTTCCCCTCAAGCTCGCGTTTCAGCTCAAGCAGCCCTGCCGCCAACTCCGGCTCGCTCGCCCTGAACCGCGCATCCGCATCCGCCGCGGCAGTATCGATCACCGTGCCCGAGGGCAACATGAAGGTCATCGAGCGCAGCGTGTGATACGCGTTCTGCACCACGCCGCAACACATCCCACTCGAATTATTCGAGAGAATTCCACCCAGCCGCGCCGCGCTGATCGATGCTGGGTCAGGCCCGATCTTCGCCCCGTAAAGCTTCAGCATCTGGTTAGCCTGTTGCCCAATCAGCCCCGGCTGCACCCGCAACAGCTTGCCGTTCTCTTCCACCTTTGCGCCGCGCCAGTAGCGCCCCACGTCCACCAGGATTCCGTCTGTAATTGCCTGGCCCGATAAACTCGTCCCACCCGCGCGAAACGTCAACGGAACCTTCTTCTCCCTGCTGTACGAAAAAAGCTTGTGCACGTCATCGAGCGTGGCCGGCTGCACCACCGCGCGCGGGACCAACCGGTAAAGGCTTGCATCCGATGCGAAGGCGATGCGATCGATGGGCCGCGTGAGCACCTGGGAGGGATCGACCAGCGCGCACAACTGCCGCCCGATCTCCTCGGCGCTGAGCAGGTCTTCTGTCCGCGTGGTACGAGTCTCTGCAACTGCTACCGAGGATGCCACCGCTTCACTCCTTCTTTTCGCGTGCAGCAATTCCGCTTACACCGCGCCTACCGGCTCCTCGGCCCGCACAAAGGTGTACGGCCCCTCGGGAATCATCGCTACCGTTGCGTTCTCCGGCAACCCGGCCAGTGTCGCCATCACTGCTTCGTCAATCGATTTGAACGATCTCTCACCCAGCGTGCCCAGTTGTCCCGTCGTCACGCCCGGCGTATAGAAAAATATCTCGTACTTCTCTCCCGTAAGCGCCAGCTTCTCCAGTTGCCACTGGTCCACTTCGACAGGCGCATTCTTCAGCTCCTCAAGAATGCTTTTGAAGTCCTTCATCGCCGCCAGCTTGCGCGCAAACTCCGGCGAGCCCACGCCCTCAGCGCATTGCGCGATTGTCAGGATCCGGCCGCCCGGCTTCACCACGTGCGCCGCCGCAGTCAGGCCCTTCACAATCTGGTAGAACGTCAGGTCCAGCGGATACCCGGCCGCGCTCGTAATCACCGCGTCTACCTGCTCATCAAGCCGCTCCAGGCAGCTCTGCTCCACAAATGCAACACCGGCCGCATGCGCCTTCACCGGCTCGCCCGCAAACACCCCTGAGATATGCCGGTCCTGCGTGAGCGTCACATCCAGCGCAAAATCGTGCCGCGCCATCCGCGCAATCTCCAGCAGCTCCGCGTGCAGCGGGTTGTTTGCGATTGACCCTTCCGTCGCCATCGGCTCGCGCATGAACCTCGGCGAGTGAATCACCTTGATGGTCTCCTGCGCTGCCAGTCCCGGCGCAATCAGCTTGCGCCCTCCGCTGAAGCCCAGCATCAGGTGCTGCTCAATAAAGCCAAGCGTGATGTGCAGATCGGCCGCCATAAACCGCTCGTCGATGTAGACCGGCGTGCCACGGCCAGTCGCTCCCAGGTACCGATGCTCGCTCAGCGCCTTCGCGTCGTGGCTCACGATCTTGTACTTCGCCGAAATCTCCGGCCCGACAATCGTGTCGATCTCCTCCTCGGTTGCTCCACGATGCAGCCCGGTGGCAATCAGAATCATCACGCCCTCGGCAGGAATACCCGCGGCATGAAGTCGCTCAAGCACCGGCGGCAGCGTCACGCGATTCGGAGCGGGCCTGGTGATATCGCACACTGAGATCGCTGCCGTCTTCTTCCCAAGTGCAAGTTCCTTCAACGACCCGCACCCAATCGGGCTATCCAGCGCATGGCCGAGCGCCGCCGATTCGTCCTCAAGTGCGTCGCCGGTCCGGCTGTGAACCACCTGCGTCTGAAACGAATCGGGAACCACCACATCGATGCCGCGCTTGCCGAAAGAAAAACGTGCTCTCATGCTGGCTCCTGCCACCGCCGCGCCAGGTCTCTCGCTGCTTCACAACTGGCTACGTTAAATTGACGCTCGTCTGCAATTCTCACCACTCCCGCAGGCAATGTCCAGCTACGCTGCGCGCCGCATCCCAAAGCTGTGAGAATTCTTCGATCTGCCCGACAATTCAAGAAGCACTCCCGTCCGATCGGCCACGGCGGAGAACCCTAGCCCATTTTCGCACCTCCAATCGCTCGGTTCTGATCTCCGGAATCTGCCCTGTACGAACGAAGGGCAGAACCCGTTTCCGAGTCCTGCCCTTTTGATCGATGAAGTATTCGACTTGAAAAAGCTGCTATCTGCAGAGCAGACTATTCCGCCTCCCCCTGCAACGGCGCTCAAACGGCATAGCGCAAACTCTGGTCATCAGCACCTCACGATCTTGGGGCTCTCGATTCCCTTTGTCGCGTTCCGTGTGTCCACAACCAGCTTCGCCTTGCTCACGATCTCTGCGTAATCGTACTGCGAGTGATCCGTCACAATGACGACGCAGTCGAAATCTGGAATCTGATCGAGTGGCGTATTCGTCATATTGAGAGCGTACTTGCGCCCTTGGCCGACCGATGCAAAGAACGGATCGTTGTAAGCGACCTCAGCTCCTCGCTTCTGCAGCAATTCAATAATGGTGAGCGAGGGTGACTCGCGAAGATCGTCGATGTCGCGCTTATACGCCATGCCCAGCACAAGTATCCGAGAGCCGTGCAGCGCCTTGCCGTGCTGGCTCATCGCCTCCATCACGTTCTCAACCACAAAGTAAGGCATGGCCAAATTCACCTGGCCGGCCAGCTCGATAAACCGTGTATGGAAGTCAAACTGCTTGGCCTTCCAGGATAGATAGAACGGATCAATCGGGATGCAGTGTCCGCCCAGGCCAGGCCCTGGATAGAACGCCTGAAACCCGAATGGCTTGGTCCTTGCCGCATCGATCACTTCAAAGATGTCGATGCCCATGCGCATGCAGAGCTGCTTCAACTCATTCACCAGCGCGATGTTCACGCAGCGATAAATGTTCTCGAGCAGCTTGGTCATCTCTGCAACAGCAGGGGATGACACTGGAACTGTGCGATTGAAGATGGTCCCGTAAACGGCCGACGCCAGCTCAAGTGCAATCGGCCCGCATCCGCCCACGACCTTCGGAATATCCCGTCTCGCGACAGAGTCGTTGCCCGGATCTTCCCGCTCAGGAGAAAACGCGACGTAGAATCCCCGGCTCTCTCCATCCCTCGCAACACGGAGGCCGCCCGGATTGCCCTTCTCCAGCAGCGGCACAACCACTTCCTCTGTCGTGCCGGGATAGGTCGTGCTTTCCAGAATGATCAATTGCCCCTCTCTCAGGAACGGCGCAATGCTCGTCACAGTGCCGGTAATGAAACTGAGGTCCGGTTCATGAAACTCGTTCAGCGGAGTCGGTACGCAGATGATGACGACATCCATCTGCCCAATCTGTCCGTAGTCCGCCGTCGCCTTGAAGCCGGCCTTCTGCGCCAACTGGATCTCCGTCCCCGGAATTCGGACGATATAGGAGCCGCCCTTGTTGAGCGTCTCGACCTTCCGCTGATCAATGTCAAACCCAGTGATAGCGAAGCGTTCCTCGCTGAACAACAACGCCAGCGGCAGGCCCACATACCCCATCCCGACGATCCCGATCCGCGCTTCCCGGTTCTCGATTCTACGCTTGATTTCAGCGGTCCTACTCAATGAGACAGTGTCCACACATTCCCCCTGTGAAGCAGTTGATTGAGATTGAGTTCATGACTCAAACTCCTCACTTCGTTCATTTTGGAAAACGGCTGGCGCCAAGAAAAGCGAAATCATCCGTGGCACCCGCTTCGCCTTCACCCATAAGGAAATATCCTTCATGCTTGGTTTGGCTTTAGTTGTAGCTCCATCGCCTCCAGCGCAGCTTCTCTCTTCCTCAGAAACCACAGCAAAGCGAAGATGGCGATCAACGCAATCGCAAAGAAGATAATGCCACCCTGATGATGAAACCTACCCGTGATGTATACCGGGTCCACTCGAGTCCCCAGCATCGCAATACTAAAAATGCGCAGCCCGTTCTTGGCGATGGACAGGGGGACGGCAACGGCGATCAGCAACGCCTTTCTCCATGGTGTGCGGAGCACAAGCTGTGCCAACACTATTGTGGTGACCAGCAACATCGAACTCGATCGGATACTGCTGCACTCTTGCGCGACCTGAAGCGTTAGCCCTGGGATGGTTAGAAAAACGCCATCTCGTGTGACGGGGACGCCGAACGCCGTAAACATCAGATTAGCCGACCAGGCTGATCCCTGCTGCAACAGCACTATGATCTCGTTCATGACAACGTGAGGAAGCGGCACCAGCGCAAACGCGAAGCAAAGTGGGAACAGCGCGCATCGCGCTGCTCGATAGCCAAAGCAGAGCAGCCACGCCCCCCACCATGACAACACCAGCGCGAACATCATGATTGAGAGCCGAACATCCGGCGCAACCGACGTCGACCAGCCAAGGGAAGACAGCGCAATCAACACCGCTACAACCAACAGTGTTGTCCCGGCCGCAACACCCGGCGCAGCCACTCTAAGGATAGGCCGCCAATCGAGAATGACCATCGCAACACAGATCGGGGCAATCAACAGAACATAAGTGAAGTTATCGTCTCGCAGCGCAAGTGCAAACGTGCTAACCAAGGGACGCCAGCCAACTGCGGTGGAGACTGCCAACAGTGAGGCCAAACCAACTTGCTGCTTTGTCAACGTCGTCATCGCATCCTGCGTTCTTGAAACATCATCCAATCGATTCGTCGCTTCGCTCTCAATCGGAGCACCTGGCTGCTTCGGCGTTAGCCGCGTTGAGAGGCCTTAAGCTAGCGACCGTTAAGTCGGCATTGCAGCCCGTAACTCTGTCGCGAGTTCATAAACGAGCTGACCATCCGCTAACCTGGCGAATGCCAGGACGGCCCGCTCGGCCCCGTCGCCCTCAATCCGCCACCCATCGCCATCCTTTACGACCGACATCTTGCTCCTCGCTCGCCACCATGTATCGATCTCGCCAGGAAGCGCGAACCACAGGTTCCTCGGTTCTCGAATCTCAGTCAAATGCGCAAGCAACTGCCGGTAAACGGCAAGATGCTCGGGCTCCTGAATGTAGTCCGGATGAACGATAAAGCTGACCAGCCCATTCTTCGCAAGGATCAGCTCAATTTGTTGCTTCCACAGATCAATCGAACGCTGATTCAGAAGGTAAAACAGCGTGTAATCCTGAACAGTGGTCAGCGGCAGTTCGAGAATATCTCCGATGAAATAAGGCATAACTGTGCAACAGCCACCCGGCTGCGGGTCAAGGTGCGCAACATTCGGAAACGACATGTCGTAGGAAAACTCCAGATCCTTATACCACTCTGGCTTGCGATAGAGCACCGCTGAGCGATACCCTTTCGCCCCATACTCCCTGCCGTAGCTGTTAATCCGGGCAACCCGCCGCAGAAACTCCTCACGCTCATCGAAAAGCCGACCATCATGATTTAAGTCCTGGACGCAAACTTCAAACCCACGGTCTCGGATTCCTCTCAAGAATTCCTGGGATACCAGATATCGCTTTTCGGGAACAATTTGGAAGGATGACTTGATCCCATAGGAATCATCAATCTCCATCAGCCGCTCGCAGAAGTCCCTGCCCGCATCTGTCTCAACATCGTGCGTCATCGAGACGCAACCGCGGGCACCGTCCGGCCAAAACCAAACGAATGGAATCCCGTCCACGCCGCTCGCTTCAATTGATAGTGCCAGGAGCTTTTCGCAAATGTCCTCAACCGAGGTGTCCACGGGCCAACGGGGAAATTGCTTCTGACGCCAATTCCCGGCACGTAGCCTCTGAATGTACTTACGCAGCCAGCGACTGGTAAACGGCCGGACCCGGTAATAGATTCCCTTCAGTAGACGATCAATTCCACCAGGTCGAGCCTCAGCGTAGCGTTCAAATCGAAGATTGTCGACAACCCCATCTGGATCAAATGGCAGCATAACGCGCGTTCCATCCAGTACTACGCTCGAGACTAAATCGACAATTCGGGAAGGGATTCCATATTCTTGATGACCCTTGAGATGGCGACCGTAACAGATTACGCCAGGGCCGAATTGAAAATATTCAGCTTCCGCGGATAGTCCTTCGGCGACACAAAACTCCAGGAACTTCTCCGGGCAACGATAGCGATCTCGCAAAGCGTGAGCAAGCGCAAGCGTAACTACCGTCGCGGTCTTCGCTACGGAATCGAATTCAGTGTGCACGATGCACCTTTCACACTCTTCCCAAAAGCTGCCCCAGATTCAATCGCCTTCTGCGACCATTTGAACTGCAATTCGTCATTGATTGAATGAATGCTGTCACTAGCCTATATGCCGATAAAGGGCTCGACCCGCCAAAGACGAGAGCGGGTCTGGCAAAACCGAAAAGATGTGCCGCATCCAAGGCAGGTATTTCGCAACTGCGCCGCGCTCTTGAGAACTCCGGGGATAACGAAGGTAAGTGATCTGCCTGCGCGTAGCGCCTAGCCGATCCTTGAACTCAATCAGGCCAGCGTTGTCGAGGTCGGTCCGCCCGAAGTCAATCTGCTCGGCTCCGGCCTCCTTGCTCTCCTCAATCAACTTCCAAAACAGGAAAGGCATAGCGCCTAAGTGGTGGAAGCGTTCATCGGAGCAGCCATACTTGTAGACCACCGTCCCCCGGTGGCTCAGCGTGAGGATTGAGGCAATAGGCTTGCCATCCTTCCGTGCCAGTCGAATATCGACGTTCGGGCTCATGCAAGCGATGAGGTTCTGAAACCATGCCCGCGGCTGAGGCAGAAGCCCATGCCGCCTGCGTGTGATCAACTGCAGGCGGTAGAAATCGTTGATCAGTTCCTCTGAATGACCTCTCTCATAGGAGAGCTGCTCATGCTCGGCCCGCCGGATTCGACGCTGAATACAACTCTTGTGCAGGCCCCGAAAAAGCTGCTCTGTCGACGGCTCCAGGCTGAGTGTATGAAACCAAAACGATTGGCTTGCCGTAAAGGCGCTCTCAGGCCGCATCTTCCAACAGAGAGGACGAAGTTCAAAATACTTCCAGTTCTGCTCATCGCACTGTGTCCGCATCCACTCTGACAGTTGAGAAGCGCCTACACCGTTATCCGCCAACGGCTGTGCATGATCCGCAAACGGCAGCGAAACCAGCCGCTTCCCAGTGATCCAGCTGTCTACCTCGCAGAAGACAATCCCGTCGGATAGCGCCTCTCCAGGCGTCGCGCTGGTTAGCACCAAGGGGCGATAGCCGTAGGTTCCAGCGAGAGCTTTGAGCCAGCCCAGTTGATGAAAGACAGACGCTTGGGGATCGGAGGCAACAAAGTCAGCCCAACGGCTGTCCTGTCGCGGGTCAAAAGTATAAGGTTGCATTCAAGCTGCATTCCCCCAGTACAGCAACCCGGGACGACTTAAGCACGGCGGAATCTCCAACCTCGCTCGCTGCATTCTCTCGCGGCCGAAAGTTCTATAACTGGCGAAGTTCGCAAAGTGCATATTCGGTGGTTCCTTTGTCAGGACCGCCACCCAGAAACCCTAATCGTCAGTCCCAGAGCCCCGGAGCTTGGGAACTAACAAGTGGTGTCCCCGTTTGCGAAATGCCCGCTCGTACGCTGCCAGCATCTCTCGTACACTGAATTCCCACGCTAGTTCAGATTCGACTCGCATCCGCCCAATCTCGCCTCTTCTCTTCCGCTCTTCGGGATGTTCAAGCAACCACACTATCTTGTCAGCAAAATCGACAACCATGTTCTCCTTGTCGGCATATAAGGAGGCCTCCCCAGCGCTGCACCGGCCTTCCCTCAGATCGAATTGCACAATTGGCTTCTTCAAGGCCATGTATTCCATAATCTTGATCATGGTTGAGATGTCGTTCATTTCGCAGGGCTTGTCGGGATTGACACAAACATCCGCTGTGGAGAGGATTTCTAACAACTGCCGGAATGGAACTCGGCCAGTAAAGTTGACTATGGCGTCAAGACCCTTTTCCTTCGAAACCTGTTTTAAATGATCCAAACCAGGCCCTCCGCCAATACAAGTGAAGTGAATGTCGTGACGGCCAGAATTGTTGATATGCTGCGCCACATCCAATAGGATGTCCAAGCCTTCTTGAACGTTCATGTTCCCTACATACCCGACAAGGTAGGGCTTTCCGTACTTCAGAGCGGGCTCTGCAGGAACCTCTTTGAAAGTCTCCAAATCAGGGCCATTTCGGACAACAAACACGTCCGCAGCATTGTGCCCTCCTCTTGTGATCGCGAGGTTCTTGTAGCTGCTGTTCGTGGCCATCACCACATCGGCGCAACGGTAAGTCATTCTCTCTAGAAACACTTGTGCTCTGTAAAAGGACCCTCTCCTCCCATACTTAGACAAATATAGCTCGGGGCACACATCGTGATGATCGAAGATGTACTTCACCCCAAAGAGTTTGAAAGGTATAGCTACCATGAAAATGTCATCGGGAGGGTTGCAGCCTTGAATTACCTGGAACCCACGCCGTAGATAAATCCACCATGAAAACACGACCTCCCAGAATAGAGCGCAGAAGAATTCCCAGACATAGCCCAGGCGGCCATCTCTTTCCGGTGGCATGGGGTGGCGGTAAATATGTACTCCGTCAAGAAGCTCGTAGCCCTGCTCGTAGCCTTTACCCTTAGGGCAAAGGACCGCCACCTCGTAGCCATTCTGGTAGAGCGACGTCGCCTCCTTCCAAACGCGACCATCAAATGGAACCGGAAGATTCTCTACGATGATGAGTACCTTTCTCTTCACGCTTGAGATCCTGACGCCGACAGAGATTTGTAAAGTCCCGCGACGGCGCACAGCATGGTCGCCTGTCCCCAGTGCAGTGTTGGGGTCTTGTTGACGAGCCATCGCGAATAACGGCGGTAGTAGAAATAGCCCGTTCGATCTTGCATATTCTTGATCGTCCATTGCGCCACCTTTAGCGCGAGCGGTAGGGCCTCAGGATCCCGATCAGAAAAGAAGACCAGAGTATCGATCGCCTGTGAACAACACTGAATATCCACCGGCAAGGTCTTTTGATCGTAGTATCTCGGCGTGCCATCCGCCAGGAAGAAAGTCGCCTTCCAGAACTCGTATCCACGTTCCAGATTCTCGTCAAAGCGATGGTCTCCAGTGCTCTCCACGTAGTGCTTGAAACAATCCAGCACATACCCTGTATGGAAGTTGTCAACCCAATGCAGATTTGTCTTCTCGCCGTAGTACCATGACCCGTCGGGGCGTTGATGCTGCGCGGTATACTGCATCGCATTCTGGGCCACGGATCGGTAGGATTCATTGTTCGTGTAGGAATAGGTCCGAGCAAGAAAGCCGCCGCCAAGCGTATTTGCATTATGGACTAAGCAATCCGAGCCCGGGATATAGTTGATGCAGGCGCCATCCCCGTCTGGATGGATGTTAAGATCGCGTACTATGTGCTCGCTGATGCTGTTCGCGATCTGCAGGTACTCACCCTTTTGGAAATGGTCGTATCCGTCTAGAAATGCATGGCCAATCAGCGACGACCACACAATCGTCGGAACGCCCTTGGCAAGGTAGAAGGAGCGCGACTGATAATCGAAGTGATTGCCCCAGCAGGCTCCCGAATATCCGGGAGTCTGATGGTTGATGAGCCATTGCAGAGCCCCCTCAGCCCTGTCAGCCCACACTTGGTCGCCGGTCGCTGCGTGCAGGCGAATGAAACCCCGCGCGTAAAAGCCCATCGCCTTGGTTGACTCTCCTTTTTCAACTCCAAGCAAAGGACGCAGATTCACAGGAAAGCGCCGAACCCCCTGTTGCAGAACGGTCCGTAGGAACTTGTTTTCGAACGTAAGCGGGCGTACAAATCTTGCGTTGAGACCATCAAAGGTGTCATATCCCCGGTAGTCATTCTTCTCCGACCATGTGGCCAGACGCTGGATGGAATCATGAATCTCCTCCATTGCAACGCTGCTTGCGATCCGGGTCGCGGACCCTTTACCAACAAATTCCGTCGTACTTGCCATTCCCGCTCCTTTGACTGCAGATGCGCACAAAATCGACCAGCCGCTGATCGTCATGAAGGCGTTCAAACACTCCCTCAAACTCTGGGTCTTTGGTGCCGATGACGACTGTTTGCGCGTGCTCCAGCACCGCTTCAATGCTTGGAACCATGAGCCGCGATATGTGCGGGATATGGTTGAGAATAAAGTCCCGGTTGGCGCCGACCAGGCTAGCAATGTTTACGTTTTTGTCGTAAATCCGCAGGTCATACCCTTTGCCAATGAGTCGCTCGATGAGCTCGATCACGGGGCTCTCGCGCAAGTCGTCTGTCCCAGCCTTAAAGCTGAAGCCCAGAATGCCAACGCGCGCTTGTCCCTTTTCAGTGACAAGCTCCAGGCCGCGGACCACTTGCATCTCATTGCTCGCCAGAATTGAATTCAGAATGGGCAACTGGAGGTCGTGTGTTTTAGCGAGATAGGACAAGGCTCGGAGGTCTTTGGGAAGGCATGATCCTCCGAATGCGAACCCGGGCTGCAGATAGGCAGGCGAGATGTTTAGCTTGCGATCCTGGCAGAATATGTTCATCACCACATGGGAATCGATGCCCGACGATTTGCACATATTGCCGATCTCATTAGCAAAGCCGATCTTCAGGGCATGCCAACTGTTATCCACGTACTTGATCATCTCCGCTGTCTCTAGATCTGTCCTGATCAGCGGCGCCTCGATCTTTGAGTACAGCTCAAACAGGATTTCTCCGCTCGCTTCATCCAACTCGCCGATCACCGTCTTCGGCGGAGAGCGGAAGTCCTTAACCGCCGAGCCCTCGCGCAAAAACTCCGGGTTGCTGCACACCCCAAAGTCAGCTCCCGCCTTCTTCCCAGAGAACTCCTCCAACGTAGGAATCACCACTTTCTTCATCGTGCCTGGCAGAATCGTGCTGCGGATGACCACCGTGTGGCGCGCTGACTTGCTCTTCAGGGCCTCCCCAATCTGCTCGCAAATTCGCCGGATGAACCTCAGGTCTAGATTGCCGTTTGCCTGGCTCGGTGTGCCTACGCAAACGAAGGACAAGTCCGTATGTTGTATCGCGTAGCCGGAATCTTGGGTCGCGCGCAACCCGCCAAATTCGACAGCGCCCGCGATAATCTCCCTAATCTCCGCCTCAATGATGGGTGATTCGCCTCTGTTGATGAGATCGATCTTTGTCTGAACTGGATCAACGCCAATTACTTCATGTCCATCCTGGGAGAGACACCCCGCCGAGACCGTTCCGACGTACCCTAATCCGAAAACGCTGACTCTCACATTTGCCTCAATTTCACATGGCCTTGAGAAAACCGGACGTCTTCGCCAAAGAAAAGTCCGAGTCGGGAATTCGACCCAACAAATCATTTAGATTTATTTCGTCACCTAGCGTCGATCGCATCGGTTAGCGTCTCGCAAAAACATAAAATTCAGCGAATGATGTCTGCTCGACATCGCCGGGGTCGTAGGGATACTCGTTCTTGAGAGTGGAGCGTAACCGCCATTCCGCTTGGTTTTCCCCAACCCATTGCGTAAACTGCCGGTGCCGCACATGTCGTGCAGGCCAGGCTTCTTCCACATTGCTCGAATAAACGATCACGAAGGACAGCCGGTGCAAAGAGCTGCCGCATGTAGGATTCGACATTAGAATTTTCCACCATAAGAGAACTTTTGCCGCGCAACGAACCTATAGATCCGACGAGCCATGCTTTTGTCTAATATAGATTCTTGCAGCTTGAATTCGTGCGTGAA
>Ga0302278_10000222_pt1 | contig 73977 bp, 62 predicted proteins | sample III_Bog_N3_2_FD_194543 | JGI IMG/M metagenome (GOLD analysis project Ga0302278, IMG submission 194543) | Peat permafrost microbial communities from Stordalen Mire near Abisko, Sweden - III_Bog_N3_2 | ecosystem: Environmental > Terrestrial > Soil > Wetlands > Peat | place: Sweden: Abisko...
AAAGGCGCGCGGCTGAACCAAACCGAGTCGCTCGCCGTCACGCTCGCGGCGGCGCAACAAGTCGGGCGGCCGATTTTTTTTGCGATGGTCATCATCATTTTGGCGTTCTTGCCGGTGTTCGCGCTGACCGGCCAGGAGGGAAAATTATTTCATCCGCTCGCGTTTACGAAGACGTTCGCGATGATCGGTTCGACCATTCTCGCGATCACGCTCGTGCCGGTTTTGTGCGCGACGTTGATTCGCGGGCCGTTTAGTTCCGAAGATTCCAATCCGCTGATGAAACTGTTGCATGCCATTTATAATCCCGTTTTGGACTGGGCGTTGTGCTGGAGGAAAACAGTTGTCGGCATCGCGCTGCTGCTGGTTTTGACCGCATTAACATTGGCGTTTGGTGTGCCCGAACCGATCATCAATAAACTTTCAACTCTCAACTCTCAACTCGCATCAAAGCTGCCGCGTGGCCTAGGCAGCGAATTCATGCCGACGCTGAACGAAGGCAGTTTGCTCTTCATGCCGGTGTTGCTGCCGAGCACTTCGCTCGCGGAAGTGAAGCGCGTGATGGCGTGGCAGGATCAAGTCATTAAGCAGACACCGGAAGTCGTCTCGGTCGCGGGCAAACTGGGTCGCTCGGAAACCGCGACCGATCCCGCGCCAGTCGAGATGATCGAGACCACCATCATGCTCAAGCCGGAAGCGCAGTGGCGCGCGGGTATGACGAAGGAAAAACTTATCGCGGAAATGGAAGAAAAATTATCGCAGGTGCCCGGCTACATTCCCGGATTTTTGCAGCCGATCGAGAACCGCATTTTGATGATCAGCACCGGCATCCGCGCGCAGGTCGGGATAAAAATTCTCGGCGACAATTTGGACGCGTTGCAGCAAAAGGCGTTTGAGGTCGAACGCGTCGTGCGAAAAATTCCCGGCGCGGTCGGCGTCGCCGCGTCGCGCGCGCAAGGCAAGCCGTATCTCGACATCGAAGTGGATCGCACGGCGATGGCGCACTATGGCTTGCGTGCCGAAGATGTGCTCGACGTGGTGCAATCAGGTCTGGGCGGCGAAAATGTTTCCACCGCAATTGCGGGACGCGAGCGCATTCCGATCCAGGTGCGATTGCAACGCAGCGAACGCGACGACATCGAGCGGCTCGGCGACGTGCTGGTGCCGACGCCCGCCGGAAAATTTCTACCGCTCGGTTCCGTGGCAACCATCCGCCGCGAAATCGGGCCGAGCGAAATCGCTAGTGAAAACGGTCGTTTGCGCGTGTTCGTGCAGGCGAATGTCGAGGGACGCGACCTCGGCGGCTTCGTGCAGGAAACGCAGGCGCGGCTGGCGAAGGAAATTTCTTTGCCGCCGGGCATGACCATCGAATGGAGCGGCCAATATGAAAATCAAATCCGCGCGCAAAACACCTTGCGGCTGATCGTGCCGGCGGCGCTGTTCATGATTTTTATTTTGCTCTACGTCGTTTATCACAGCGCGAAGGAGGCGGCGCACGTGATTCTCGCGGTGCCGTTCGCGCTGACCGGCGGCGTGTTTCTGCAATGGTGGCTCGGCTACAATTTCAACGTGGCCGTGTGGGTCGGCTACATCGCGCTGTTTGGAACGGCGATTCAAACCGGCGTCGTGATGGTTGTTTATCTCGACGAAGCGGTGAAAAAGAAAATGGCCGAACTCGGCGAAAATTTTTCCCGCGCGGATTTGATTCAAGCGGTGAAGGACGGCGCCAAATTGCGGCTGCGGCCGAAGGTGATGACCGTCGCAACCATCGTCGCCAGTCTGCTGCCGATCTTGTGGAGCACGCGCACCGGCGCGGAAGTGATGAAGCCGCTGGCCGCGCCGGTGGTGGGCGGGATGTTGAGCAGCCTCGTCCACATTTTGATCGTGACGCCGGTGATTTTCCTCTGGCTGCGCGAACGGGAATTGAAATGATTTTAAAATCCGACGGGCCCGTTGATTTAAGCAATAGGGGAAATAATTGCGCGAAGAAGGTTTTCCGATAAGAATCAGTCCTGAAATGGAAACCATCTCAACAACCAAAATCGACGAATTGCTGGCGGCGATGATTCAAAGCGCCGAGGGAATTTCGGATCTGCTGTTCGTGACTAATCGGACGCCCCAAGTGGAGGTGCATGGCCGGCTCAAGCCGACCGCGCCGGAATCGCCTGAATCCGTGCTCACCAGCGCGCGCATCGAGGGACTGGCGAAGGCGATCATCAATAACAACGCGCGGCTGCTGGAAGATTTGGCCGGCCATGGTTCCTGCGATTGCAGTTATTCCCTGCCAGACGGCTGCCGTTTTCGCGTCAACATTTACCGGCAGAACGGCAACTACGCCATGGTGCTGCGCCGGTTGCAGTCACGGATTCCGACGATGGACTCGCTCCAGTTGCCGCCGGTGTTCCGCGAAATCATCAAGGAAAAAAACGGCCTGATCTTCGTGACCGGCGGCACGGGCAGCGGCAAGACCACCACGTTGGCGGCGATGTTGAATGAAATCAACCAGCATGACGAATCCCATATCGTCACGCTGGAAGACCCGATTGAATTTTTGCATCCGCATCTCAAGGCCACCTTCAGCCAGCGTGAATTGGGCCGGGACTTTTATAATTTCCCCGACGGCCTGCGCGCCGCGCTGCGACAGGCGCCGAAGATTATTTTTGTCGGCGAGATCCGCGACCGCGAGACAATGGAGATTGCGCTGACCGCCGGCGAAACCGGCCACGTCGTTTACAGCACACTGCACACCATCAGCGCCGGCCAGACCATCAACCGCATTTTAGGCCTGTTCACCAAAGACGAGGAACAACAGGTGCGCGAGCGACTGGTCGGTTCACTGCGTTACATCGTCAGCCAGCGGCTTGTGCCCAAAAAAAGCGGCGGTCGCCTGCTGGCCACGGAACTAATGGGCAGCAGTATGCGAATCCGTGAAGCCATCGCGCTGGGTGAAAATGAAAACCGCCGCCTCGCCGACATCATCGAGGCCGGCATCACCTCCGGCTGGCACAGTTTTGAACAATCCCTGGTCAAAGCCTACGAGGCGGATTTGATCACCGAGGAAACCGCGCTGCTCTACTGCATCAACAAGTCCGCCATGCACCAGCGCATTGACCACATTGACAAGCGCCGGCAGGCCGCGCACTCCTCGGCGGGATTGAAATTGAAAATGGATCAAAAATCGGAACCAGCTCCGGTCATGCCCAAACCGCCCATCGTGCCGACGACGGAAGGCCAGCCGCCAGCCGCGTGAGTTATGCAAATTAATTTTTCCGCACCAGGATGGGAAAACTCAATGCCGTTTTTGCGCCGGCATTTTTAGCGGATACAAACCCGGACAGCAATTGAACGTCTCATGGAACGCGGCGCTGAAATGGCTCAAGCTGTTGTACCCAACTTCCAGCGCGGCCTCGGTGACATTGTAGTCGCCGGACTTGAGTAGTTCCGCCGCGCGTTCCATGCGCAACTGGCGGAGATGCTGCGTGATCGTGTGGCCGGTCTGCGCGGAAAAAATCCGGCTCAGATAAAAATGACTGCAGCCGATTTTTTTCCCCAGCTCCTCCAGCGTCGGCGGCGCGGCCAGGTTTTGTTTCAACAAAAAAACGACGTGTTCGACGCGTTCCTGCGCGAGACGCTGCTGGCGCGAACAAAACATTTCTTTTTCCGGCGGCGGCTGGAGCAGAAAGGTCAAGGCCAGTTCCAGCGCCTTGCATTGATACCAGAGCGGCTGCGCGCTCGCATAAACCGGCGGCTGCCGCAGCGTGGCGATGAGCTGTTGCTGCGCCGCCGTGAGCCGCACGGTCGCGTTGGCGGCGGGCGCGGCCGGGGAATTTCCGATGGCCGCGCGGACCACGGGATGCAGCATCGGTTCCATGCCGGCGAGATGCTTCGCGAGAAACGGGCTGGAAAATTCCACCGTGAGAAACTGGTGCTGCTCGTTCTTCGCCCGTTTCGCCGCCAGCGGCTCGTCCTGCCGATGATAAAACCCCACCGTGTTCGGCGCGAATTCCGCGCGTCCGCCACGGCCTGCCACAAAACCGTGGCCTTCGAGGTTCAGGCAAAGTTCCACGCAGCCCGGATGAAAACTCGCCGCCCAGTCGAATTCGCGCTTCGCAAAAAAATCGTGCCACTCGATGCTGTAGCCCGCGCCGTGAAAGCTGCCGAAGAGCGGCTGCCAGCCCTTGCCCACATCGCGCCACGCCTCCGCCTCCGTGAACGGCGCGTGGCGACGGGAATTTTCGGCTGAAGCGGCGGAATTCAAATTCGGTGGCGGAGTAAAATTATTCGTTCGCGCCCAGTTTTTTTTCCCACGCGGCGATTTTTTTGAACAGGTCGGGCAGCCGCTGCATCGCGATCATGATGCGCTTGGCCTGCTTGTCCGGCTGCGCGGGAATGCCCAGCCATTGTTCGCCGTCGGGAATATTGTGCATCACGCCGGCCTTTGAGCCGATGGTCACGCGGTGGCCGATTTTCAGATGTCCGGCGATGCCAACCTGCCCGGCGAGCACGCAATAATTGCCCAGCTTCGCGCTGCCCGCGATGCCGACCTGCGCGCACAAAATGCAATGCTCGCCGATCTCCACGTTGTGCGCGACTTGCACGAGATTGTCAATTTTCGTTCCCTTACCGATGATTGTTGAACCGAGCGCGCCGCGATCCACGGACACGTTTGAGCCGATTTCCACGTTGTCGCCGATGACGACGTTGCCAATCTGCGGAACTTTGCGGTGAAAACTGGCATCAAAAACGTAACCGAATCCATCCGATCCGATCACCGTGTTGGAATGGATGCGCACGCGTTTGCCAATTTGTGTGCGCGAATAAATCGTGACGTTCGGAAATAAATTGGTTTCGTCACCAATGGTCGAATCATTGCCAACAAAATTGCCGGATTGCAAAATCACGTTCGCGCCGATCTTCACGCGCTCGCCAATCGTGCAATGCGGGCCGATGTGCGCGGTCGGATCAATCTGCGCGGATTGGGCGATGACGGCGGACGGATGAATTCCCGCCGGAAATTTCGGTTCGGGGAAAAATACCGCAAGCGCCTTGGCAAACGCGATGCGCGGGTTGTCCACGCGGATGAGAATTTTTTTGGCCGAGACAGAATTTTTCCCGGCGATGATAGCGGTGGCCGCGCTGTTTTCGGCGGCGGTGAAAAACTCCTCCGTTTCCGCAAACGTCAGGTCGCCGGGTTTGGCGTTGTCGGCGGTGGCAAAACCGGTGAGCGCGGCGTGCGCATCGCCCAGAACTTCACCGGCGAGCAATTTTGCGATTTCAGCAGTGTTCAGTGTCATGGACTTGATTTATCCGGCTCACTATAAAGCCGGACGGAATCTGTTCAATCCCAAGTTTCTTGGGCCGGAAGTTTTCTAGCGCGAAAATCCCGGCGCAATTTCCGGTGAATGGTCGCCAACTGGCGACTATTGATTGTTGGTTGGGCGCGGGTAAACTGCATTTGTAAATTATGCCTTTGACCACGCTTGAACAAATCATCCCGCTGCTTCGGGATGCCGTCGGCCCCGTCATTTTGATTTCTGGCGTCGGCTTGCTGCTATTGACGATGACCAACCGCCTGGGCCGCGCGATTGACCGCGCGCGGACGATGACCCACGAGCTCGCCACGCAAACCGGTCGCGAACGCACGCAGACGCAGGCGCAAGTGGAAATCATTTTCCGCCGCGCCAAAATCATCCGGCTGGCGATTTTATTTTCCGTGACGAGCGCGCTGCTGGCGGCGGTGCTGGTAGTTTCGGTGTTTGTTTCGGTCTGGCTGCAATGGCATCAGGGCTGGCCGCTCGGCGTGATTTTTGTGGGCTGCCTCCTTTCGCTCTGCGCCTCGCTCGTGGCGTTCATGGGCGACATCAACCTGTCCTTGCACGCGTTGAAGCTGGAACTTGAGGCCACGCCGCCAGAGAAATAAAAATTTTCGCCGGCAAATTTTTCAGTTCCGCGCGCCGAAAACGGCGTCGAGAATCACTTCCTTCGTTTTCCAGATTAACGCCATCGTCATCGCCAGCGGCAGCAGGATGAAAAAGATCAGCAGCAAATTGCTCGCGCGACCGATCCAGATCAAAATTTTGCCGACGGGCGGCGACGGATGCGGCAGTTGCACGAGCGCGGCAACGACAATGGCGAAAAAAATCAGGCCGACCAGCAGCCAGCGGTTGAAGGCGGTGAACTGGCGCGTTTCGTGGCGCAACGTTTCGTCCGGCAGCATCGCGCCGAGCCGCTTGAGCACGAGGTTCAAATTGAACAGGAACAGCACGGCGGCGAGTTCCAGCACCAAAACCGCGTCGGCAAAGAAAATTTGTTCCGGCAATTTATTGTGCCAGTAGATGAACGGACACAAACCGAAGATCACCAGCGCGAGCAACAGCGCGCGGTCGAGCGCGTGCCGCCACGGACGTTCCTGTTTTTGAAAATCCGACATCTGCCACAGGCCGTAGATGGGCAGCGCGTTGACGGCAAGCGCGGGCAAAAATCCCAGCGGCTTGAGCCAATCCGCGCGCGCGGTCTCGGCGCAAATGAGCAAGGCGGCGGGCAGGCCCCAGAACAGCGCGGACAATCCGCGCGCGAGTTTGCCGAGCGAGCGGAGCAGTTGCGGATTGGGCGGCGTCATCGGGTAAATCGCAAAGTTATTTGAACTTTGATTGTCGCTCGGCAAAAACTCTTAATCAATGTTTTCCGGTCGGAAGCAGGCTTTTCTAGAACTTCGCGCCAAGCGCGTTTCCCGTTTCGGCAAATCCGGTAGGGCGACGGTGCTCCGTCGCCCAAAATCAGGGCGGCACGGCAGCACCGCCCTACCGAAAATTAATCTGGCCGTTCGCAATGGTGGCCGTCTGCAAAGACCCTTGATTTGGTTTGGGTTTGGTTCTACAAAGAGGTCGCGCCTACGGCGCTGTTCAAAGGCGCGAATCCGGCGAAAGAAAAAACGCGGACAACAATTTGTTGCCCGCGTTTGTGATTGAATAATTTAACTCCTCAAACTTTTGTAAAGTTCGGCTGAAAGTTCTGAAAAACCTTTCATGCTTCCATACTTGGCAGCTTCGCCACGAGCGCCCTCACCTTCCTCGCCAATAAACCAATAGCTAGGATCTAAAATTTCAGCGCAATTAGACAAAACTTCCACGAACTGTTCTTCCGTGAATTTGCGATGACCAATGTGCATGTCTTTCATAACACGCCTGCAAAGTTGGTGGAGCGCAAAAACTCCCGGTGTTTTTTGTAGCACATAATCTTTGGATGCCTTGAAGCAATCTGGATTAAGTTTGCGAACTGCACGCCAAAACGCATTTACAACATCGCGTAATTTTTGGGCGCGGTCGTCAATTGAATCATTGTCAGTGAATCCAAATTCCTGAAGGTAGCTGTCAATTGGCTTGAGCGACTGCATAAAACTCGTCGCACGAATAACGCGGCGGTTATACAGCTCTGGATTGGCATCCATTTCTTCTTTGGAATAGGTTTTTTGATCAGGCATGACAATTTGATCATACCAAGGACCAGTGCGATCACCATTGAGTGCAGTTACAACCTTTGCCACCACCACACGCCAATGTTGCGAATCTGCAATCGCGCTATCGCCTTCAACAGAAGTCAAATTTGTCAAAATCATGTTTACAAGGTCAGTGCGGACAGATTTTTGTGTTCCGTTAACGACGCTGAATTGACGCATCTCGTCAATCTTGTTGATGTCTTGCAAGATCACGACAGGAATTTCGTAATCTGCAAATTGGGAAAGCCCTTTGTTTTTGTAAGCCTCCTCGAAACCCAAAGTTCGATGTTGGCCATCAATCAAAGGAAGTTTTTTGTCTTCCCTTAAAGTTATAGTTCCGTCCGGCGAAAGGACAACGTCTGATCCTCGTGCGCTCAAAAGAATAGCCGTAGGCATACGAACTTTTCTTTTTTCGTCCGTTTCAGTTTTTAACCATTTTGCAAATTTAGAAATTCGCAATTGTTCGGCGGGACGTTGATAACCTTGATCTTCGGCATCCGGCAACTTTGTTGCGTCGTAAGGTTTGACTTCCGTAAACGAGCAAAGGTCGCTCGTTTTCATTCTGGTGATTATGAGTCGTGAACCGTCTTGTTTGGCTTCGATCGCGGGCAGTTTTATTGTCTTCATTTTTCTTTTTTGTTTGTTTGTTCGCCTTTTAGAGACTGCGTTGCAACCATCCGGTTGCGGTGTCTGCTCAAAAAGGTTTTTGTCTAACGCGGTCGAAATTATCTGATCAGATCGAAATTGTCAACATTTTTATTTGATCATAATTATTTTGAGCATTTAATTCATTTTCTTGCCCGTTTCGATTTCCGATAACTCACCGGCTTCGCCTCCGATTTCGTGCCGTCCAGCATGTGTTTCAATTCCTTGATCTGGTCGCGGAGCAGCGCGGCTTTTTCAAATTTTAAATCCTCGGCGGCCTTGAGCATTTCGGTCTCGAGTTCTTGGATGGTCGAGGTGATGTCAATGTCCGTGCTGCCTTCGCGCAGGACGGCGTCGGCCTCGCGGCGGTCGGATTCGTAGGTCGCGAGGCTTTCCTCCACGGCGCGGACGACGCTGCGCGGCGTGATGTTGTGCGCGACGTTGTAGGCGATCTGCCGTTCGCGGCGATATTTGGTGACGGCGAGAAATTTCTGGATGCTTTGCGTCATCACGTCGGCGTAAAGGATCACTTCGCCGTTCAGATGGCGCGCGGCGCGGCCGGCGGTCTGGATCAAACTCGTTTCGCTGCGCAGAAAACCTTCCTTGTCCGCGTCGAGAATCGCGACGAGCGAAACTTCCGGCAAATCCAGTCCTTCGCGCAAAAGATTTATTCCCACGAGCACGTCGAATTCGCCTTTGCGGAGCGAGCGCAAAATCTCGACGCGTTCGATGGCGTCAATTTCGCTGTGCAAATACTGGACGCGCACGCCGATGTCGCGCAGATAATCCGTGAGTTCCTCCGCCGTGCGCTTGGTCAGGGTCGTGACGAGCGTGCGCTCTTTCTTGTCGGCGCGCTTGCGGACTTCTTCGAGCAGATCGTCAATCTGACCTTTGAGCGGCTTCAGCGTGATGGTCGGGTCAATGAGTCCGGTCGGGCGCACGACGAGTTCGGCGACGTGGCCTTGCGACCAGCCGAGTTCGCGCGGCGCGGGCGTGGCGCTGACGTAAATCGTCTGGTTTTGCATGGACTGAAATTCCAGAAAATTCAGCGGCCGATTGTCGAGCGCGCTAGGCAGACGAAATCCGTGGTCGACCAGAACGGTTTTGCGCGATTTGTCACCTTCAAACATGCCGCCGATCTGCGGAACGGTCGCGTGCGATTCGTCAATGACGAGCAGATAATCGTCCGGCAAAAAATCGAAGAGCGTGTTCGGCTGCGAGCCGGGCGGACGGCCGGAAATGTGGCGCGAATAATTTTCGATGCCGGAGCAGACGCCCATTTCCTCCATCATTTCCAAATCAAATTCCGTGCGCTGCTTGATGCGCTGCGCTTCGAGCAATTTGCCGCTGCGCTCGAATTCCATGATGCGCGTGCCGAGTTCCTCGCGGATGGTCAAAATTGCGCGCTTCATTTTGTCGTTGGTCGTGACGAATTGCTTCGCCGGAAAAACGACGGCGGCGTCGAGCGTTTCAATTTTATTTCCGGTCAACGGCTCGAAGCGGGTGATGCGTTCGATCTCTTCGCCGAAAAATTCAATGCGCAAACCGTCTTCGCGTCCGGCGGGGCGCAATTCGACGGTGTCGCCGCGCACGCGAAAATTTCCGCGCTCGAACGTGATGTCGTTGCGCTCGTATTGCAGGTCAATGAGCCGCGAGAGAAAAATTTCGCGCGACAATTGCAGCCCGGCGCGGATCGGAATGATCATTTCCTCGTAATCTTCGCGGCTGCCGATGCCGTAAATGCACGAGACGCTCGCGATCACAATCACGTCACGCCGCGAAAAAAGCGAACTCATCGTCGAGAGCCGCAGCCGCTCAATTTCCTCGTTGCGGCTGGAATCCTTCTCGATGAACGTGTCGGTGCGCGGAATGTAGGCTTCCGGCTGGTAATAATCGAAGTAGCTGACGAAATACTCGACGGCATTGTGCGGAAAAAAACTTTTGAACTCCGCGTAAAGCTGCGCGGCCAAGGTTTTGTTGTGCGAAATCACGAGCGTCGGTTTGTCCACATTGCGGATGACGTTCGCAACGGTAAAAGTTTTTCCCGAACCCGTGACGCCGAGCAACGTCTGATGCTTCGCGCCGGACACGATGCCGGCGGTCAGCTTCGCAATCGCTTGCGGCTGGTCGCCGGCGGGTTCGTAATCGGAAACGAGTTGAAACACGGGATTGAAAATAGACTGGAATCGAACCGTGTCAAACGCGCGGCGACGAGTTGTGGTTGAATAAAAATCGGATTTGCAGGAGCATTCTTGGATAAACCATGAAAGCACTTTTTGCCTCGGTAATTATATTTTCGTCCTTAATTTTATCTCGCGCACAAATGCAAACTCCGATTCCACTCTGGCCAAACGGCGCGCCAGGTGCGCTCGGAACTTCGAGCAACGACATTCCCATGCTCACACCGTATTTGCCCGACGCGACGAACGCGACGGGCGCAGCGATGGTGATTTGCCCCGGCGGTGCTTATCAGTTTCTGGCACCGCTCGAAGGCAACGACTACGCGCTCTGGCTCAATCAACATGGCATCACCTGTTTTGTTTTGAAATATCGGCTCGGTCCAAACGGCTATCATTACCCGGCGGAATTTCAAGACGTGACGCGCGCCATCCGCTGGGTGCGCGCACACGCAGACGAATACAAAATTGATCCGCAGCGCGTCGGCATCATAGGTTCGTCGGCGGGCGGCCATCTGGCTGCAACGTTGCTGACGCATTTCGATTTTGGCGATACGAATTCCGCCGACGTGATCGAGCGGCAAAGTTCGCGGCCAGACCTCGGCATTCTTTGTTATCCGGTCATCACGATGGGCGAGTTCGCGCATCAAATCTCGAAGGATAATCTGCTCGGTAAAAACCCGGCGGCGAAACTCGTGACGGAGCTTTCCAACGAATTGCAGGTGAAGACCAACACGCCGCCGTGTTTTATCTGGTGCACGGGCCAAGACAAATCCGTGCCGATGGAAAATTCGCTTATGTTCGCCGAGGCGTTGCGGAAAAATCATGTGCCGTTTGATCTGCACATTTACCAAAAAGGGGGCCACGGCATGGGCTTGGCCGACAAACCTCCGTTCGCGCACCCGCATCCTTGGGCGGGCGATTGTTGGTTCTGGCTGAAGGAAAACAAATTCGCCAACTGAATCAGAATCCGCGCAAATCTGTGCTGCTGCGTTTCGGCAGGCCGGGCGCGGGCGTGCGTTTAAGCACGAGATATTCGATTCCGAGCTTCTGGCAATACTCGCGCTTGCCGCCCTTGTCGCCATCCTCATTCACGGCATAAATATCTGGTTTAATTTTTTTTATTTCGGGATCGGCATCGAGCCAGCCGTCGCCGCTGGAAATCAACGCCTGCTTCACGAACTTGATCGAGCCGACGACATAACGGCGCTCGGCTTGCGCCAGCAGCGGATGACCTCCGCCCTTCAGCAAACGGATGTTCGCATCGTGGCCGACAATCACGAACAAATCCCCGAACGCAGAAACTTCCTCCAAAAACCGCACATGACCAGAATGAAACCAGTCGAAGCTGCCAGTGACGATGACTTTTTTGCGCGCTGAAATTTCTTGTGGTGCTGCTGGTGCTTCGGGAAAACCTTGCAACTGCTTTTCGCTGATTTCACACAACTCAATCTGATTTGCCGCGCAAAATGCTTTGACACCCGCATTGTTTTGCGAAGCTTCAACGACAAAAATATGCGGAGTGGCGTCGTGGTTCGAATGCGGCCAATTGACAAGCTTGACGTGCGAAATAAATCGGATGCTTTGCAAAAAATAGCAGCGCTCGGCTTCAGGAAATTTGGGGGATGCATTCGTCCGAGCACGAACCAGATCATCATTCCAAAGCATCACGGTAAGTTCGCCGAGTTTGGACGCCTCTTCAAGAAAGCGGATGCCGCGCGACTTCAAATCGTCAAATGCACCGCTTACGACGACTGTTTTGGGTGTGCTCATTGGTTTGTCGTGCGCACGGCGACTTGCAATGCGCCGGGAACTTTTTCCTGCGACGCGACCAGCAGATAACCGCCGCCGCAGCCGGAGAACATCGCGCCCGGAAAATGTTTTTGATAAACTTTCAAAATCGCCTTCAAGTCCAACTTTATAAGCGGATGCGCGACGACGTGCGGCAATAATTTTTCCCAGCACAACATCGTTTCGTTGAACGAGGCACCGAGCGCGTTCACATCCATTTTTTTGATCGCGGCAAAACAATCCGTCCCGCTTTGCCCGAGCCGCGCGACCCATTTCGGTTCCAGATTTTTGATACCAAGCGGACTATAACCGTCCGGGCGCGGCTCGATTGGCAGCAAATGCAAAACGCGTTCCAGCCAGCGCGCGTGCTTCGCGGAATTCAGCGTCTCAATGTGCGACGGAAAAACGCCGCCGTGAATTTTGAAATCGTAATCCAGCCGGTTCACGCCCGGATAAACCAGCCCGATCATGTCCTGCGAACCGCTCGGCTCGGCTTTGCCCGCGTTTTCAATTTCGTAAAGTTCGCATGCCAGCTCTGCCGGCGGACGATCTGGCAATCTGCCTTTCCAAATTTTATGCGCGACCGCCCGCGTGCCACTAGCAATGCCCGAACGGTCCATCGGGCGAAAATTCGGTTCGATCTGCACGACGACCATCGCGCCGGGCGGCTGCGGGTTGTGCTGCGAAAGAAACGGCTGGTCAATCCAACCGCCCGCGAGCTGCAGGCGGTTGGGAATGGAACCGTAGATTTCCCCAATGAACGGCGCGGACTTTTTTTTCATCAGCCGATGCCCACGCGTTTGCCCGCCTTGCGCGCGTGATATTGCCCGGCGATCCACTTGTAAGTGATCGCGAGACCTTTATCGAGCGGCGTGCTCGGTTCCCACTTGAGGATTTTTTTGATGAAGGTATTGTCCGAGTTGCGGCCCGCGACGCCTTGCGGCGCGTCGAGGTCGTAACTGCGTTTCAATTTCTTGCCGGAAATTTTTTCCACCTTGTCCACCAGCGTGTTGATGGAAACGAGTTCGCTCGAACCGAGGTTGATCGGCGTCGCGATGAGTTCATCGCAATGCGTGATCAGGTCAATGCCCTTCACGCAATCGTCAATATACATGAAGCTGCGCGTCTGCTCGCCGTTGCCCCAGATGTTGATGCGAAAATCATTTTTATCAATCGCCTCAATCATCTTGCGGCACATCGCGGCGGGCGCTTTTTCGCGGCCACCGTCCCAAGTGCCGTGCGGGCCGTAGACATTGTGGAAGCGCGCGATGAACGTCTTCATGCCGCGTTCGTGCCAATATTCCTCGCAGAACATTTCGGAGATCAATTTCTCCCAGCCATAGCCGCGCTCGGCCATCGCGGGATACGCGTCGGATTCCTTGAGAGCGCGCACCTTCGGATCTTTTTGCAACAGCGTGTTGTAAGCGCAGGCCGAACTGGAGAAAAAGTAGCGGCGCGCGCCGGCGCGATAAGCCGCCTCGACCATATTGGTGTTGATAAGAATTGAGCGCAGACATTCCACGCGATTTTTTTCGATGAAACCCATGCCGCCCATGTCGGCGGCGAGGTTATAGACTTCCACCGCGCCTTCGCAGACGCGCTTGCAATTTTCCTCGACGCTGACATCAAGGCAGAGATTTTGCACGCTGGGAACGTGCAGATACCATTCGTATAGCGGCTTCTTATCGACCGCGCGGATGTTGGTAAAACCTTTTTTCTTGAAATACAGCGCGAGGTTGCCGGCGATGAATCCGCCCGCGCCGGTGATGACAATCAGGTCATCTTTCTTCAGCGGAGCATCCTTCTCTACGATCCGTTTGTGTGCTTGCATAATTGTTTGGTTGTTCAGAGACGGCCTAGCCGTCGCCATCGTTTTAATGTTCAAAATAATTTTAGCCTGTCTTTTTCATTTGGGAATGTCCACTTTTGGCCAACGCATATCTATTATTGACCTCATTATGAAACGACCAGCCAGCGCCTCGCCGGATTTTTTCTCGCCCCAAGTCTCCTCGGCGCGACGTTTTTATCTCGACCTCAACCCGCCGCGCGGCACCGCGCTCACCGTCGTCTGCGGCGGCGTGGAACAGTGCGCGCCGGACTACCATATCCAGCGCGCCAGCTTTCCTTTTCATTCCATCGAATACGTCGCGCATGGCAATGGAAAATTAAAACTGGGCCGGCGCAGCTTTGATTTGCAGCCCGGCAGCGTTTTTTCCTATGCGCCCGGCATTGCCCAGCACATCACTTCGGACGTCCAGAAACCGCTGGTGAAATATTTCGTGGATTTCACCGGCGACCACACAAAACAGTGGCTTCGCCGCTGCCATCTGCCCGCCGGCAGCGTCACGAACATTTTTCCCCCCACCGAAATCCAGCCGTTGTTTGACGAGTTGATTCGCAACGGCCAGCGCGGCACGCGGCAGACGCCGGAGCTTTGCCGGCAGTTGCTTGCCTGTCTCGGCCTGAAGTTGTTGGAGACGCGGGCGCCACTGAAAAATGCGGATTCGCTGGCGTTCACCACCTACCTAAACTGCCGCGAATACATCAGCACGCATTACCAACAATTGCGGACCTTGGAACAGATCGCGCACGAAAACCATGTGGACACCGCCTATGTCTGCCGTCTGTTCCGCCGCTACGATGACCAGTCGCCATATCAATTCTTGATGCGCCTCAAAATGAACGCCGCCGCCGGGCAACTCGCCCAGCCCGGCGCGCTGGTCAAAAACGTCGCCGCCGAACTCGGTTTCACGAACCCGTTCCACTTCTCACGCGTGTTCAAATCCGTGTTCGCCGTCTCGCCGGACGCGTTCCGAAAAATCCGCTGATTTTCTGGACAGCCGCGCCGGAGAAATTAAACTTCGGCCATGACAAAACCGACTTTGCTCGTTCTCGCCGCTGGCATGGGCAGCCGTTATGGCGGCCTAAAACAGATTGATCCCGTCGGCCCGGCCGGCGAAACCATTATTGATTACTCGATTTACGACGCGTTGCGCGCCGGTTTCGGCAAGCTCGTCTTCGTCATTCGCAAGGACATCGAGCATCAGTTCCGCGAAATCGTTGGCGCGCGTTTTGAAAAGCACGCGCCCGTCGAATACGTTTTCCAGGAACTCGACAAATTGCCCGCGCCTTACACGCTGCCCGCCGGCCGCACCAAACCGTGGGGCACGACGCACGCCATCCTCATGGCCGACGGCGTCATCAAGGAAAATTTCGCCGCAATCAACGCCGATGATTTTTACGGTCAGGAAGCTTACCAAGTACTCGCCAAGCATCTGACCTCCGGCACGCCGGACTATGCGATGGTCGGTTTCATTTTGAAAAACACATTGTCCGCCCACGGCAGCGTGGCGCGCGGTGTCTCGCGCGTGGACACCAATAATTATCTCACAAACATCGTAGAGATGATGAAGATCGAACCCGATGGCAGCGGCGCGAAAAACACCGAGGCCGACGGCAAAATCACCCAGCTCACCGGCGACGAAGCCGTCTCGATGAATTTCTGGGGCTTCACGCCCGCGCTGTTTCCGCAGCTCAAGGTGGAGTTTGAAAAGTTTTTGAAGAAAGCCGGCGGCGAACAAAAATCCGAGTGCTACATTCCCGCGACCGTGGGCGATCTAGTGACCAGCGGCCGGGCCAAGTGCAAAGTGCTGCGCTCGTCTGACTCGTGGTTCGGCGTGACGTATCGCGAAGACCGGACGCAAGTCGTCGAGAGCATCCGCCAGCTCATCGCGCAGGGAAAATATCCCGGAAAACTTTGGGGCTAAGATCACGCCGCTTTTGAAAAACCGGATTGAAATAAATTTTGCCGTCAACCCGATTTTTAAAAACCAGATTAAGCCAAATATTGAAGAGGATAGGCTGCAAACCCAGCCGTCCATTATCTGCTATAGATGTTCTGACGTCCTTCACGGAAACACCAATCACAAATAGCCTCACAAAAACCTGTCTTGGGCGGTCAGAGCGTGATGCAACAAGCTATCACAATACCGACTTTGAATGGTGCGTTAAACCCATTGAAAATAAAGGCAAATGTCACGAAGGGAATGAATGGCGGGAGTGGCGGGGCTCGAACCCGTAACCTCTGCCGTGACAGGGCAGCGCTCTAACCAATTGAGCTACACCCCCGCGAAGGGGGACGTGACAATAAAAAAACTTTCCGGCAGCGTCAAGTTTTGGTTTTGAATCTTTGGGGGACAATCTGGCAGCGGAATTAAAAAATCCGGGCAGCAGACGCCAAGGAGGTGGGGGTGGGGAACCCCGCTGAAGAAACGTGCTGCTACCCGAATAAAATTAATGTGACATTTCCGCAACGCTTTGTCAACCACCTGGCACACGGCGCAGAACCAACTGATTTGAAGCTTTTCCGCCGGATTTTTTGCCGTAAGTTAAAGGCATGGCGACGCTCGAAACCATTCCGCTCTTCCGACATTTGAACCGCGCCGAGCTTCAGGCTCTGCGGCAGATCACGCATGAGCGCCGCTTCGCCACCGGCCAGGAAATTTTCCGCGAGGGCGACCCCGGCGACGGCGTTTATTTTGTCAAAACTGGACTGGTGGAAATTTCTGCCGGCACCGATACGCGGCGGGTTTTTTCCCGGCTCGGCCCCGGCGAAATTTTTGGCGAGATGGCCGTCATCGAACACCGACCGCGCTCGGCCACCGCTTCCGCCGCGCAGACTGCCGAGGTCTTTTTTTTGCCCCGCGGCGAAATGCTCGCCTTCATTGAACGCTCGCCCGCGCTGGCCCTTGCCTTGTTGCAACAGATCAGCCAACGCTTGCGTGAATTCAACCAGCTCCATCTTCGCGAAGTCCTCGAGGCCGAACGCCTCGCCGTCGTCGGCAATTTTGCGCGCGGCATCATCCACGACCTGAAAAATCCCCTGACCATGATCAGCCTGTCGGCGGAAAATTTTTCCAACCCGAACCTCAATCCCGAAAGGCGCAGCCAAATTCAGGCGCGCATCCAGCGGCAGGTGCAGCGCGTCAATGACCTCGTCACCGACATCCTGTATTTCACCGAAGGCCGCAGCAGCGCTGACATTCGGCCCAATGATTTCCGCGCCTTCATCCTCGAACTGGCCGCCGAATTGCAAACCGACGTGGCCGCCAAATCCATCCGGCTCGTGCTGGAAAGCGAGCCGCCCGCCGGACTTTTATCGTTCGACGTCCGCCGACTGGATCGCGTTTTTCAAAACCTCGTCCACAATGCGAAGGATTTTTCTGAAGAAGGCGGCGCGATTTTTCTGCGGTTCAAAACCGGCGTCGGCGAAATTTTGATTGAAGTCGAGGACACCGGCACCGGCATCGCGCCGGAAATCGCGGACAAACTTTTTCAGCCGTTCGCCTCCCATGGCAAATCCCACGGCACCGGCCTCGGCCTGTCCATCTGCAAAAAAATCATCGAGGACCACGGCGGGAAAATCTTTGTCCGCAGCGAACCGGGACGCGGCGCCATTTTTTGCTTCACGCTGCCGCTGGCGAAATAATTCAAGTCGGCCACGGCGCAAAATGAATTCGACATTCCCGATTCGCCCTTCAAAATTTCCACCGTGAATCGCATCAAGCTCCTTTCCGAGCAGGTCGCCAACCAGATCGCCGCCGGCGAAGTCGTGGAGCGCCCCGCGAGCGTCGTCAAGGAACTCGTGGAAAATTCCCTTGACGCCGACGCAAAAAAAGTTTCCGTGGAAATCGGCGCGGGCGGACGCAGCTTGATTCGCGTGACCGACGACGGCTTCGGCATGAGCCGCGACGACGCGCTGCTTTGTTTGGAGCGCCACGCGACGAGCAAAATCCAGCGGGCCGAAGATTTGGCCTCGATTGCCACGATGGGTTTTCGGGGCGAAGCCGTGCCGACCATCGCCAGCGTCAGCCGCTTCACTTTGATTACGCGCGAACGCGAAACCGATTCGCCCGAAGGCACGCAAATCCTCATCAACGGCGGCACGATCACCGAAGTCAAAGCCGCCGGCAGCGCGCCCGGCACGAGCATCGAAGTCCGCCAATTATTTTTCAATCTGCCCGCGCGCCGGAAATTTTTGCGCACCGAAGAAACCGAGGCCGCGCACATCCAGCATTATCTCACGCTCGCCGCGCTCGCGTTTCCCGAAGTCGCCTTCACGTTTGTCAAAGACGGACGCAACGTCTGGCAACTGCCCGCCGTCAAATCCGGCGCGGCCACTTCAAATCACATTGAGGCTTTGCGCGAACGCTTCCGCGCGCTGCTCGGCGACGAAAAGCTTTTGCCCGTGAACTTTTCCGCGTCGCTTGAAGAAAATTTGCGGTCCGAAGAAACCGAAATTTCTTTTGAAACTGCGCTGCCGGAAAAATCCGAAATCGTAAATCGTAAATCGCAAATTCAAATTTGGGGTTTGATTGGCTCGCCCGGCGTCTCGCGCGCGACGCGCGACGGACAGTTTGTTTTCGTGAATCGCCGCCCCGTGGAAAATCGCGGCGTCAATTACGCGCTCATCGAGGGATACCACAACGCGCTGATGAAAGGTCGCTTTCCGGTCTGCTGTTTGTTTCTGGAAATTGATCCCGCCGCCGTGGACGTGAACATCCATCCCGCCAAGCGTGAGGTTAAATTCCACCGCGAATTTGAAATCCGAAAATTCGTTGCGCAGGCCGTGAAAGAAACGTTGCTCGCGTTTCATTCTGATGCCGCAAAAGCAGATTTGGTCACAGAATCACCGGGCGCACAGAGAACGAAATTTCAACCGACAGTAATTTCCGCGCCCGCGCTGCCGAATTTTCCGGAAAAATTAAAACCGTCGCCAGCGACTCCGCCGCAAATTTCTCCCGCCGCGCAAACGCCTTTGAAAATGGGCTTTTCGTCCGCGCCCACAGCCACCATTTCGCCGCAATCGCAAATCGCAAATCCAAAATCAGAAATTTCAAAATCTGCGGGGGCTTCCCCAACTTTCATTTCCAATCTGCCAACTTCTTCGTCCGCCACGCCGCTGCTCAACGTCCCGCTACGCCTCATCGGTGTCGTCGGCAAACTTTATGTTTTGCTCGAATCAGATCGCGGACTTGTGTTGCTCGACCAACACGCGGCGCACGAGCGGATTTTATATGAGCAGATGCTAACCCGGCTGGAGCAAAACGGCATCACGCCGTCGCAGAAATTATTGCTGCCGGAGACAATTGAGTTGCCGCCGCGTGACGCCCAGTTTCTGCGCGAGCAACTCGCCGCGCTCACGCGGCTCGGCGTCGGCTTGAGCGAATTTGGTGAGCGCACTTTTTTGCTCGATGCGCTGCCGCCGTTCGTGAAGGTGCCGGACACGCGCCGGTTTGTGTTTGACCTCGTGGACGAACTGCGCGCCGCTGGTCGCGAAGTAAATCTTACGCGGCTCGGCGAACATACCGTGGCCAAGACCGTCTGTCGCCACGCGGTGAAGGCCAACGACCCGCTCGGCGGCGCGGAGCTGGAAAATCTCGTCGAGGATTTGCGCTGTTGCGCGATGCCCTACACCTGTCCGCACGGTCGCCCGACGCTGATTGAAATGAACTACCGCGAGCTGGAGAAAAAATTTGGAAGGACGCAGTAATTAAAAAATCTGCTCGACAAAACAAATCGCAAAGGCAATTCATTATTTATGGACGACGTGGAAAAACAAAATCTACAAGAGGGATTGGTAAAAACTGCGTCGGGGTATTTTTTGCTAATCTTAATTGGTTCACTGCTTGCTTCTTTGCTGGGCGGTGCATTTGGGGCGTTGATCGCTACGATTTCGCCGGAATTTGTAACAAGTCTTTTCTCGCTCAAACCTGAAGACGGCAGCATAACTCGGTATGCCTTTACCGTTGGAATGATTTGGGGATTGTTTATCGGCGTTGGAGTTTCTGGCTTTGCATGTTTGCTGACCACAGCGGTAAAAATCATCAAATTGAGAATTGAACACCGAAAAATTGACAAAAATCCGTGATGCTGAAATTTCTGCCAGCTGCCCCGCGCCATCGGACAAAAATATTTCCGGCGAGCATTGGCGGTTTTGCTTGCAATGTGGGCATGAGTTGATCAATGAGAAGTGCAAGCTGCGGTGTCCGCGCTGTCATTATTTCATGAGCTGCTCGGATTTCGATTTTGCGACCTGATAAAAGTTTCACGGCGGCGGTGATTTCAGTTTGTGCCACGCGCGCCGCGCCGTAAAATCCCCGCGTGCTGGAAATCCTCACAACCCAACTTGCCGCCGCGCAATCCTTGTCGGTGGAGCAGGTGCGCGACGCCGTCGAAAAGTTGACGGATGAAAAAATTTCCGCGCCAACCAAGGCGGATTTTCTCATCGCGCTCGCGCAGAAAGGCGAGACGCCGGAGGAGATCGCCACGTTCGCCGCCGCGCTGTGCGAGAAATCCGTGCCGCCGCCGATCGAAAAAAACTGGCGCGAGTCGCACGAGATTCTTGACATCGTCGGCACGGGCGGCGACCGGCTGGGCACGTTCAACATTTCCACGACCAGCGCGATTTTGTGCGCAGCGGCGGGCGTGGCCGTGGCCAAGCACGGCAACCGTGCGGTCACGTCGCAGGCCGGCAGCGCGGATGTTTTAGAAGCGCTCGGCATCAAAATCAATCTGTCGCCGGAAGCCGCCGCGCGCGAGTTGCAGGAAAAAAATTTCGCGTTTTTCTTCGCGCCGAATTTTCATCCGGCGTTCAAAAATATCGCCGCCGCGCGAAAACTTTGCGCCGAGCGCGGCCAGCGGACGATTTTTAATTTTCTCGGCCCGCTGCTGAATCCCGCACGTCCGTCCGCGATGCTTGTCGGCGTGCCGCGCGCGGAACTGTGCGAGCCGCTGGCGCACGTTTTGCAATCACTCGGCGTCCGCCGCGCGATGGTCGTATGCGGCACGGTTTCAGAATTCAAACTGGATGAGCTTTCAACGCTGGGCGAAAATTTTGTCGCGGAATTTTATCAAGAGCGCGGTTTTACGGCTTCGATATTGGCGCTGGAAAATTTTCCGCTGCAACCGGCGACGCTGGAAGATTTACTCGGTAGTGACAAATTTAAAAACGCCGAAATCACGCGGAAAATTCTGCGCGGTGAAGATCGTGGGCCGAAGCGCGACGCGGTTTTGCTCAATGCCGGCGGGGCTTTATTCGTGGCGGGAAAAGTGAAGTCGTTCGCGGCCGGCTGGGATTTGGCGGGTAAAACAATTGATTCTGGCGCGGCGAAATCGAAACTCGCGGAACTCGCGGATTGATCATTCCAACGACTGGTCGGCCTCGACGGCGGCGTAGTGCAGGCCGAGATTGTGCTGCGCGGTCTTATTGCCCTGCTGCGCGGCCCGGATGAACCACTTGACCGCTTCCTTGTTGTTCTGCTTCACGCCGCGACCGGTCTGGTAGCACAGGCCGAGATTGCATTGCGCGTCGGCCAGTTCCTGTTCGGCGGCGAGCAGATACCATTTCGCCGCCTCGGCAAAATCCTGTTCCACAACCTGACCTTGCTCGAAAAAAACGCCGAGGTTGAATTGCGCCGCCGGATAGCCGCGTTCCGCCGACTTGCGATACCATTTCACCGCCTCGGCATAATTTTGCGGGACGCCCTGGCCGGTTTCGTAAAGTGTGCCGAGATTGAACTGCGCCGCCGGATCGTCCTGATCCGCCGCCTCGCGCAACCATTTGGCCGCCTCGGAAAATTCCTGCGGCACGCCCTGGCCCATCCAGTAGCAGACGCCGAGATAGCATTGCGCGACCGAGTCATTTTGATCCGCCGCGCGGCGTAACCATTTGACTGCCTCTTGATGATTCTGCTCCACGCCCTGGCCGTTCTGGTAGCAGACGCCGAGATAACATTGCGCCTGCGCGTCGCCCGCCTGCGCGGCGGCGCGCAACGCTTCAAATGAATCCCAGGATTTCCGAGTGATGGACATCTTTGGCCAGCCGTGGAAGCATAACTTTCGTTCCCGCGAAAACAAGCCGTGAATTCCCGCCGCCGTTTCGTCCCACCAATTTCACTTCCGCGCCAACCGTTTGCCTGCTACAAACTGCGCATGGCAACGCAATTGAAAATTGGTTTTCTGGGCGCGGGCAAAATGGCCACCGCACTCGCGCGCGGCTTCGTGAACGCAAAACTTGTGACCGCGAAACAACTTTTCGCCGCCGATCCATTTGCCGCCGCGCGCGAATATTTCACCAAGGAAACGGGCGCGAAAACGGTCGCGGCGAATCTGGCCGTCGCGCAGGCCGCGAGTGTTTTGATTCTCGCGACCAAGCCGGATCAAGTTGCCGCTGCGCTCGCGGAAATTTCCGGCGCGTTCACGAAAAATCATCTGCTCATCTCCATCGCGGCGGGCGTGACGATTTCAAAATTGGAAAATCATCTGCCCGCCAGCGCGCGCGTCATCCGCGTGATGCCGAACACGCCCGCGCTTGTGGGCGCTGGCGCGTCCGCGTTTGCGCTCGGCAAAAATGCGACGGCGGCGGACGGCGAACTGGCGAAAAAACTTTTGTCCGCAGTCGGCGTGGCGTTTCCGGTGAAAGAAAATTTGCTCGATGCCGTGACCGGTTTGAGCGGCAGCGGCCCGGCGTATGTTTATCAATTCATCGAGGCGTTGAGCGACGGCGGCGTCGCCGCCGGATTGCCGCGCGACATCGCGACGAAGCTCGCGGCGCAGACCGTTTTGGGCGGCGCGAAAATGGTTTTGGAAACCGGCCAGCATCCCGGGGCGCTCAAGGATCAAGTCACGAGTCCTGGCGGCACGACGATTGAAGGCCTGCACGCGTTGGAAAAAGGCAAACTCCGCGCCACCGTGATCAGCGCCGTCCGCGCCGCAACGGAGAAATCGAAGAAGCTGGGGCAAAATTGAAAATGACGCGCTCCACAAAAATCGGCTTAACAATTTTGAGTTCTGTAATACTCATTTCTTGGTTGCTGATTTTCTTTAAGTCTATCTTTCCAATAGTAAAATTTGTTCGCGAGGGTGGCAGACAAATGGTAGCTGGGCAAAAATACATGGATTCGTTGACCGAGAAAGATTTCCAAATTTGGACAGAAAGAACGCAAAAATATCTCACTAATTTCAACCAGAACAATTGGACAATGAAAGCTGCGGCTGTTCCGCCAGAATTGGCCGAATTAAAGATTTTAAGAATTGACGAGGACTCAAACTGGGTCAATTACGTTTGGATGGGCGGCTTTGACCACACAATGCTTCATGTCGAACGGCTGAACAACAATCAATTTGAATTTACAGCAATCTACAACGACGAAAGCAACCGCGTAATTTGGCCTAAATAATTTTCCGCAGTAGTAATTCCCGCACATCCACCGCGTCCATTACCGCCGCGCAAATAATTACGATTAAACTTTCCCAAAAATTTCTTCGTGTCCCGCCACTTGGTTCCTGTTAAATTCCCGCGCCCATGAACGAGTGGAACATCCAATCCCGCGCGCACGCTTGCGAGGCGTGCGCCCAGCCGTTTACCGACCAGCAGCCGTATCACACACTGCTGCTGGAACTCGCGCCGGAGTTGCGCCGCTCGGACATCTGCGAGCCGTGCTGGCAAAAACAATTCGCCGGCGACGCGCGCAGCCGCAGCGGTTTCATCTCGCACTGGCAGGGAATTTTTGAAGTGCCGCCCGCGCAACCGGTCGAGGCCATCCAAAAGGAAACCGCCGAGACCGTCCTGCGCAAACTTGTCGCGCAAAACGATCCGCGTTACGCGCCCGCCGCGTATATTCTCGCCGTGATGCTCGAACGCAAACGGCTGCTCAAGGTGAAGGAGCAGATCACGCGCGACGGCCAGCGCATCTTCATTTACGAACAGCCGAAGACGGGCGACATCTTTGCGATTGCCGATCCGAATTTGCATCTGGATCAACTTGAACAAGTGCAGCGCGACGTGGCGATGTTGCTGGAGCAAGGCGTGAATCCGGCGGTGAATGAAATTCCCGTCACGCCGGAATCCATTGCCGCCATTGGCGAAACGCCGCCGGCCGAGGAAACGGCCACGGCCAGTTAATTTTTCCATGTCCGCTCTCGCCGAACTTCAAATCCGTCTCGGCCATTCTTTCCGCGACGAAAATCTTTTGCGCCTCGCGCTCACGCATCCGTCCGTCGCGCACGAGGCGAATACCGCGTTGACGCACAATCAGCGGCTGGAATTTCTCGGCGATTCCGTCCTAGGTTTGGTATTGTCGCGCGAACTTTTTGAAAAATTTCCCACGGCGGACGAAGGCGCGCTCACCAAGTCGCGCGCGAAATTGGTGAACGCCGGTTCGCTCGCGGCGCGTGCGCGCGAACTCGGACTCGGCGCGCATCTGATTTTGAGTCGCGGCGAGGAGAACACCGGCGGTCGCGAACGCGCCTCAGCTTTGGCGGACGCGTTCGAAGCGCTGCTCGGCGCGATTTTTCTCGACGGCGGATTTGAGGCCGCACGCGCATTTGTGTTGCGCGAGTTCGCCACCGATTTCACCGCGCTGGCGGAAGGGACCGACTTTCAAAATCCGAAAGGCGAGTTGCAAGAGTTGCTGCAATCGCGTTCGCCGCGCGCGCCGGAATATGAATTCATCTCCGCCAGCGGGCCGGATCACGACCGCGTGTTTGAATGTGCCGTGCGGCACGACGGCGTGGAACTCGCGCGCGGCACGGGCAAAAGCAAAAAAAATGCCGAGAGCGCGGCGGCCTTGGAAGCACTGAAAAAATTGCGCGGCGAACCGGCGCAAACCTAAACAATAACGGAACCGGAGAGCTGATTCCTATTTGCCCTCGTCGAGCAGATATTCTTCGAGCCGGGTATGGTGGAACACATTGCGGACGGGCGCGGTGGCGTTGGTAAATTTGAGGTTGATGTCGCGGCGCTTGAGATTTTTTTTGAACCGCAGCATCAGCCCGATACCGGTGCTGTCCACAAACGTCACGCGCGACAGGTCAATCACCACGGCCATGCCCGACGAGGTCTGGGACAATTCGGATTCGGTGTGGACGCCTAGTTCGACGGAGTTGAGCGCGGTGACTTCGCCGGACCAGCGGATCTGGAGTTCCGCCGCCTGCAAGCCGCTGGTGACGACCGGCGAGCGGGCGAGGCTTTCCAACAGGATATGCGCGCCGGCGACGCTCGCCTGCACGGTGAAAAATTCATCGAGCTTCATCAGGCGTAATGCCGCCGCCAACGAAGGCCGGGGCGCGACCAGAAAAAATTGATGGCCGAGTTCGCGCGCACGTTTGCGCAACCGGATGAGCAGGCCGATGCCGGTGCTGTCGGTGGCTTCCGTGGCCGACAAATCAAACATGATGTGGCCGCTCTCGACGGCGCGCAACCACTCGGCGCGGTATGTCAGCGCCTCCGCCGCGCCGAGTTGTTTCGGCGCGTGGATGACCAGATTGCCGAACGGGTCGGGCACCACTTCCGCTGGCCCGGTGACCGGTGGAGATTTGCGGGAACGCAGCCGCAGCCATTGCCGCAGCACGGCGCCGGTGAACTTCAAAAGTTTTTTTGCACCGTGTTTTTGAGGTTTGCCGACGCCCGTCAGAAAATCAAACGCGATGCCCGCGCCTAGCACGAACGGCACGCCGGCCTCGCGATAATTCATGTTGATCCACTTTTCCTGTTTTGGCGAACCGAAGGCGACCAACAAAATGTCCGGCTTGGCCCCGCGCAAGCGGTGCAGAATGTCCGCGTGATCCATCTCCAGCAGCAGTTTTTCCGGTGGCGCATACGCGCCGACGAGTTGGAGCTTTGGATGACGCGCACGAATTTGCCCGGCCACGGCGTCATCCACGCCCAGCAAAAACACACGCCAGTTTTTTTGTTCTGCGAGCGTGAGCAGTTGCGGTATGAGATTGGGCACGGTGACGTTTTCCGGCAGCGGGTTGCCCAGGATTTTTGCCGCGCGGACGACGGCTTTTTCTTCCGCCACCACCAAATGCGCATCGAACAAAATACGGCGCAACTCCACGTCCTCCAGCGATTGCACAAGGAAGTCCACGCCCACGGTCGTGGCGTAGTGCGGCCGGCCGGACACGATCATTTCGCCGGCCAGAGCGAGAATTTCGGCAAGGTTGACGCTGTCGAACGGCACGCCGAGAATGGCAATCGGCGGACGTTCGGTCTGGACGGCTGGTATCTTGTCCTGCATCGAATCTGCTGATTGTTAGCACCGCGCGGACAAAAGTCCAAGCACGGAAAAAAATTTGCCGCCGCGGTTGCGCGGTGACGGCACATCGGTGTTCATGGCTTGATGTATTTCCGGCTCAAAAAATTTGGAAGAACACAAAATATTTCAAACGACCGGCGGTGTTTTCTGATGTTCGAGCCAGTGGCGAAGCTGTCGGACGCCGGTTCCAACTTGCGCCGGCAGATTCACCAAAAGAGCGCTGACGGCTTGCGCTTCATTGGCCTCGGCGGCGTCCTCGATGGCGAGCATCGTCTCGGAAAGCGGCTGCAGCCCGAACAATGCGCACAAGCCTTTGAGCGAATGCGTGGCGCGTTCGAGTTCTTTCCAAAGCGCCTCGGTGTTGAGCCGCTGGATTTCGTCAAGGCGCACAGGCAGCTCATTCAGAAAATCATTCACCATTTCCGCCACTGCCGCGCGCTCAAGCTCGTTGCAAAGTTGTTCCAACTTGGAGGGGTCAAATTGATCAGTGCCGACCGCCGCCGCCGGTGGCACGGCGGCGAGCAGGGACTGGTAAAGCTGCTGCGCCGTGTAGGGCTTGGAAATATAATCATCCACGCCGGCGGCGAGGCAGCGTTCGCGTTCGCCCGTCAGCGCGTTGGCGGTGATGGCAATGATGCGGACGCGCCGTGATACTTTTTTTTCGACCTCAATTTTGCGGATGACGGCGGTGGCTTCAAGCCCGTCGAGTTCCGGCATGTTGCAGTCCATCAGAATCGCGTCAAAATTTCCGGGTTGGAATTTTTCGACAGCTTCGCGCCCGTTGACGGCCCATTCGGCACGCGCGCCAAAATTGTCGAGGATCAACTGGCACAACTTGCGGTTGAACGGATGATCCTCGGCGGCCAAAATTCGCAAATCGGAAATGGCCGTGCGCTTCGACATTGCCGTTTCACGCGCAACGGATTCCGCAGCGCCGTCCGCCGGCTCGGCGGGCTGGTTCAACTCCGGTTTGACACCGGCTACAACTGCGAGGAGCGCGTCAAACAAAGGCTGTTCGCGCACCGGCTTGAGCAGCACATTGACAAAGCCCGCCGGGCCGGCCGCATCCATGCCGAGCGAACCGGCAGGATTCGCGAGTAAAATGCTCTGCACCTGTTCTTTGTTATCGACAAGCTGACGGCGCAATTCCTCGCCGCCGCTCGCGAGCATTTCATCATCGCAAATCACCAATGGAATCACCGCCGAGCGCAAATCATGGCGCAGCGTCCGGCTGAGTTCCGCCGCCGTCGCCACGGCGCGACAGTCCACGCCCCAGCCCTGCAACTGCTCGACGAGCGATTCGCGCAGGCTCGCGTCCAGCGCGGCGACGGTGGTCTGCAAGAAAACGAGGCCGGGGAAACTGCGTTCGATGGCCGGTTGCGGCGGTACTTCAAACGGCAGCTCAAACCAGAATGTCGAGCCTTTGCCGGGCGCGCTGGTGACGCCGATTTTTCCTCCCATCAGCTCGACGATTTTGCGCGAGATGGCGAGGCCAAGCCCCGTGCCGCCGAATTTCCGCGACGACGACGTGTCCGCCTGCACGAACGGCTGGAACAATTTTTTGATTTCGTCGTTGCTCAAACCGATGCCGGTGTCGGCGACTTCAAAGCGCAAAACACTTTTCCCCTGCGAGTGGAATTGTGACTGCACGCGGACGACGACTTCGCCGCGCTCGGTGAACTTGATGCCATTGCCGACGAGGTTGAGCAACACCTGCCGCAGCCGGATCGGGTCGCCCGTGAGCCGGTGCGGGATTTCGCGGCGGACGATGGCTGTGAGCGCGATTTTTTTCCCCGTGCTGCGCGCGGCGACGTTTTCCAAAACCGAGTCCACGATCGCGCGGACGGAAAAATCCTCGCGCGCCACGGTCATTTTCCCGGCCTCGATCTTGGAAAAATCCAGCACATCGTTGATGACGCGTAGCAGGGCGTTGGCGCTTTCGGCGGCGGCATCGGCAAACTCGCGCTGCCGCTTGTCCAGCCGGGTCTGCGCGAGCAGCTCCACCATGCCGAGGATGCCGCTCAACGGCGTGCGGATCTCGTGGCTCATATTCGCTAGAAATTCGCTCTTGGCGTTGTTGGCACGGTTGGCCTGCTCGGCGGCGGCGCGCGATTCGTTGGCGGCCATCTGGAGCTGGAGGTTCATTTTTTCCAGCGACAGCTTGGCTTCGTGCGCGGACAGTTCGGCGCGTTTGCGCGGCGTGATGTCCTGCATGACGGCCTGAAATTCGGTCTGGCCATCGTCCCGAAGCAGGCGGCGGATGCTGCATTGATGCCATTCCCGATGGCCGGCGGCGGCGGCGGCGTGGCGGTCAAAATTCCAGACCGGATCGTCATTCGGCAAAGCTTGAAGATTGGCGCGCAGTTGTTTCGCCTCGCCTTCTTCAAGCGTCTGGAAAAAATTGGCGCCAAGCAGTTCGGCCGGTTCCTTGGCGTGGAAGCGGCAGAAGGCGGGATTGACAAAGGTCAGTTTGCCGTCCGGCTCGAACCGGCAGAGCAAGTCCGTCTGATCGGCGACGACGGTGCGCAGGCGCTTTTCATTTTCGACGACTTCAGCCTGGGCTTTGCGCCGTTCCGCCGTGGCGGCGGCCAGCAGCAGATTGGAAACGGCGATGATGCCGATGTAACTGCCGATGAGCCGCAGGCTGTCCGCTTCGCGGCCGGTCACAAACGGTCCGCGTCCCTGCACCAGTGAATAGATCGCGAGCGCCGCCACAAGCAGCGTGCCGGTCGTCGCGCCGCGCGGACCGAACCGCAACGCCAGCCAGACCAGAAACGGATAAGGCAGATACGCCAGCGGGTATTCCTGCAGGCCATACACAAACCAAGTGTTGAATGAAATCAGCGTGCCGCCAACCAGTCCCGCCGCGCACAACACCGCCTCGGCCACGTGAAGAAATCGCCGGCGTCCCGCAGTTGGTGTGGACCAGGTGATGATGGCCGGCGTGACAACGAGCACCGCCAAGGCATTGGGAATCCACCAAGCCAGAGTCAGCGGGAACATTTGATCCCACGTCGCCTGTCCGGCGTAAACCAGGCTGACGACATTGAACATGGCGTTGACCGTGGTGCCAAGCACGCACGCCAGCACTATATAGCCCACCGCGTCACGGGTGCGCGTGAGGCCATTCTGAAAATTCACCAACCGCTTCAGCAACAGCGCGCAGACCAGCGCGCCAATGGTGTTGCCGACAGCGGTGCCGAGTGTGAAGAAACCCAGCGGCACGCCGTCCAAGGTCGAAAACAAAACCGCCCCGACGGCGATGCCCGGCCAGAAGCGGTAACCAAAAAGTAAAATGGCCGCCAGCGCAATGCCCGATGGCGGCCATACCAAGGCCACGGTGCCGGAAAAAAACGAAGCTTCCTTGCCGAGCAATCCGCCCAGGAAATAAAGTGCCGTCAATGCGATCACGCGCGTCAGCGTGGTCAGGCGGGTTTTGTCTTGCGAAGCCACGGCAATTTATTACCGGTTTTCGGCGGACAAACCTAGCGATAAGTTTTTGTGAACCGCCGGCAGCATACAACAGCCACACAGTTGCGAGCGTTCAGGATTTGATGTCGCGCACCTGAAAGACCGCGAGGCCGATGATCAAAAAAGTCAGGTTGAAGCCGAACAAAATGCCGGTGGATTCGCCGACCTGCCACCACGGGATGTGCGGCTGGAAAAAAACCTGCCAGATGTTCAAATGATAGCTGAGGAAACATTCTTTCAAATCCTGAAAGTAAGGGATTTCCATCAGGATGCGATCCAGCAAAATCAACGAAAGCGCGAGAATCGCGGCGGCAGCGGGCTTCATGTTGAAACAGGAAAACATGAAGGCCAGACTCATGATGGTGCCAGCTTTGACAATCAGGAAAATGTGCGCGAGAAAAAAGCGGCCCAAGCCGTCGGCGAAATTGAAGATGCCCAAGTCCTGTCCCGGCACCTGCGCGAACAGCCCGCCGTCGACGGGGAAAAATAGCCCGCAAAAAAACATTCCGCCAGATGCCAGCGCCAACACGAGCACGATGGCAAACACAAAGCCCGCGAGCCATTTCAAGCAGAGCAGCCGCACGCGCGAAACCGGACGGGAAAGAATCATCCGCAACGTGCCGTCCTCGGCTTCCTTGCTCACCAGATCGCCGCCGATGAGCGCGACGTAAAGCGGCAGCATCGTGTAGGCCAGCACCACGGCCATGATCGTGGCGATGGTGAGCATGGAAAGGTATCGTTCGCCAATGAAGCCGCTGCGTTCCACAGTGCGCGCGATGGAGTGATGGGCCGGCGGATAATAGCGGAGCAAACCCACTATGAGCAATTGCGCCAGCAGGAGCATCAAAAAACCCATGTAGGTGCGCTTCTTGCCGAAGAGCTTCCACAATTCATTTTTTAACTGGTAAAAAAACATGGTCAGTGGGCGCGCGGTTTCATCAATTCAAGATAAAAATCCTCCAACGTTTCGTCCTGCGGCGCGATCTCAAAAACCGCCATGCCGCGCCCGACCAGAAAACTCACAATCTGGTCGGTGCCGACGCCGTCGTTCAGTGAAATCAGTTTCTGGTCGCGCGCGCCGCTGATGAGCTCCGCGGCGCGGAGTTGTTCGATGGCGGAATCAAAATTTCCGACGCGAAGGCGGACCCAGTTCTGTTTTTGCGTAGCCTCGGCGAGCGTGCCGTCAAAAACTTTTTTGCCACGGTTCAAAACCGCGATGCGCGTGCAAAGTTGTTCAACCTCGTTCAACAGGTGTGATGAAAGCAGTATGGTCAGGCCGAATTCCTGATGCAGCCGCAGGATGGTCTGGCGCATTTCGTGGATGCCTTCGGGATCAAGCCCGTCGCTCGGTTCGTCGAGGATCAGCAGTTCCGGCTGCGGCAGCAGCGCCTGTGCCAGCGCCAGCCGCGCGCGCATCCCGTGCGAATAGGTTCGCACCTTGGATTTTTCCCGGCCCGTCAAACCAACCCAATCAATCACCTCGCGGATGCGTTTCGCCGGCGTTGGCGCGGTGTAGTGGCTCAAGATTTCCAGGTTGCGCCAGCCGCTCAAGTAGTCGTAAAACACCGGTGCCTCGAAGATCGCGCCGACTTTTTTCAACGCGTGCTGACGTTGCACGGTGACATCAAATCCGCAGATGCGGATGTCGCCGCCAGTAGGCCAAACTTGCCCGAGCATCATGCCGATGGCGGTGCTTTTGCCCGCGCCGTTGTGGCCGAGCAGGCCGAAGATTTCACCGTGCTGCACTTCGAGGTCAAGCTGGTCAACCGCGAGGCGCGCGCCGAAATTTTTCTGCACATGGCGTAGCGAAATCATGGGAGCTGCGGGCCTTCGTAGAAATTTTTGCTGTGCTGGTCGGCATATAAAAAATTCATGCCATGATTCGGGCCGTTCGCAATGTGAAACGACTCCTTGTCGTTAAACAAAGGTATCTCTCCGGCCATATCGGTCAGGTTCATAAAATTAAGGTTGTTTATATCTTGGCCGTTCAGGGTGGAATTCCAACTATAACTCGAACCGGTTATCTCAAAATATGATTTGGTGTCAGACGGGCAGCACAGGACTTTCTGCGAGCCAAGCTGGTTGGTGAGGATGATGTTGACAGGCGGATATGAATTGGTTGTCGTAGAATTGATAAGCGAATCATACATATATGGCAGGTGTTGGTTGTTGTCATCCACATAAACCTGCAGCGCGACGCCGATCTGGTGCAAATTGCTCAAGCAGGCGATGGTTCGCCCGCGCTCCTTGCCGCGCGACAACGCCGGCAGCAGCAACGCCGCCAGAATTGCGATGATGGCGATGACCACCAGCAATTCAATCAACGTGAACGCCTGACGCTTCATGAAAAATTCAGTGAATATTTCCGTTGCGAATCTGGATTTCCATCTGTTCGACCAATGGCGCCAGCTCGGCCTTGGTTTCCGCCGAACTTTGCGTGAACAGCGCCTGCATGCCGATCGCACGAACTTTTTGTTCCAGTTCCGGGCTTAACGGCGGCGAACCGTCCTTGCCATCATCGCCGCCGTTGTTGTTCTGAACGCCCTGCTTTAGTTTATTGACCGCGTCATCAATAATTTTCTTCCGCTGGTCATCCGGCAACTGGCTGAACGCATCCAGCATCTGCTTGAACCCGGTCGGCAACGTCGCCTCGATGAATTGAGACCGCTCGGCCTCGGTCATTGCGTCGAACCACTTTTTCCAGTCATCCTGCCGCCGCCATTTCATGCGCTCCTCCATCGAAAGCGAATTGACCATGTCCGCAAACTTCTTGATGGCCTTGCTGCGATCCGCCGGTGAAAGCTGGGTGAGGTCGGTCGCGGCCAGATATTGCTGGAGCTGCTCGACTGTCATCTTGGTTTTGGCGGAAAAATGAAAAATCGCCAGCGCGATGCCCCAGACCACCACGAGCGCAACGGCCGCATAAATCAGTGGACCATATCTGCGGTTTTTCATGGTCTGAATCTAGTCGAATTAAGGACTACCACCACACAAATCCGGCTGACCCACGGATTAACTGGCAGCCCGAATCCGAAAATCTGTGCGCGGCAGCCAACGCCCGTCATCTGGGCCGGCCGACATCGTAGCACGTTTTATCGGGAGAGCGGATGCGTGTTCGTACTTTTTTATGCTGACTCTACGCCACGACATCGGCTCGAATAACCTTGTCACTGAGATTTAATCGGGCGCAACAAACGAGCAGAATTTTTATCCAAATAAATACGGCTAGACGTGCGAATGTTTTTGGCAGCAGCACAAACCCTGAAATTGGAAGAGGCTTTAAAGATGTTAAATAATCATAAAACCATTGCAAAACTGGCGGAAGGGGTGGGATTCGAACCCACGGTAGCCTTGCGACTACTTCTGATTTCGAGTCAGATGCCTTTAACCACTCAGCCACCCTTCCACTGCATTGATTTCATTATGTGAAATGCTGTTTATTTCATTTCGCAACTTGCGTTTTCCATACTGTTATTCTACTTAAACAGGGTGGATGAAAGTAGATTAAAACCGCCCTTAAGCAAGGTTTTTCCCGCATTGCACGGCGGGTGTCATAAAAATTTGGCGGGCGAATTTTTCAAATTTGTTTTTCCCCGCGTCTGCGTTAGAGTAGTTCCATCAATACGGTCACGCAAATCAAGTTTTGGGGCGTCCGCGGCTCCATACCTTCTCCCGGCGCGGACACGGTGCGTTACGGCGGCAACACCACTTGCGTCGAAGTCCGCTGCGGCCGCGATATCGTGATCCTCGACGCCGGCACCGGCCTGCGCAAACTCGGCCAGTCGCTGCTGGCGGAATTCAAGGGCGGCACGCTGAACCTTTCGCTGCTGCTGTCGCACACGCACTGGGATCATATTCAAGGCCTGCCGTTTTTTGCGCCAATCTACGAATCCCGCTGCCGGCTCCACATTCTCGGCAGCGAAGGCGCGCGCAAAAGCCTCGTCGCCGCCGTCACCGGCCAGATGGAAAGCACTTATTTTCCCGTGCCGTTTTCGCGACTGCCCAGCAACATTGAAATCGAAGAACTAAAGGATTTTAATTTCAGCATCGGCCAGCTTCTGGTCAGCGCACACCGCGCCAACCATCCGGGCGTGACGGTGGGCTACCGGTTGTTTTCGCCGGACGGCATCATTTGTTTTTTTCCCGACACCGAGCCGTGTCATGGCCGCGACGAACGCGAGCTGCTGGATTTTATCCGCGATGCCGACGTGCTGATCCTCGACTCGCAATACGACCGCGCGGAATACAAAAAACACACCGGTTGGGGCCACGGCTGCGTGGATGATTCCGTGGCACTCGCGCTCAAGGCCGGCGTGAAAAAACTCATCCTCTTCCACCACGACCCCGACCACGATGACCGCAAAGTTGACGCCTTCCTGAAACACGCCCGCGCGCTGGTGAAAAAGCAAAAGGGGAAATTAAAAGTGGAAGCCGCGCGCGAAGGCCTGACGATTCAGCTCGGCGGGAAACCGGCAAAGTGAATTGCGCGGCCGGGCAGAAATTTTTGTAGCCTATCTAGTCACTGATTGGTAATAGAATCCAGAAACTTCGTTTGCTCCGCGACAATCGTCTGCCAATTTGGACGCTCATTGGTGCGGACAAAATCTAGCGTCCGTCTCAACCGACTGCGAAACTCATTCAAGGAAACACGTTCACTATAATCCCCCTCCTGAATTGACCGTGGACGCATTCCTATTCCGAAATCAACAGGAATAATTATCCATTCCTTCTCTTTGAAAATAGTTGGAGGCGCCGCAGCAAACCAAGTCCAGCGAGTTGGACGGTTAAAATACATGAGCACCAAATCTCCAGGATCATTTTCCCGCAGGCCGGAAACGTAATTATAATTTGTGGACCAATTCATATCGCCGCCCATTTTATCGCGAATGGTTGCGAGTGAATCTTGACTTAATCCTTTCACATTCGGAAATGGCTTCGGATCATTTGCGTAGTTTACACCGGGTTCATGCATAGACTCAGCGAAAGCCAAATAAATTTGCGCGTGACTAATCGGCCTACCATCCCAATCCAAAATGAAGCGGTAATAACCAAACGCCAATCCAATGAGAATGGCAATTATTCCGGCAATCCACAGAATTGCGCGTTTCATAGTCATAGTTTTGACTTTGGCAAAATAAAATTCCTGTCTAGTGCGAATTCAACCAGGTGGCCAGGCCATGTGGCGTCCGCCGAGAATGTGGACGTGCAAGTGCGGCACGGTTTCGCCGCCGTCCGTGCCGTTGTTGATGACCAGCCGGTAGCCGTTCTTCAAATCTAGTTGCTTCGCCACTTCAGCAGCCTTGAACAGCAGATGGCCGAGCAATTTCTGGTCGTCCGCCGTCGCCCCGGCGATGCACGGAATGGGTTTCTTCGGCACAATCAAAACATGCGTCGGCGCGGCGGGATGGATGTCGCGGAAGGCGAGTACGAGATCGTCTTCATAAACAATCGCCGCCGGGATTTCGCGGGCGATGATTTTCTCAAAAAGTGTTTTGCTCATAAATCTTTATCAACCACGGATGAACACAGATAAACGCGGATAATAATTTCGCAGTCGAACCAAGTTGCACGAATTTTTTGAAACTGAATCCGTGTCCAACCGTGGTGAAAATTCCAATTTCTATTCCACCACGAGCGCGCAGCCGATTTTTTCGGTTTCCTGGTTCATGCACTGGCGGAGAAATTCCACGATCTGATCTTGAAGCTGTTCGCAGCGCTGGCTCCAGCGGCGCGCGCCGGCGATCTGTTTCACGCAGCCGCGCAGTCCACGAAAACGCACGATGCGCGGAGACTGGCGGAGTTGGACGCGCAACTCGTCGCGCAGGCGCGGGAAGAAAAATAATTCGAGCCCCTCGCCGGTTTCGTGGATGAGCCGGGCAAGGTCGGTGTCGTGAACTTCGGAGTTCGGTTCGCCGGTATGGATGGTGTAACCGAGGTGATGCAGGACTTTTTCGAGCGCGAGGGAAAATTCGCCGACGGTAACGCTCTCGCGTTCGAGTTCGACTTTAAAATAATGGAACACGCTGGCGGCGGCGTGGCGGAGCATTTCAGGTTCAAGCTGGCTGTCCGCACCGCCGACGATTTCCACGGTGATCATCGCCGACGAGCAGGGAACGCTTTCGCCGTTGGTGAGTTGGAAGAGCAGGCAGTCGTTGCGGAGGGCGATCATTTCGCGGCCTCCAGTTTTTTCACCTCGTGGACGAAATCGGTGGCTTCGGCAAAGCGCCGATACACGCTCGCGAAACGGACGTAGGCGACTTCATCCAGTTCGCGCAAACCTTCCATGACCATCGTGCCGATAAATTCGCCGGGAACTTCCGCTTCAAATTTCACGGTGACGCTGGCGACGATGTGGTCCACCAAATCTTCCATCGCTTTTGGCGAGACGGGGCGTTTCTGGCAGGCCTTGCGGATGCCGGATAAAAGTTTTTCGCGGGAAAACTCTTCGTGGCGTCCGTCGCGTTTCAAAACCATGAGGCCTTCGTGTTCGACTTCTTCGTAAGTGGTGAAGCGATGCTTGCAGGCGGCGCATTCGCGGCGGCGGCGGATGGTCGCGCCCTCGCGCGAGGCGCGCGAATCAATGACCTTGTCGTCCTGGCAACCGCATTTGGGGCAACGCATAAAACCACTGCTAATAGTGGCTGTCATTTTGTAACATACAATGATTTGTGGTGTCAAGGAATGCCCGCCGAATCGCGCAAAAGCATCTTGCGTTCAGGTTTTTTGCGGGTAAGCTGTGCAACTCATTTTTTAGAGAAACAAAAAAGCAAATTTTTTTATGGCAACAGCAAACGACCTTCGCCGCGGCATGGCGATCAATTACAACGGCGACATCTGCGTGGTTTTGGATTTCCAGCATCGCACGCCCGGCAACTTGCGCGCGTTCGTGCAAGCTTCGCTCCGCAGCATCCGCACCGGCAAATCTTCGGACATCCGCCTAAGCTCGACCGAAAAAATCGAGCCGGTGCCGATGATGACGACGAAGATGGAATTCAGCTACAAGGACGGCCAGGATTATGTGTTCACCGACCCGACCACTTACGAAACCGTGACGCTCACGGCGGAACTCGTCGGCGACGCCAAAAATTATCTCGTGGAAAACGGCGAAGTGACCGTGACGTTCGTCGAAGAAAAAGCGGTGACGGTGGAAATTCCGGCCAGCGTCACGCTGACCGTGACCGACGCGCCGGAAGGCGTGCGCGGCGATTCCGCGAACAACGTGCAGAAGACGATCACCGTCGAAACCGGCATCACGATGCAGGCGCCGCTGTTCATCAAGACGGGCGAAAAAATCCGCATTGATACGCGCACCGGCAAATACATGGAACGCGCCTGATCCGCATTTGCAATTTGGAATTTCCCAGCCCGCCACGCGCGGGCTTTTTTGTGGTCACGAAGATTTTTCGGTTTTTTAAGCGTAAATGCTTTTCAACTCCGCAAGGCTCGGCTATTTCTGGTTAAAATCTTATGTCAGGTCAGGTCAAAGGTGAAAAAATTTATCGCGGCATCCCCGTTTCGGCGGGAGTGTGCCGCGGTAAAGTCCTTGTCCTGCGCCAGGCGCGCCACGTTATCTCTCGGCGCGAGCTGGCTGACGACAATGTGAACGCCGAGGTCAAGCGGTTCGAGCAGTCGCTCGTCCGCACGCGCCAGCAGATCACCGAAGTTCAGCGGCGCGTGTCCGAGACGATGAGTTCGTCCGAGGCGGACATCTTTGACGCGCACCTGTTGATGCTTGAGGATCGCGTGCTCATCGAGGAAGTCATCAAGATCATCCGCGCGCAAAAGGCGAACGCCGAATTCGCCTTCCATGCCGCCGCCGAAAAATACATCGCCGTCCTCGAAAACGTAGACGATGAATATCTTCGCGAACGCGCCGCCGACCTGCGCGACCTCACCGGCCGCGTGTTGGACAGCCTGCTTGAAGTAAAGGACGCCTTCGACCTGAAGCATCTCAAGGAACCATGCATTCTGGTCGCGCATGACTTGAGTCCTTCGATGACGGCGCAGATTGACAAAAAATTTATCCTCGGCTTCGTCACGGACATTGGCGGCAAAACCTCGCACACCGCCATTCTGGCGCGCAAGCTGGATTTTCCCGCCGTCGTCGGTGCGCAAACCGTGAGCGAAGAATTGGAGACCGGTGACTACGCGCTGCTCGACGGTTACAACGGCACGGTCATCGTCAACCCGACCGACCAGACGATGTTTGAATACGGCCAACTCGCGAAGATCAGGGCGTCGCTCGACGAAAAACTGCGCGAGGTTCAGCACCAGCCCGCCGTCACGCTGGATGGAAAAATCATCCATCTTTCCGCGAACATCGAGGACCAGCACGACATTGAATCTGTGCTGGCGCACGGCGCCGAGGGCGTGGGTTTGTTCCGCACGGAATTTTTATTCATCAACCGCGACCAGTTGCCGACCGAGGACGAACAATACGCCGTCTATCGCCAGGTTGCCGCCGCGCTGAAACCGCATTCCGTCATCATCCGCACGCTCGATTTGGGCGGTGACAAATTTGCGTCGCATCTCCAGCTCGCGCAGGAACTGAACCCGTTTCTTGGCTGGCGCGCCATCCGTTTCTGCCTCGCACAGCCGGAAATGTTCTGCGCGCAGTTGCGCGCCATTTTGCGCGCCGGCGCCGAGGGCAACATCAAGCTGATGTATCCGATGATTTCCGGACTGGACGAATTGAGCCGCGCCAACGCGCTCGTCGAAAAGTGCAAAGAGGAATTGCGCGCGGGAAAAATTCCGTTCGACGAAAAAATGGAGGTTGGCGCGATGATCGAGATTCCTTCCGCCGCGCTCATCGCCGATGCGCTGGCGAAAAAAGTAAAGTTTTTCAGCATCGGGTCGAACGATCTGATCCAATATACGCTCGCCGCCGACCGCACGAACGAAAAGGTTTCGCACCTCTACGAGCCGACGCACCCGGCGATTCTGCGGCTCATCAAGATGACCGTGGACGCCGCGCACCAGCACGGCATCTGGGCGGGCGTCTGCGGCGAGATTGCGGGCGATCCAATTCTCACGCCTTTGCTGCTCGGCCTCGGTGTGGATGAATTGAGCGCCGCGCCCGCTGTTTTGGATCAGGTAAAATACATCATCCGCCGCGTCAAACTGGACGAGGCGCGGGCATTGGCGGAATTTGCGCTGGCCAGCGAATCGCCGACGGAAATCTTCGCCCGCTGCGTGGAGTTCGCCCGCCAGACTGCGCCGAGCTTGTTCGAGAGCAAGGCGTAGCGAAGCTTCAGTCGCAGAAATTGTTGGCGCACGCGGAAAACCTTGCGCCCGATAAAACCAAAATCCAAAGTCATTGTGCCGACATACAAACAGACGGTGAAGGTTTAATGTGACTGAAAATGCGCAAGCGATGGGTAATTCGTATTGATTGCCAAACAAAATCCTCCGGAGTTTCCGCTACTGCCGCAGCCACCAGCCGCAATGGCTACCACATTACTCAAACCATCAGGAACATTCGCAACTTGATTGTGACTGAAATTTCCCCACGAAACTACCGTTCCATTTTGCTTGAGAGCCATGCCGTATCCTATTTCATACATATAGCTTCCAGCAGCAGCAATGGCTACCACATTGCTTAACACTGTGCCTTTAATAGTTACCAATCCACTTGAAGTATAAGGTTCTTTTTCTGACGCACTGCCGGTGACCTGTCCATAGCGATTTTTGCCCCATCCAACAATTGTGCCATCGCTTTTTAGCGCCAGACAATTTCCCACTCCGGCCGCGACGGCAACCACATTGCTCAAGCCGTAAGGCACCGGTTTCTCCCCAAATGCGCCGTGCCAATAGACTACGCTGCCATCTTTCTTGATGGCTAAATTCTCTTCATCTATGTCATTGCCTGCGGCAACAGCAACGATGTTGTTCAAGCAGGCGTCAGGTAATGGCATCCAACTTGCCCCATTCAAACGCAACATCCTTCCGTCTTTTTGAATTCCAAGGCCAGAAGTATATCCCGCAGCGATGGCAGTGATATTGCTCAATCCATCATGTAGAATATTTGGTGGATATACTTGGACGCCGCCCCAACGGACGACAGTGCCGTCTTTTTTCAGCGCAAAACTATCATGGAAGCCCGCAGCGATGGCCACAACATTGCTCAAAACTATTCCGCCGATTGTAACTTGGCCGGTGGCATGACCCGATGAGGGAACTCCAGTAGCTTCGCCATTATTATTTAATCCCCATCCAACGACAGTGCCATCGTTTCTCAATGCCAGCCCATGACAATCTCCCGCCGCAACTGCAATGGCATTGGTTAGGGGCTCTCCCGCTATAGTCACCACCCCTGTAGAACCTGTAAATGAAGGCTCAATGAAACCATTGAAACCGTCCATGTGCATATCGTTTGTATGAGTAAATATAAATGGCGGAGATGAGGTGGGGATTCCCGTAGCCTCTCCGTTGCCATTAAATCCCCAGCCGATGACTATTCCTGCCGGCGGCGTTGCAAATAAAAACGAGCAGGAAAGCGCGAATAGCATCAGTGCAAGCAATGTTTGAACCCGTTTCATTTTCAGTAAACATTCTCTGCTTGGCGCTTTAGTTGTCGAGCCTGATTTAATCCCTAAAATTCACAAACTGCACCGCCACGGGAAATTCATGGGCGCGCACAGCGGCGATGACCGCTTGCAAATCATCACGGCTCTTGCCCTGCACGCGCACTTCGTCGCCCTGGATTTGCGTCGTCACCTTGAGCTTGCTTTCGCGGATGAAGCTGGCGATTTCTTTGGCGACGGTGCTCTCTATGCCGTTTTTGATTTTGATGCTCTGGCGGGCGTGGCCGAGCGGTGAAATGTCCGGGTCGCACTGCTCCACACTTTTCATCGAAATGCCGCGCTTGGCGAGCTTGCCGATGACAATCTCGTTCAGCGTGGCGACTTTGAACTCGTTGTCGGCAACCAATTTTATTTCCGTTTTTTCCAAAACGACTTCCCATTTGCTGCCCTTGAAATCAAAACGGTTGGCCAGTTCCTTTTTGGCCTGGTTGACGGCGTTCTCAATCTCCATCGAGTTGACCTGCGAAACAATGTCGAATGAAGGCATAAGTTAATTTAAGATTTGCGGTTGACGATTTCCGATTTTTCCCGCCGACGCAAACCTTAAATCCACGAACCAATTTGATTGCTTTCAAAACCGCCGCCAGGAGAAACTCTGCGGCAAAATGCCGTCGCTGCTTGTCATCTGGATCTGGTTCTGCGCATATCTCAACTGCGCGGGCTGGACGTTGTCCGCGGTGCACGAGCTGAACGCGGGCGGTTACGCCGTGGCGTTGGCGATGGGTCTCATTGCGCTGTTTGCCTGGAAACAAAAAAATGGCTCGGCGGCCTTTCCAAAAATTCACTGGCCGAAACTTCGCCGCCGTTTCCGCCGCGCCTTTCCGCTGGGCTTTTCGATGCTGGCGGCGCTCGCGTTCCTCGGCGGCGCGCTGCATCCGCCGACGAATTATGACGCGCTGTCGTATCGCCTGCCACGCGTGCTGCACTGGCTCGCCGCCGGGCAATGGCACTGGATTCATACCATTTTCGACCGGCTAAACGACCGGTCATGCGGCATCGAATGGGTTTCCGCGCCACTCCTCGCGCTGCTGAAAACCGACCGGCTGCTGTTCCTCATCAATTTTGTTTCGTTTCTATTTTTGCCGGGTCTGGTTTTCAGTGTCTTCACACGGCTCGGCGTACGTCGGCGCGTGGCATGGCATTGGATGTGGCTCGCGCCAACCGGCTACGGATTTTTGCTGCAGGCCGGCAGCATCGGCAATGACTTGTTCGGCACGGTGTTTGCGCTTGCGGCGGTGGACTTTGCTTTGCGCGCAAAATTCAGCGGCTCACTGGCGGCGTTTTTCACTTCCGTTCTCGCCGCCGCGCTGATGACGTCGGCCAAGACGAATAATCTGCCGCTGCTGCTGCCGTGGATGGTTGCGTTGTGGCCGTCGCTGAAAATGATTTTCCGCCGTCCTCTGGCGACTTTGCTGGTTGGTGCGCTGGCTGCAGGCGGTTCGGGATTGCCAACAATTTATTTCAACCTGAAAATGTCCGGCGATTGGTCAGGCGCGCGGCTGACGGGTGGCGCGGAGCAACACGCGGTGGTGTATCGCACGGCGGCGAACGCGGTTTCCCTGACGCTGCAAAATATCGTGCCGCCCATTTTTCCGATGGCGGACAAATGGAATCGCACGGTTAAAAGCCATCTGCCGCCCGTGCTGGCCGCGAAATTGGAATCACTGATCGAAGCGCCCGGCTGCTGGTTTCCGCTCGGGCAGATGCAGACGGAGGAAAATGCCGGGCTGGGTTTCGGGCTGACCATCTTATTCGGCATCAGCGTGCTGGCGGTGGCGGTGCGGCGCGGAAAAATTTTGCCGACCACAGAATTTTCCTGGCTGGTGGCGTTGCGCTGGGCGTCCGCGCTGGCGTTTCTAGCGCTGCTGACGCAGTCGAACATCACCGCCATCGGCCGGCTGTTCGCCGCGTATTATCTGCTGCCGCTCACCATTTTTCTGGCCGCCGCCGGCCACGAAACGCTGGTGCGCCGGTGCTGGTGGCGCAGTCTGGCCGCTTTGGTTTTCATTCTTGCTGCGGGCTTGCTGGTGGTTTCACCGGCACGGCCATTGTTTCCGAGGGATTTTATGCTGCAAAAAATTCAAACGCAGGAAGCGGCGCATCCGCAGCTTATGCGCATTGAGGATGTCTATGCCATTTATCGCGACCGGAATACCGCCTTTGCGCCGGTGCTGGCCGCTTTGCCGGCGGATACCGCCGCGGTCGGTTACGCCGCCTACGATAAACCGGAAACGTCGTTGTGGCAGCCGTTTGGCACCCGCCGTGTCATTCATGTTTGTCCCGGTGACCGGCCAGCGGACTTGAAGGCGCAGGGCGTTCGTTATATTTTGCTGAATCCCGACGGATTTGAGTCATTTTTTAGATGCCCGCTCGCGCAATGGCTGATTCAAATGGATGCCGAAATGGTGCAAACCATTTCCCTGCGTCTGCGCGCAGCCGAACCGGCGCAGGACTGGTGTCTGGTGCGATTGCGTTAAAACCCATCTCGCCAAGCGCATCCCGAACTGTATAAGCTATCGCCAACATGAGCCAACCGGTCGAACTTACAATTCTCATGCCCTGCCTCAACGAGGCGGAGACGATTGCGCGCTGCATTGAAAAGGCGAAGCGCGGCATCGAACGTGCCGGCGTCGCGGGCGAAATCCTCATCGCCGACAATGGCAGCACTGACGGCTCGCAGACCATCGCCGAAAAACTCGGCGCACGCGTCGTGGCCGTGAAGGAAAAAGGCTACGGCAACGCGTTGCGCGGCGGCATCGCGGCCGCGCGCGGCGAATGGATCCTCATGGGTGACGCCGATGACAGCTACGATTTCGCCGAGGCTGATCGCTTCGTGGAAAAATTCAAGAACGGCGACGAATTGATCATGGGCTGCCGGCTACCCTCCGGCGGCGGCACCATCCTGCCCGGCGCGATGCCCTGGAAAAATCGCTGGATCGGCAATCCCGTGCTCACGACCATCGGGCGCGTGTTTTTCAAATGCCCCGCGCATGACTTTCATTCCGGCCTGCGCGGCTTCACCAAGACAGCCTTTTACAAGATGGAATTGCAGACCACGGGCATGGAATTCGCCTCGGAAATGGCTATCAAGGGCACGCTGAAAAATCTGAAGATCTCCGAGGTGCCCGTCACGCTGCACAAGGACGGGCGCTCGCGCCCGCCTCACCTGAAACCGTGGCGCGACGGCTGGCGCCATCTCCGGTTCATGCTCATTTATTCGCCGCGCTGGCTGTTTCTGGTGCCGGGACTTTTGCTGTCCGGGCTGGGAGTTGTCTTTTCCGCCGCGCTGGCGGTGCAGGACGTGAACATCGGCGGCATCCAGTTCAACGTCGGCACGTTGATGATGGCGTGCATGAGCGTCGTCGTCGGCTTCCAACTGGTGGCGTTCGCGTTTTTCACGAAAGTTTTTGCCATCGCCGAAGGCTTGCTGCCGGAAGATCCCAAGCTGTCGCGCGTGTTCAAAACCTTCACGCTGGAAAGAGGCATCGTCGCCGGCTTGCTGATCTTGCTCGCGGGACTTGTGATGTTCGCGCGGGCGTTGTGGCTGTGGAAACAGGCGGACTTCGGCCTGCTGCCGTCCACCGAGGAGAATCTGCGCCGGCTCATCCCGGCGGCTACGCTTATCCTGCTGGGCATCCAGTCCGTCTTCTCGAGTTTCTTCATGAGCGTGCTCGGCCTCAAGACCTTGAAACGCCAGCCGCCGGCAACAAATTGAATCGGTTTAAATTGTCAGTTTGCTGATTTCCAGTGGCCGGCAAACCAAGCCAACCCCGGCGTTCGCCGAAAAATCCGGCGCCGGATTCTGGTGCATCAAACTCACCAGGCTGTCGCTGCGGAAATTCAGCCGCAGCCCGCACAGCTCCGCTGTTTTCAACCCCGCCCAGACGAAGCGCCACGGCAGCGGAATGAATTTAATTTCTTTGTGCTGGCCGCGGGCGATTTCCCGCAGCAGTTCCCTGAACGGCCACGGTTGCGCGTTCGCCGCCGTCAGAATTTTGCCGGAAAATTTCACCCCGCCGTGGGCGCAGCGTTCCACGAACGCGCACAAATCATCCTGATGCACGAGGAACTGGATCTGCGTGCCATCGCCGATGAGCGGGATTCGGGACGACTTCCGCACCTGCGCCGCCAGCTTGCCGAACATTCCACCCGGCCCGTTGCCATACACGAGGCCGAGGCGGATGATCTGCGCGCCGTGGGCGAGCGCGATTTTTTCAATCGCCAGTTTTGCGTGGCCGTAAAGCGAACGGCAGCCGTCGAACGCGCTGATGGTGGAAATGAAAATAATCTTTTCCACGTCCGCCGCCCGCGCGGCCTGAAACAACTTTTCCGTGCCGGCCACGTTCACCGCGTGAATTTCCTTTTTGGTGAGCGGCCGGAAATCATACGCGCAATGCACCAGTGCGGTCACACCCGCGAGTGCTTCCGGCGCAACGTTAGCGCCGAGCTGAAATTCAACCGCATTGCTGCCCGGTTTCGGATGGCGCGTCAACTCGCGGATTTCCCAGCCGAGCGCGGCGAAATAACTTTTGACGGCGGCGCCGACGTAGCCGTTGCTGCCGGTGATGGCGCAAATTTTTTTCATGGTTCGGAAACCGGTTGGTCGGCCGTGTGCCAGCCGATGCGATGCGCATTGGCCATCACGGAAAAGGTGATTTGCGTCGCGGGAATGTCCGGCAGCACGGACGCGTCCACAATGTGAATGCGCCGCCAGCCGCGCAGCCGGCCCAGCGTGTCCGTTTCCAATTCGCCGGGATTGGCGCGCATGGGAAACGAGCTGCCGTTGTGGAAACCGCGTCCGGGTTCCGCCACCTGCAACATCGGCGCAAGCGGCCACGCACCGAACTGATGTCCATGCCGCATGAGCTTGCGCAGCACACGGCGGATGGCCGGGCGCACTTCGGGATTCAGTTCCGCCGACAATTGCAGCCGGTCGGGATTTCCCTTTTTAAGCGTGACCGCAATCTGCGACGAATGGTCGGAGTGCAGATAGCCCTGCACGATTAGCAGGCGTTTTTCCAGCCCGCGCGCGAGCGGCTCCAGCATTTTCGCCAGCGGGCCGAACGATTGCCGCACCGCCTGCCCGACAAGGTCGTTGTAGCTGTAAATTTGCAGATGCACCGAGCGCGGCGTGACGCGTTCGTCAAAAATTTCCACGAACAACTGGCTTAATGTGTGCAATGCCTCGCGCGTCACCTCACCGCCGCTCCGCGTGAGCAGCAGCGGAAACAAATAATACTGGCTGTCCTTCAACCGCACCGGCCGGTCGTAAAGGCCGAGCGATTGCAGAACAATCTTCGCCGTGGCCACCACGCCGGCACCGAGATAGACACGATCGGCGGAAAATTCCAGCGGTGTGCGGCTCATGCGGTCATAGCCGGTGATCACGGTGCGGTCGCCGGTTTCTCGCAGGCTGGTGACGATGACATCGGGACGGTAGGTGAAGTTCGGATTATTCTGAAGCTCGCGGAGCGTCTGCTCGGAGTTATAGATGAAACCGTAAGGACAGCCATACATGCACAGGCCGCAATAGACGCAGCCGTCCGCACCAGCCTTTACGGCAACCCGCGACTGTCCGAAATGGATTCCCGCCGTGCGAAGCGGTGCGCGGTATTTTTCGAGCCGCGCCCGCAAAATTTTCGCCTGCTCACTCAAGTTTAGCGCGGACGGATTTTCCGCGTGGAGCGGAAAGATTTTTTCCAAATCATCATGCGCGCCGGCCAGCCCGGTCAGCTTGGCGACGGCCAGATAATGTTCCTTCAAATCGCTGCTGCGCACCGGCCAGTTGGCGGTGTCGGTTTCCGAATACGGCATCATCGCCGCGCCCCAAACCGCGCTGAAACCGCCGCGCCCCAGGGACGGACGGAGCGCGACGCCGCGATAATCCGCCGGCAGGTGCGCGTCCGTTTCGCGGTAGGGATAATCCGAACCGTAGGCGAGCTTGAGCGGAATGCCCTTGGCACCGGCGTTCATGCCGGCCTTGAAATCTTTCAGTTGCGCGGCACTCCAATTTTGCGGCGGCTGCGCGCCCATCTGGGCGGCAAGTTCGGCGCGGGATTTTTCCGGCGCCAATCCGCCGTCGAGCAGCACCACGCGGGCGCCGCCTTGCAACAGGGCTTGTGCGCACGCCACGCCAGCCGGGCCGGAGCCGATGACATAGTGGGGCAGATTTATTTCGCGGGCGTCAGTCATCCGTGCATTGAATACGGGCGGAATCATCCGCCAAGCGGCGTTAGCTGCCAATCTTTTCTTGCAAGCTTTGCGCGGCGACGGCGTGATTTGCGCTCTAAACATTAGACTTTAATTCACCTTGGCAGTTGCTAAATTTTTTTATGTCCGCAGAAAAACCAACCGTCCGACCGCTGCCGCTGGCGTTGCGGCTCGCTGGCTGTTGGCTGCTCTGGTCGGCGTGGTGTTCGCTGTCCGGTTGGAGTTTGTCGGCGGTCAGCCAGCTTTCCGGCTGGGGTCACCTCGCGCTGCTGCCGACATTGCTGGCGGCAATTTATTTCTGGCTCAAGGCCACGGCTTCAGCGCGAAATGACTCTTCCAACTTCATCAAGTGGCGGCGGCGTTTACACCGGCCGCTGCCGTTGATTTATTTGCTCATCGTCGGTTTGTCGCTGCTGGCCGCGCTGGTGAATGACAATCCTTGGAGCTTTGACGCCGCGAGCTACCGGCTGCCGCGCATCCTCTGCTGGGGCGCGGCGCACCATTGGTATTGGATCGGCACGGTGGATCACCGGCTGGATTTCAGCAGTGCCGGTTTTGAGTGGCAGATGCTGCCGCTGATCGAACTGACGCGGAGCGACCGATTTATTTTCCTGCTGAACTGGCTCCCCTTTTTGCTGCTGCCATCGCTGGTGTTCCTCGCCTTTCGCGCCCTCGGCGTCAACGGCCGCAGCGCGCGTCGCTGGATGTGGCTCCTGCCGTCGGGCTATTGCTTTGCGCTCCAATGCAGCGGCCTGCAAAATGACGGCTACGCGGTTAACTATCTGCTCGCGGCCATCGCCTTCGCCGCCGTTTCATTTCATTCGCGCCGGACTAGCGGACTTTGGTTTGCGCTGCTCGCTGCGGCCTTGCTGACCGGCGCGAAGGTTTCTAACCTGCCGCTGTTGTTGCCGCTCGGCGTGCTGCTGCTGCCGGTGCTGGCGCGAGTGAAATGGTTCAACTGGAAAATTATTTTTGTGCTTTTGCTGGCCGCCGGGAGTTCGTTTTTGCCGATGGCATTTTTATCCTGGGAGCACACGGGCGACTGGATGGGTGACCCGGTTGATCAGTGGGGCAATAAAACCCACGGCGCGGCCGGGGCGGCAACCGCCAATTTGATTCTGTTTGCCAAGGACGCCGTGCAGCCCCCGTATTTTCCCGGCAGCCAGCGCGTCAACGACCTGCTGGCCGGCTTCAACCACAGCGCGTTCGTTCACCGGCTCGGTCAGGCACATTTGGAATTCACCGGCGTTCGTTTTGGAGAAATGGCCTACGAAGGTCCGGCCGGTCTCGGCTTTGGTCTTGCGATTTATATCGCCCTGCTTTTTGCGGGACTGTTTTTTGTAAAAATAAGTTTTCCAACTGCGGCCGGTGAATCGCTGCCAGCGGCGTGGCGGCTCGTGCCATGGCTCGCGTGGCTGGCGTTTGCGGTGTATCTCGCCAAACTCGGTTCTGACCATTCACCGCGCATCGCGGCGGCGTATTATCCGCTGCTGCTCGTCGCCCTGCTCCGGTGTCCCAAAGTTGCATCGCTCGAGCGCAGAAAATTTTTCGGAGTGCTCGCCGGAATTGCCGCCGTCATGGTGATCCCCGTGATTATTTTAACTCCAACGCGACCGTTGTTTCCGGCGCAAACTTTCGCGCGCATTACCGGCAGCCCCGCGCTCGCCAAGGTTGCCGAGCAATACCACTTTTGGGCCAGCCTGCGCGATGATCTTTCACCTCTGCGCGACCAAATGCCACCAGACGCCACGCGCTTGGGCTACGCCGCCGGTTTTCATGACACTGCCTACGGCCTCTGGAAACCCTTTGGCAGCCGCGTGATTGTGGATCTCGGCCTACCGCTGGCCAGCGGAAATCTGCCGCCGCCGGATCTGCAATACGCCGTCGTCACGGAACGCGGCATCCGAGAGCGTTATCAGTTTGACCTTAAAACCTGGCTCGACCGCACCGGCGGCGAAATTATTTTCACCTACCCGCGCAACGTAATGCTTGACGCGCACTCGCCGCCCAAATACGAATCTTGGTATCTTGTGAAATTGAACCCGGCTCAAAAAAAATAATTATGTCCGAAGCCAAACCTTCCATCGCCGTGGTCATTCCGTGTTATCAGGAAGCGCTGACCATCGGCAAGGTCATCGCCGATTTCCGGCGCGAACTGCCCGATGCAAAAATTTATGTCTATGACAACAACTGCACCGACGGCACGGCGGAAATTGCCATCAAGGCCGGCGCCACAGTCCGCCGCGAAAAACGCCAAGGCAAAGGCTACGTCGTCGCCACCATGTTCGAACAAATTCAGGAAGACCTGCTCGTGATGGTGGACGGCGATGACACTTACGAAGCCAGCCATGTCCACAAAATGCTGGAGCCCATTTTGCGCGGCGACGCGGACATGACCGTCGCCACACGTCTGACTGATCACAGCGAAAAATCGTTTCGCCCACTCCACGTCGCTGGCAACCGGATGGTATGCGGCATCATCAACCGGATGTTCAAATCACACGTCTCCGACATTTTTTCCGGCTACCGCGCATTCACCCGCGAATCTGCGCGGCAGATTCCCGTCACGACCAAAGGTTTTGACGTGGAGACGGAACTCACCTTGCAGGCACTTTATCGCGGCCAAGTCATTCGGGAAATGCCCGTGCCCTATCGCGCGCGACCCGAAGGTAGCTTTTCAAAATTAAATACGTTTAGCGACGGCTTCCGTGTGTTACTGCGATTGTTTCTCATCGTCAAATCCTACAAGCCGCTGACATTTTTCGGCAGCATCGCCATCGTCCTATTTTTACTGGGGATTGCGGCCGGCTCGCTGCCAGTTTATGACTTCGTTACCGATCCGAACCATTTTGTTCATCGCGTGCCGAGCGCGATTCTGGCCGCCGCGTTGGTCATGCTATCGTTTTTCTCGCTCGGCCTCGGCCTGATCCTGAACAGCATGAACCTTCGCCTGCTCGAACTCGAACAACTCATCGCCAAACGCTAAACATGGACGCCGGTGAAATCAAAAAATTGTTGTTGTCGAACGACCCGGAATTTTGGTCTTGTCTCAAAACACTGACCGGATCCGCGCGCGACTTCGAAGAATTATTTCTGCTCTCTTCGCTCCGCAAAAAGGCGCACGCGCGCAAATTGGAAAATCCTAACGTGACGGCAAAAAAAATCCGTCTGGCCATTGTCGGCGGCTACAGCCTGTATCCGCTGCACGAACTCATCGAACATCTCTGCGAAGTGGACGGCTTACCGGTTGAGTTGTGGCAAGGCGATTACGATAATTACATTTCCGAAATCATGGACGACGACAGCGAGCTTTACACCTTCACACCGCACGTCGTTTTTATTCTGCCCGCCGAACGCCGCTGCACTTACACCGGCCATTTGACCGACCCGCGGGAATTGCAACAAGCCGAGGCGCAACGCGCTGTGGATGGCGTGCTCGACCTCGCTCGCAAGGTGAATGAAAAAACACGCGCCGAAGTCATCACCACCAATTTCATGCTGCCCGCGCGCCACGACCTTGGCGCATTCCGTTCGCGCACGCTTGGCTCGGACTGGTCGTTTCGCAAATGGGTCAATCTCGAACTCGGCTTAAATGCCCCGTCATTCCTGAACATTTGCGATTGGGAATTTCTGGCGAACCGCCTTGGCGGCATCGCCGCGCGTGACGAGCGTTCATGGTTCGAGAGCAAGCAGCCGTGTTCATCCGCGCTGCTCGTCGAGTTGGCGCGCGAGGCCGCCAATCTCATCGCCGCGCTCAAACGCGCGCCGAAAAAAGTTCTGGTACTCGACTTGGACAACACGCTCTGGGGCGGCGTATTGGCGGACGATGGTTTGGAGGGCATCGAACTTGGCGACACTTCGCCGCGCGGCGAGGCGTTCAAGGCGTTTCAAAAATACATCGCCTCGCTCAAGCAGCGCGGCGTGCTGCTCGCCGTCTGCAGCAAAAATGACCTGGCCAAGGCGCAGGAGCCGTTTCAAAAACATCCCGAAATGGTTTTGCGTTTGGACGACATCGTTTCATTCAAGGCGAACTGGGAGCCGAAGTCGGAAAACATCCGCGCGATGGCACCGGAATTAAATTTGGGCTTGGACAGTTTTGTCTTTGTGGACGACAACCCGGCAGAGATCGAAATCGTCCGGCAGTTCGCGCCGGAAGTGACGACGATTCTGCTCGGCCCCGACCCGTCGGATTACGTCACACAACTCGCCGACTGCCGCTTGTTTGAGCCGCGCAACATCACCGCCGAGGATGCCGAGCGCACGAACCAGTATCGCTCCGATGCGCAACGCAAGGCGCTCGAAGCGACCGTGACGGACATGGCGTCGTATCTCGAATCGTTGGAGATGGAATCCGTGATGAGTGAGTTTGTGCCGGTGGATGTCCCGCGACTCTCGCAGCTCATCAACAAAAGCAACCAGTTCAATTTGACGACGCACCGCCGCAGCGAAGCAGAAGTCATCGCGGTGATGAATGATAAAAATTTCGCCGGCTTCAGCGTGCGGCTGAAAGACCGTTTCGGCGACCATGGTCTAATTTCCATCATCATCGGCGAAAAAGTGGGCGACACGATGAAGATTGACACCTGGCTGATGAGCTGTCGCGTGTTGAAACGCGGCGTGGAGAAAGAAGTTTTGAACGAGCTGGCGCGGCTGGCGAAATTGAAAAACTGCACGCGACTCGAAGGCGTTTATCTGCCGACATCAAAGAACGAGATGGTGCGTGATTTTTACGGCAAGATGGGTTTCACTTTGACCGCTGAATCGGAAACAAAACGGGAATTTGAATTGAAGCTGGAAAATTTCCAGCCAGCCACTACAAAAATAAAAATTGTCCGCCGCGCCTATGAACCAAGCTGAAGTCATCGCCAAATTGCAGACCATTTTCGACACCGTATTTCTGGAGCCGGTCGTGCTCACGCCCGCCATCAGCGCCAAGGACGTGCCGGAATGGGATTCGCTCACGCACATCTCGCTGATGGTCTCGGTCGAAAAAGCATTCGGCGTGCGTTTCCGCGTCGGCGAAGTCGAGAACTCAAAGAACATTGGCGAGTTTGCGGACTTGATCATCAAGCGCAAACTGGAGCCGTGATCAGCCGGTGGCTTTCCTCGACTTTGCGGCGATTTCAACTAGACTGTTCGCGTGAGTTTTGTCGTTGAATTTAATTCCCTGCCGCTGGCTGCGCTCGTCAAAAAATCCCTCGCCACCAGCGCGTCCGCCGCGCGCGAGGCCGCCGCAAAAGACAAGTTTTCCCTCGCCGATTTTGCCGCGCTGATCTCGCCCGCTGCGGCGGAAAATCTCGAAGCGCTCGGCCAGCGCGCGCATACGCTGACGCAGCAGCGCTTCGGCAAAACCATCCGGCTCTTTGCGCCGCTGTATCTTTCCAACGAGTGCGTGAACAACTGCGCCTACTGCGGTTTCTCGCGCGACAATCCGATTCTGCGCGTCACGCTTTCCATCGCAGAAGTGTTGCGCGAGGCGCAGGCATTAAAAGCGCAGGGCTTCCGCAACGTATTGCTCGTCGCCGGCGAACATCCTAAATTTGTCTCGAACAATTATCTGCGCGACTGCATCGCCGCGCTGCACGCGGACTGGCCAAGCGTTTCACTTGAAGTCGGGCCGATGGAAACGAAGGAGTATCTGCCACTCGTCGCGGCGGGCGCGGACGGCCTCGTCGTGTATCAGGAAACTTACGACCGCGACGTTTACACGCAGATGCACACGGCCGGACCGAAACGGAATTTCGACTGGCGGCTCGAAACGCCCGAACGCGCTTACGCGGCCGGATTCCGCCGGCTCGGCATCGCGCCGCTTTACGGACTGGCCGACTGGCGGTACGAAGCGTTGAGCTTGGCGGCGCACGCAGATTATTTGTTGCGCCATTGTTGGAAAGCCGCCGTGACGATTTCACTGCCGCGCTTGCGGCCATGCGCGGGCGAGTTCGAGCCGCTCACGCACATGAGCGACCGCGAACTGGCGCAGCTCATCTGCGCGTTCCGCCTCATGTTTCCCGATGTCGGCATCGTGCTTTCGACACGCGAAGAGCCGAAGTTGCGCGACGGTTTGATTCCGTTGGGCATAACGATGATGAGCGCCGGCGCGCGCACGGAGCCGGGCGGTTACACCGGCGCGGGCAAAGAAAAAATTCATCACACCGAACGCGGCCTCATCAAGGAAATCGCGGCGGGCGCGAGCGAATGGGCGCCGCAGCCAAACCGGCCGACGAATGCGACCGGCCAGTTCAACATCGGCGACGAACGCCCGCCGGGTGAAGTGGCGGAATTGATTCGCAAACTGGGTTACGAACCGGTGTGGAAAGATTGGGACGCGGCGCTAACGGTTTGAACGCAAGGCACGGCGGCCTCACGCAAAAAACGCGGACAAAGGAATATGCGGTTGCCACGTCGAAGATCAAAATACATTGAATCTTTCCCAAGTAAGTTTATTCTTACCGTATGATTGCTAAAGTTTCAGTCAAAGGACAGACCGTCATTCCCGAAGCCATCCGCGAAATGGCGCGGATCAAGGCGGGCGACCAGTTGGATGTCGGCTATTGCGGCGGGCTGATTGTCATGCGTAAACGCCAGTCCCTCACGCCCGCGCGGGTGCGGTCATTGCTGCTGGGAGGCCGTAACCTGCCGGAAATGACGGCGAAGGATGAAGCGGCGGTGGCGGCGGCGGTGCAACGTGTCCGCCGCCGCGTCAAGGCGTGAAAGTTGTTTTCGACACCAATGTCGTTGCCAGCGCCAGTTTTTGGCGCGGTGCGCCGTTTGATTGTCTGGCGGCATGGGCACAAGGCCGGTGCGTAGCCGTGGTCAGTTCCAATCTACTGGCGGAATACCATGAGACCGTTGGCGAACTTCGTCTGGATTATCCCAGCCGCAAATGTGTGGAGTGGGTAGAAGCCTTGACCGAATCCGCCGAACTAGTTTTCCCGATTGAACGTGCATCAGGCGCAACGCCTGATCCTGATGATGAAATGATTTTGGAATGTGCGCTGGCAGCGGAAGCTGATTTCATCGTGAGCGGCGATAAAAAGCATTTGCTCGCGTTGCGGCAATTTCAGGGAATCCCAATTATCAGTCCGGCAGAGTTTTTACGGCGGATCACTGCCGGATGAGTCAAATTATTGAATAAGCGACTAAAGCGTAAATAATCTTCATGCTTTTTCATTTGCCTTCGGGCTATCTAGAATAGCTTTGGCTGCCTTTTCGATAAGTTGGTGGTTTGGGTGTTTAGCTCCCGTCTCGTGTTTCGCCACCGCCATTGCCGCCAAAGAGCGCGAAGCGGCGGGCATCATCGAAGCCAACGCGTCAGCGTGGCTTATCGGGATGAGCAAGGCCGCTACGCTGATTTTCACGCGTTGCGTTATTCGTGGGCGACGACGTTCATGCGAAAACATGGCATCACGGATAATTTTGCGCGGAAGCAAATGCGGCATCAAACGATTCGCCAGACGGATGGCTACACGGATGAATCACAATTTCAGATTTACGATGCGATCAAAAATTTGCCAAGACTGGGAGGCTATACACAAATACGCGCACAGATCTTAGGCCCAGTGGGTCAAAACGTGGCGCAAACTGTCGCAATGGGCGAAGGGATGGAAAGTAAAAAATCGCCTGTAAATGAAAGGGGTTGTCTCGGTCTGACGCACCTAGTCGCAGAAATAAAAATGGAGCGAGCGAAGGGATTTGAACCCTCGACATTCACGTTGGCAACGTGATGCTCTACCAACTGAGCTACGCTCGCGTCCGAAAGTGGGTTGATAATAAGCCAGCCGCCGGGGCTGGCAAGCCTGAATTTGGCGTTATTTGATTGTTTCCCCGAGGGTGGCCCGGATGACTTTCAAGAGGTAGTCGTGCTCCAGCGGCTTTTGAAAAAACGCCACCGCGCCCGTGTTGGTAGCCCGTTGTTTGGCGGCGGGGTCGTCCGTGCCGGTGATGACGATGACCGGGATTTTTTTTACGCTGTCCAGCCGGTGAAACCATTCCATGATGCGAAAGCCGTCCCACGGCACGCCTTCCACGGCCGGCGGAAAACTCAGGTCCAGCAGGATCAAGTCCGGCACCTCTTTCCGGGCGATTGAAACGGCGGCCGAGCCATCCATCGCCGTCAGCACCTGGTAGCCGGCTCCCTGCAGCTTTAAGGAAATGGTTTTGATGACAATCTCGTTGTCATCCACCACCAGAATTTTCTTTGGGGTTACGCCCGTGCTCATAAATCTGATTGTTTAACCGGCTGACCTTTCGCCGAACCTAGCAAAGGCCTTGCCCGACGCAAAGACATTTCTCGGCTTTGCCGCGCGTCCCGCCGCCGCTAGACTGTCCGGGTGAGCAATGCCTATTACGCCCCCGGCGACCAGCGCGCCGCGAAAGTCAACGACCTCTTCGCCCGCATCGCCCGCCGTTATGATTTTTTGAATGACCTCCAAAGCTTCGGCCTGCACCGGTTGTGGAAACGCCGCGTCGTCAAGCTGGCGCAAATTAAAACTGGCGCGCGCGCGCTCGATCTCTGCTGCGGCACGGGCGACATTTCTTTCACCCTCGCGCGCGGCGGCGCGGAAACTACCGGCCTCGATTTCAGTCCGCAGATGCTTGAAGTCGCCGCCAGCCGAAGCCAGAAGTCACATGCCAGAAGCCAGAACAAAAATGGGCAACTCGCAACCTGCAACCCGCAATTCATCCAGGGCGACGCGCAGCAAATCCCGTTCCCCGAAAATGCTTTTGACATCGTGACCGTCGGCTACGGCTTGCGCAACCTCACGAGTTGGGAACGCGGGCTGGACGAAATGTTCCGCGTCGCTAAACCCGGCGCGCGGCTGATTGTTTTGGATTTTGGCAAGCCGACGAACGCGCTCTGGCGCGCGATTTATTTCACCCACCTGAAAATGTCCGTGCCGCTGATGGGCTGGCTGTTTTGCGGCGACGCCTCGGCTTACGCCTATATTTTGGAATCGCTCAAACATTATCCCGCACAACTCGCCGTGGCGGAAAAGATGCGCGCGCTGAAATTAAACAATGTCCGCGTCATCAACCTGCTCGGTGGCGCGATGGCCATCAACTGCGGCGAAAAGCCGGCCTGAATTTTTCCGCGCGTCCGCTCAAATTGCGCGCGCGTAATTTTCAATCGGCTCCGCGCCAATGGTTCCCGCCAGTTGCTTCGGATAATCCGCCGACTCGACCTGCTCCAAAGTTTTCCGCGCGGCGGTGAGTCGTCCGGCGATGCCCAGCGCCTCCACGACATCGCAGTAATTCTGGCGGCGCAAAAACTGGTTCAGGCATTCGACATGGCGCTTCCAAAGTTTGCGGTCAATCTTTTGTTTCGCCGCGAGCCGCGCCACATACCACGGGCTGGCCAGCAGATTTTCGCGCGTAAAAAGTTTCCGCACGTCGGGATGGTCGAGCGGTTTTCCGTCCCATGCATCATGGAGCATAATATGCAGCAGCGCCACCAATGGCGGACACGCCTGCCGGATGCTGCCGTCGTCGAAATACATTTTCGCGACGCGCTTCTGCGTGGTGACGATGTTGTCCATGCCGTCCACGAAAATTTCCAAGCCCTGCAATTCCGGCTTGAGCATCGCCTCGGTGAACACCGCCTGCGGATGATTGAACACGCGGCCAAAAAAATTGTGGACGAAGCGCGCGTTGATGCGCCAGCCAAGCCGGCTCGCCATAACTTTTTTGCCGGCGTGCGCGAAGTCCGCGCACTTTTCGAGAAAGCGGTTCGCGACGAGAAATTGCGGATCACGTTCCTCGGCGGACATCCGACACCAGATTTCGGGCACGATCAAACTCACGTCGTGATCCACGCGCAGGTTCGGCCCGACGTAGCCGGCGGCGGTCACGAACGCGTGCTGACCGGTGAGGATGAACGACACAAGCGCGTTGTTCAGGTCAATGATCGGTGGCAGCGCATTGAACGGCCCTTTCGTCAGCGCGCCTTCGGAACCCGCGCCGGTGGTCGAGGGTGATTTGCCGGTCATGCTGCAAATCACTTCCATGAACAATTCCGGCAACTCGAAATAATGGATCGGATTGTAGCACGCGAGCGCGCGGATGCCGGTTTCCGGCGGATTGTTGCGGCGCCCCGGCAACACGGCGGTGACGGGCGAGTATAACGGTTTTCCCGGCGGCACGCGGCGGCGCAGGCGCGCGGAGATATCCGCGAGATACGTTTCGCTCGCGCGCACGAGGTCGGGACGCTTTTGCAGGTAGCGCGGATTCTTCGTCGGCTGGCCGTCCACGAGCCGCGGACTGGCGGTGCAGACAAAATAATCCGGCGCGCCTTCAATGGCGATGGTGCGGATGAAGGCCCGCATCGTCGTGGTGAACTCGTGGAAGCCCAGCGCGTCCTCGACCATGTCGCGCGCATTTTTCGGCGTGAGCGGCTCGTAGTTGGAAAAGAAATTTTCCGGCTGCACAAAATCCAGTTCCGCCTGCTTGTCGTAGCCGCGATGAATGGCGTCGTCCGGGCGCTGGAACAAACGCTGTTCGCAGTTCTGGGCAAATTTGAGCGAATGATTTTTATCCGTATCCGCCGCCAAATCTTTCAGCAAACCCGGCGGCACGACGGTGGACGCGGTGATGTCGTCCTCCATCTGCACTTTGACGGCGGGATGAAAATCTTTGCGCAAACCGAATGTGCGCCACGCGCCGTCGCCGTCGAACCCGACGCGCAAATACGTCGTGACGAGTTTTTTGTTGTCGCACTTGAGCTCGTTGCCGGGTGTGCCGTTGATGATGTCCACGCTGAAATGCGCGCGCCAGTCCGCGCCCCATTCCGGCTTGTAATAACGCTTCATAACGAAGACAAGTTCCTTGACGTGCTGCGGGACGCCCGCGAGCCACGCGTTGTATTCCGGCGTGTAATCATGTTCGTCCGGCGTGAGCAATTTGATGACGGAACCGAGCGAGCGTTCGGGTGAAAGCACGGTGCGTGCGTCCTTATGCACCTTGTCCACAAACCGGTTGGAGTAATCGCGGTCAATCAATTCCTCGACGCGGTCAAAATCTTTTTTCAAGTCCGAAACGAACACCGGGCCGGTCAAAATCGCGTCCGTGATCGGTTTTGAAATCTCCGATTTGCCGCCGCCGGAAACCGTGCAGGGCTTGTGGCAGAAAGTTCCTTCGGCGACTGTCCCGACCAACCGCCATTGCCGGCCAACGCCCGGCGGTTTTTCCATTTTCACTTTGTAGCCGGACGGACGGACGTAAGTTTTTTCCGGCGAAAGTCTGATGGCGTGGTCGCCCGTCGAATTCGTCCACGAAATTTTTTGCGCCTTCAAATCAAAGTGCGCGGCGTGCGGCACGTAGATGATTTCCGGAAATTTCCTGTCCACGGCATAACCTTCCGGCTGCGCCTCCATTGCGCTGGCAAACTGTGAAATCATTTCCTCGTAGCGATGTCCAAGCTGGCGCACATGCGCCTCGCCGCTGAATTCCTCGCCCAAATCGTAGCTCTGAAAAACCAGCGCGCCGCCCGCGTGCTCTTCTTCCGCAAGGCCGAACAGATTGGCCGCGTAGCTCAACTGCGTCTTCACTTCTTTTTTGCAATAGCCAAAATAATTATCGGCGATGACCGTGACGATGACGCCCGTTTCGTCACGGCAGGTCAGCTTGAATGCGTTGCCGCCGTTGTATAGCTCGTCTTCTTTTTTCCAGCACATCCCGTCGCGGCGCTGGCGCTCGGTGGCTTGGTCGAAGTGCGGCAGGCCGACGGATTTTTTCGTCAGCTTGATCAAATGCGGCGCAAGAATGATGCAGCCGGTGTGGCCGGTCCAATGTTCGCTGTCCAGCGCGGCGTCATTTTCCGGCAGCAACGGGTCGCCGCCATTTTCAAAAATCGTCTCGACGAAATCCAGATTGCTCACGAGATTGCCCGGCACAAAAAAGCGGACTTCCATCGTTTTCTTTTTAGTGAAGCCCGGGACTTCGGGACAAACCATCGGACGGATGAGCAGCGTGACAAAACATTCCGCCGCCTGCGGCTGCGTGGACGTGAACGGCAGTTTCAGCAGTTCGCGCGGCGGCGTGAGCGCGTGCTGGAGAATTTTGGCGAACGTAATTTTCGGCACGCCCAGCTTGTCGTCGGGAATCGGCAGGCCGCCTTCGCAGACATGGAAAATTCCGGCGGTGGTGCGGCGGTCACTTTTCGGATTGTGCAAAACGCCCTGTTTGACGCGGTAGGAATTGATGATGTCCGACGAAAAATCATCGCGATCAAACGGCAGCGAGAGCACGCGCGCGAGTCCCGCGCGATCCAGCGTGAACGTGTGCGCGGGCAGTTTGGGCGCGGGCACATCCTGCAAATAATCGTAGAGAAACGTCTGGATGCGCGCGTCGGCGGGGCAAAGATGCGAGCCGAGCAGCCGGTCTTTTTCGCGCGACTGCGCGGCCATCGCGGCGGCGATTTCGACGAATTCGCGGTCGCCCTTGAGCGGCACGGGCGAACAGCCGATCAAGGCGAGTTTGACATTGATGTGGGCGATGAGATGCGCCGGCAACTGGCTGTTCATGGCAAATGTGTGAGATTATTTCGGCCCGGCGGGCCAAATCCTTTGAGCCAATTTTGCTGGCGAAACGGGCTTTGGCAACGTTTTTTTCGGCGGGCGAAATTGGTTACGGCATCGGGCATTGCCCCGGTGGCTTAGGCTGACGCCCGATTCATCCATCGAGTACCGCAGAAAAAATTCTACGCTTGCCGCCCGCCGGGAAACCGTTAAAAGAAGGCGCGTAAATGTGCGCTGCTGTCATCGCTGAAAAAGTCCGGCTCGCCAGGGAAAAGAACGGCGTCCAGCCGTGGAAATTTTTCGGGCCGTATCTTTCCGAACGCCAGTGGGGAACGGTCCGCGAGGATTATTCGCCCGGCGGCACGGCGTGGGAATATTTTCCGCACGACCACGCGCGCAGCCGCGCCTACCGCTGGGGCGAGGATGGCATTGCTGGTTTCAGCGATGGTTTGCAGCGGCTCTGCCTCTCGCTCGCGGTGTGGAACGGCAAGGATCCGATTTTGAAGGAGCGTTTGTTCGGCCTCACGAACGCCGAGGGCAATCACGGCGAGGACGTGAAGGAACTTTATTATTACCTCGACGCGACGCCGACGCATTCCTACCTGAAGATGCTTTACAAGTATCCGCAGCGGGAATTTCCCTACGACCAACTCGTTGCGGAAAATGCGAAACGCGGCAAGACCGAGATGGAATTTGAACTGCTCGACACGGGCATTTTTGACGACGACCGCTACTTCGACATTTTCGTGGAATACGCCAAGGCCGCGCCCGACGATATTTTGATGCGCGTGACCGTCCACAATCGCGGGCCGGAAGCGGCGACAATCCATCTGCTGCCGCAACTTTGGTTTCGCAACTCGTGGTCGTGGAAAAAAGATTTTTACAAACCCAATTTGCGCGCCGTGCGCGGCGGCTCGGCGGTCGCGGTCGAACACGAGGAACTCGGCACGTTTGAATTTCATCCCGGTGCGGTTGACGATGGAAAAATTTTGCCGGAATTACTTTTTTGCGAAAACGAGACGAACCGCCAGCGCATTTTCGGCGAGGCAAAAGCGGACGGATTTTTCAAGGACGCCTTCCACGAGTATCTGATCAAAGGCAATAAGGACGCGGTGAACCCCAAGCGCACCGGCACCAAAATGTGCGCCCATTACGAACTGGAGATTCCCGCCGGCGGCGCGCGCGAAATCCAATTGCGCCTAGCGCGCAAGTCCGCCACCAAACCATTCGCGGAGTTTGACGCCATTTTTTCGCAGTGCCTCGCCGAGGCGGATGAGTTTTATGCCGACCTGCAAAACGGTTTGGACGATGCCGATCTGCGTTCCATCCAGCGGCAGGCGTTCGCCGGCATGATCTGGTCGAAACAATTTTATCGGTTCAACGTGCGGACGTGGCTCAACGGCGATCCCACGCAACCGCCACCGCCGCCAGAACGCAAGCGCGTGCGCAATGTTGACTGGTCGCACCTGAACAATGCTGACATCATTTCCATGCCGGACAAATGGGAATACCCGTGGTATGCCGCGTGGGACTTGGCGTTCCACTGCATCCCGCTCGCGCTTGTGGACGCGGAGTTCGCCAAGCGGCAGCTCGATTTGCTCACGCGCGAATGGTTCATGCACCCGAACGGCCAGTTGCCCGCCTATGAATGGGCGTTCGGCGACGTGAACCCGCCCGTCCACGCGTGGGCGACGTGGCGCGTGTTTCAGATGGATCGGAAAATCCGCCGCGAGACGGACGAACACGACAAGGGCGACTTGGAATTTCTCGAACGCGTCTTCCACAAACTGCTTTTGAATTTCACCTGGTGGGTGAACCGCAAGGACGCGCAGGGACGAAATATTTTTCAAGGCGGCTTCCTTGGCCTCGACAACATCGGCGTGTTCGACCGCAGTTCGCCGTTGCCGACCGGCGGCTTCATCAACCAAGCCGACGGCACGAGCTGGATGGCGATGTATTGCCTGAATCTATTGCGCATCTCGCTCGAACTGGCGCAGCACAACAAAGTTTACGAGGACATCGCGACGAAATTTTTCGAGCATTTCCTGAGCATCGCCGCCGCCATCAACGGCGTCAGTGACGGCGACGGCGAAATGCCCGAGGAAGGCCTCGCGCTCTGGGATTCCGTGGATGAATTTTATTACGACGAACTCTGCCTGCCCGACGGCAAAAAAATTCCGCTCAAGGTGCGCTCGATGGTCGGCTTGGTTCCGTTGTTCGCCGTGGAAACGCTGGACCCCGATTTGTTGAAGCGCCTGCCGGCCTTCACCGCGCGGATGGAATGGTTTCTAAACCATCGTCCCGATCTCGCGATGCTCGTTTCGCGCTGGCAGGATCACGGCGTCGGCGAACGTCACCTGCTCTCGCTCCTGCGCGGTCACCGCATGAAATGCCTGCTGCGCCGCGCGCTCGACGAGACGGAATTTTTAAGCGACCACGGCATCCGCGCGCTCTCGAAAATTCACGAGACTGAACCCTACCGGCTCGACTGCGGCGGCGAAATCCACGAAGTTCGCTATTGGCCGGCGGAATCCGAGGGTGGACTTTTCGGCGGCAATTCCAACTGGCGCGGCCCCGTCTGGCTGCCGATGAATTTTCTGCTCATCGAGTCGCTCCAGAAATTCCATCACTACTACGGCGACGATTTCACCATTGAATGTCCCCACGGTTCGGGAAAATTTCTCACCATCAAGGAAGTCGCCGACGAACTTTCGCACCGGCTCGTAAAACTATTCCAGCCCGGCGCGGACGGCCAGCGGCCCGTTTTGAAATACCATCCCAAGCTCGCGACCGACCCGCATTTCAAGGACTATATTTTGTTCCACGAATATTTTCACGGTGACAACGGCCGCGGCGGCGGCGCCTCGCACCAAACCGGCTGGACGGGTCTCGTCGCCAAGCTCATCATGCCGCGCGGCAGCGTGCATCATCCGTCCGACACCGTCATCTTCAAGCGACCGGAAACCTGAAGCGGCGCGGCGTTGACATGTCGCACCACTTTGTTAGCGTGTCCGCAACATGGCCAGCAAAAGGTTTTCCCGCCTCATTAAAATCCTCTCCGGCGCCGCCACCGATGCCGAAGACGAAATTTTCTTGCTCGAAGGCCGGCTCGAACGCTTTGTGCATTTCTGGGTGCTGGTCGTCCGGCAATTCATCCGTCACCGCTGTCTCGTGCGCGCGTCGGCGCTGTCTTACTCCACGCTCATCGCGCTCATTCCGCTGCTCGCCGTCGCCTTGAGCGTCACCAGCAGCCTGCTCAAAAACCAGGACGAGGCACAGTTCCAGCACGCCGTGGAAAAATTCGTCGCCGCCATCACGCCGCCCGCCACTATCGGCAGCGATACGAACTCCAATGCCCCCGCTGTTTCAATGGCCGTTCACAATACAAATTTCCCCGCTTCCAATTCCAATTCCGTCCCGCTCGGCACTACCAATCTCGCCGTGACCACGGGAAATTTGGGAACCAACGCGTCGCCCACCAATTCCGCCGCCGCGTCCGATTCCGGCGTCGTCACGGTCAGTGCACAAAAAGAGATCGCTGCGCAAATCTGGGGTTTCGTGCAAAAAACCCGGAGTGGCACGCTCGGCGCGACTGGCGCGGTGCTGCTGATTTTTGTCGCCCTCTCGCTGATCCGCCGCATCGAGGAGACATTCAACGACATCTGGGGCGTCACGCGCGGACGCAACTGGCTCACGCAGATCCAGCTTTACTCCACGGCCATCCTGCTCGGCCCGCTGCTGCTCATCACCGCGCTCGGTTTGACCGGCGGTTCGCAATTCCAGTCCGCCAAAGATTACATCACCGACACGCCGTTCATCGGGAAAATCATTTTCGACCTGCTGCCACTGTTCGTGCTGTGGCTCGCCTTCGCGTTTGTCTATCAACTGCTGCCGAACACGAAGGTGAAATTTTCCGCCGCGTTCGTCGGCGGCGCGGTTGCCGGCACGCTCTGGCATCTAAACAACGTCTTCGGCTTCCTCTACATTTCGCGCGTCGCCACCAACATGAAGTTCTACGGCAGCCTCGGCCTCGTGCCGGTGTTCATGATCGGCATCTATTTTTCCTGGGTCATTTTGCTGTTCGGCGCGCAGGTCGCCTACGCCTACCAGAATCGCGCCGCCTATCTGCAGGACCGCCTCGCCGACAACGTCAACCAGCGCGGGCGTGAATTTGTCGCGCTGCGCCTGATGGCGTGCCTCGGCCAGCGTTTCCAGAACGCGCTGCCGCCCGCCACCGTTTTCCAGCTCTCCGCCGAACTCGGCATTCCCAGCCGCCTCACGCAATCTGTCCTGCGCACGCTCGCCCACATGAAGCTCGTCACCGAAGTCGCCGGCGTCGAGGCCGCCTTCGTGCCCGCGCGTCCGCTCGAAGCCATCAACGCCTATGACATTTTACTCGCCCTGCGCACCGGCACCGGCCAGGAATTGCCGCTGCGCGAGGAACCCGCGCTCGCGGAAATCTACGGCGAATTCGCACGCATCGAAAAAGCCGAGCGCGAAGCCGCGTCTTCCATTTCCCTGCTGGCACTCGCCCGCCGCGTGCCGCTGCCCACCATTTCGACCGAAGCCAAAACCGTTCAAATCGAAGAAAAAATTCCTGAAGTGGAAATCATTCCCGAACCGCAAAAACCCGCGCCGGAGCCGGTCGTTTTTCAAACGGAACCCCCCCACGAATCGCCGCTGGAAAAAATTGAAGCCGCCGCGGAAGCACCCCAACCCGTTGAAAATACCAACGTTCAGCGCGAAGTCGTCCTGCCGGACGAGAACCGCGAATTCCCGCTTTAAGTCCGTTCAGCCCCACAACTGCCGGTCGAGCGAGCGGAATTGAATCGCCTCGGAAATGTGGTCGCCCGAAATTTTTTCCGCGCCGGCCAGATCCGCAATCGTCCGCGCCACCTTCAAAATCCGGTCGTAGGCGCGCGCGCTCAAACTGTATTCCGTCATCGCGTGTTTGAGCAAATCGCGCGTCACGTCATCCAATTCGCAGAACGATTTCAGTTCGCGCGCCCATCCGCGCGTTGCAGGTGATTTTTGGTTTGCCGACAAAACGCGCGGTTTGGAGCTGGCGGGCAGCGATGACGCGCTCGCGGATTTGCGCGGAAGTTTCGCCCGGCTGCGCGGACGACATCTCACGGAATTTCACCGGCGGCACCTCGATGTGCAGATCAATGCGATCCAACAGCGGCCCGGAAATGCGGCCCAGATAATTTTGGATTTCACGCGGCGAACTTTTTGATTCGCCCGGCATTTTCCCGTCCGGCGTCGGGTTCATCGCGGCGACCAGCATGAATTGCGACGGAAACGTCATCGTGCCTGCCGCGCGCGAAATCGTCACAATGCCCTCTTCGAGCGGCTGGCGCATCGTCTCCAGAACACTGCGCTTAAACTCCGGCAGTTCGTCCAAAAACAAAACGCCGTGGTGCGCGAGGGAAATTTCCCCCGGCGTCGGATTTATATTTCCGCCCAACAATCCGGCGTCGCTCGCGGTGTGATGCGGCGCACGAAACGGCCGCTGCGTGACAAGCGCCTGCCCGGATTTCAGCAGGCCGACGATGCTGTGAATTTTCGTCGTCTCCAAGGCTTCGGCCAAAGTCAGCGGCGGCAAAATCGTTGCCAGGCGTTTCGCGAGCATGGATTTCCCAGTGCCCGGCGGGCCGATCAAAATGACGTTGTGTCCGCCCGCCGCCGCGATTTCCAACGCGCGCTTCACGTTCTCCTGGCCTTTGACTTCGGAAAAATCGTGCTCGTCATCGGACTGGTGAGCGAACAGTTTGTGCAAGTCCACTTTAGCTGGCGTAATTTTGATTTCACCTTCCAGAAACTGCGCGGCCTCGCGGAGATTTTGGACGGGAATGACATTCAAACCGTCAACCACGGCGGCCTCGGCGGCGTTTTCGGCGGGAACGAGAATTCCCGTTTTGCCATCCGCCTTTGCGCGCAAGGCGATCGGCAAAATCCCTTTGCACGAACGCACCGCACCGGTGAGCGCAAGTTCGCCGACGGCGACAAAATGATCGAGTTGATCCGTTTCAATCTGTTCGCTCGCGGCGAGCATTCCGAGCGCGATGGGCAAATCAAAGCTTGGCCCTTCTTTTTTGACGTCGGCGGGCGCGAGATTGATGGTCGTCTTGCCCATCGGGAATTTGTAGCCGGAATTGGCGAGCGCGGTGGAGACGCGATCCTTCGATTCCTTGACGGCGGTGTCGGGCAGGCCGACGAGGGCGATAAAGGTTTCGCCGTAGGCGCAATTGACCTCGACTTCGATAGCGTAGGCGTCAATGCCATTGACCGCCGCTGAAAAAATCCGCGCGAGCATGCCAAATTTTATCACCGGCCGCGTGCCGATGGCAAAACCGAATTTGGTGCGACGCAAAACATTTTAAGGCGCTTGCCGAATACGGCGAAGCTGGCAACATCCCTTCGCATGGAAACTGAAGTCCTAGCCGACGCCGAGGCCGTGGCGCAGAGGGCGGCGCGCATCATCGCCACCGCCGCGCGCGCGGCGGTGGCGACGCGCGGACGGTTCATCATGGCCGTGAGCGGTGGCAAGACGCCGTGGCAAATGTTGCGCTCGCTCGCCACCGAAACCGTCCCGTGGGAAAGCGTCCACGTTTTTCAGGTGGACGAGCGCATTGCGCCCGCCGGTGACGCCGACCGCAATCTGACTCACTTGCGCGAAAGCCTGCTGTCGCACGCGCCGCTTCCGCCGGAACAGATTTACGCGATGCCGGTGGAGGCCGCCGACCTTGAAGCCGCCGCCAAAAATTATGCGGCCACGCTGGAAAAAATTTGCGGCGCGCCCGCCATCCTCGACCTGGCGCACCTTGGCCTCGGTCCGGACGGCCACACGGCCTCGCTGATTCCCGGCGATCCGGTTCTGAAAGTCACCGACCGCGACGTGGCGCTGACCGGCGTTTATCAAAACCGGCGGCGCATGACGCTGACCTATCCGCTGCTCAACCGCGCGCGGCGCATCTTGTGGGTCGTGACCGGCGCGGAAAAAGCAGAAATGCTCGTGCGCCTGCAAAATGCCGACAGCTCAATTCCCGCCGGAACAATTCATCAGGAAAACGCGCTGGTCCTCGCCGACCGACCGGCGGCGGGAAATCTTTAAGAAAAAATAACCGCAGCGGCGCGGCTGACTTGAAAAATGGCTAGGCAGACCTGCGCCGTGGCCGGATCGTTCAGGCACAGCGCGCCGGCGCGGATGCGCGGCAGTGGTTCGCCTTCCAGTTGCAGCGGAAATTTTTCCGCCAGCATTTGTGCGTAAGCCGGAAAGTTCTCAAAGCCTTCCGCGCGCAACTGCGCCGCGTTCGCGAGTCGGAACGAGCCGAAACTGTTTTGAAAAGTTTGCCGCATCAATTCCACCAGCACGCGCCCCATCGTGTAACGCGGATTGATTTCGACGATGGGTTTCAGTTTCAGCGCGCCGCTTTCAGTGCCATAAATAAAGGCGTCAATGCCGATTGGCCCGGTGAAGTCAATTCCGCGCAATTCAATTTTAAGCGCGGAAAAAACTTCACCGTAAAATTCCAGCAGCCGGTTGGAAATGTCCGCGGGTTCGCGAAATAGCGAAATAATTTTGGCGGGAATCCGTTTGTGATGATGCGGTTCGGCAAAATTGGCGATGAACTGCCCGCGCGCGTCGTTGAGCAGACCGGTGTAGCCGCACAGCTTCAAACCTTCCGCCGTCATTTCGAGCTGGATGGAAAAATCCTGTGCGCGCTCCAGCCACGGCTCGACGACGAGTTCACGTTTGCGCGCAAACGCATTTTCCAGCCAGCGCAACTGCGCCGGCAAAATGGCCGGTTCAAACAGCCGCAGCGCGTTGCTGCCCGCCACGCCGAAGGCTTCCTTCACGACGATTTGGTGATGGCCGCGCGCGCGGATTGTGGCGACCGCGTCCAGCATCGCTTCAACCGAATTCACGGTGACCCCAATTTCATTTTCGGTGCAAAGCCAGCTTTCTTTTTTGGACGAAATGATTCTCCGCAAAAATTCCGCGCTCCATGATTTTGAATATAGTTGCGCGATTTTTGGATTAAATCTTTTTTCATTGTCACGCTTCTCACCGGTGACGCTGGCAAAAATTGGTTTAAGCAAATCGAAACTGTCCGGCCCCCACGCCCACGGTCGCAGGCTGCCGAGCTTGCGGTTCTTCAAATCGCCGACATTGTTTGTTTCCACATATTCCGGCAGCGGAAAACCGGCGGACTTGATGCGGCTCAAAAATTCCACGGACGGTTTTTGATGGGTCAACACGATGTCATCTTGCCGACACAAAAATTGCGGCAGATTTTCCAAGTCACGCGCGAGTTGCGCCTGATGCCTGGTGGGGTTAAAAGTTTTACCTTCGGCGATCCGGCCTTCGGCGAACGGGTTGAAAACAAAAACGCGCGGCGTCCGGCCTTTCGATTGCGAATAGACATTGATTTCGGCGATGAATTGCGCGTCAAACCCGGCGGCGCGGCGGCCTTCGAAGTTCAGCGAAAGTCCCTTGGCGCGCTGCGGCGAGAGTGGAAATTTCAGCGTGCGGCAAAACGCTTCCCAGTCGCTTTCGTTCGGATTTTTCCAGCGGCGAAACCATTTTAACCCGTAGGCAACGTGGCCGATTTCGTCGCGATAAATTTTTTCCAGCAGTTGCGAGGTTTCATCATCGCCAATGGCGGCGAAGCTTCTGGCGAACTGGCGCGCGAAGTCGAGGTTGGCCTGCTCGAAGGTGAGGCAGAGGCCGGCGACGTAATCAATGGGGTGTTCCATCGGCGCGATGCGACGCCAGAAATAGCCGCTCACGGGCAGTTCGCCGAACCCGATGCCGCAACTTTTCATGCGCTCAAGGTAAAGCCGCGTGTGCGCCTGCTCGTCCTTGAGCGTCTGCAAAACGCCTTTACGGAACGCGGCGGGCGCGGCGGGAAATTTTAGTAGCACGAGCGCCATGAGTTCGGTGGCGAGGAGTTCGTGGTTGCCAAAAAAATGCAGCAACTTGCCGCGCTCGGATTTTTTTTCAAGCTCGTGCAGACCGGGGAATTCGCTTTTGCCGGCGGCGTGCGGTTTGAAGATCAGTTGCTGCGGGCGGCCGGGCGCGTCCGGCGTGACAAGCGGACTGCCGGGATATTCGTCGGTGATGGCATCGGGCGCGCGAAGTTTTTCTTCGAGCGATGTGGCGAACAAAACCTGTTCGGCGAAGGCACGCAGTTCCATCGGAGGAGAGCTACCAATTCCGGCGGGTTCTGGAAATTAAAAACGGCGGCGTGAATTTGAGTTCACACCGCCGTGGCAAAAGTAAATTTATTGTTATTCAGTGGAAATGATCATGCTTACGCCGCGTCCTTGGCTTCCAGTTTTTGCCAGACGAGTCCGTAGAGGGCGATCAACACGAAGCACACGAGCGGCACCACGAAGCCGGTGCGCATGGAATGCGTGTCGGCGATGTGGCCCATGAACGGTGCGGCGATCGCCCCGCCGACGATGGCCGTGACGATCAGCGAAGCACCAAGCTTGGTGTAGTCGCCAAGACCACGGATGCCCAGCGCAAAAATCGTCGGATACATGACGGACATGAAGAAGAACGTGCCGAACATCGCATACAATCCCAGCGTGCCGCCGCCCATGCACACCGCCGTGAGCGCGATGTTGATGACCGCGTAGGCCGCGAGCACGAGGTGCGGCTTGAACTGGCTGATGACGATGCTACCGATCAGTCGTCCGGAAGCGAACAGGACGAAGCCGATGGCACCGAGCCAGTAGCCGGCTTTCTCGGCCGTCACGCCCGGATAGTTTTCAAGCGTGTAATTGACGCAGAAGCTGAAAATGCCGGTCTGCGCCGCGACGTAAAGAAACTGCGCGCCGATGCCGAGTGTAAAATGCTTGCGCCGGAACAAGTCCCAATTCTTTGACACCACAATGAATGATCCGATGTAAGCGGCAATGATCAAACCGTATTTGGTCGGGTCGAGTAAATTCGCGGGCAGGTTGAGCAGCGTCCAGACCAATCCCAAAATCGGCGCGATGAAGAAATACAAAAGACCCCATACAATCACCAGTGTGAGGCCGATACCCGCCAGTTGTCCGCCCGAAGGCTTCAGTCTTTTTTTCTGATCCGCAGTTTTCTTGCTTTCATCCTCGGCGTGCAAATCCGGTAGCTTGGACAAGGCGAAGATAACGAGCAGGAGGGTCGCAGCGATGCCGATACCCATGTAGGGCATGGCCAAACCGGCGTTGTTGCTGGCACCGGTTTCGGCGGTCTTGTTGCCGGCAAAAACGAAATGGCTGCCGACAATCGGGCCGAGAATCCAGCCGCCGCCGTTCATGGTCTGCGCGATGTTAATGCGCGTCGCGCCGCTTTCCGGCGCGCCCAGCACGGTGGTGTAGGGGTTGGCGATGGTTTCCAAAAAGGTCATGCCCGTGGCGATGACAAACAGGCCGAGCAGGAACGCCCCGTATTCACCAAGGCTGGCGGCGTGGACAAACCAGAATGCCCCCGCCGCCATCAGCGACAGGCCGACCAGGATGCCGCCCTTGTAGCCAATTTTTCGCGCGATCAAGCCGGCGGGAATGGCCATAAGGAAGTAACCCAGATAATTAGCGAACTGCACGAGGCCGGATTGTTCCTTATTGATGTGCAGCGAAACCTGAAACTGTTTGTTCAGCAGGTCAATCATCCCGTTGCAAAAACCCCACAGCAGGAACAGCGAGGTCACCAGCGCAAAGGTGAAGAAAAGATTCTTGCCGTCGGCCGTCTTGAAAAGGCTGCCGCCTTTGGTGCCGGAACTGGAGGTGGAAACAGGTGCGATCATGATATTTTTGGGTGCAATGCTTGCCAGTTGTTATTTGAATTTTGCGCGCGGGTCAAGTTTCAATTGTGGACGGAACCTTTTGCCCGGATGCTGCGGGCGGGCGAGTCGGATGCGACACTATCTTCGGGCATAGATGTCAGGTTGCGCTTCGGCGCGCAGCCGGTAGGATGTCGCCATGTCCGAAAGTTACCGGCAGCTGCTTGACGCGACGGTGCAGCACCTCGAAGGCTTGAAAGCGCGCGGCGTCCGCCATGTCGTCGTCGCGCCGGAAACCTTGCGCGCGCTCACGCTGCCGCCAACGGCGGGAAAATCCCCAAATTCATATTCCAAACCGCAAATTCAATCCGCAATCGTTCCGCCAAAAATTGAACCAGCCATTTCCATGCCGCCAAAAAAACCTGCCGCGCCAACTTCTGTGGTTTTACCAAAAGCCGCGATTCCAAATCTCAAAATTGAAATCATCAGTTCGTCGCCGGAGAAGGCCGCCGCGTTCACTGCGTTGCGCGAGCGCGCTTTGGCATGCGTCAAATGCCCGCATCTTGCCGCGTCGCGCACAACTGTCGTGTTTGGCGTCGGCAACATTGACGCGCAACTGATGTTCGTCGGCGAAGCGCCGGGCGCGGATGAAGACGAACAGGGCGAACCGTTCGTCGGCCGCGCCGGCCAGCTGCTCACGAAAATCATTTTGGCCACCGGACTTTCGCGCGCAGATGTCTACATCGCGAACATTTTGAAATGCCGGCCCGACACGCCCGGTCAAAGCGCAGGCAACCGTCCGCCCACGCCAGAAGAACGCGCGACCTGCATTCCGTATTTGCAGGAGCAGATTGATTTGATCAAACCCAAGGCCATCGTGGCACTCGGCGCGACGGCGGTGGACGGGTTGCTCGGCAAAGCGCCTGGCATCACCAAGCTGCGTGGCCAGTGGCAGACGTATCGCGGCATTCCGCTGATGCCGACGTATCATCCGGCGTATCTGCTGCGCAACCAAGCGATGACCGAAAAGCGCAAAGTCTGGGAAGATATATTGAAAGTGATGGAAAAACTGGAAATGCCCATCACCGAAAAACAGCGGAATTTCTTCTTGAAGACGTGACGTGTTCGCTGATTGTGATTTGCTCCATTTTTGTTTTCCGCTATAAATCACGGCTTAATGCATCAAATCATCCAGAGCTTGAGCGATTGGTATAATCACGCGCTACAAACCGGCGGCTATCCCGCCGTCGCGCTCATGATGGCGGTGGAAAGCTCGCTCTTCCCGCTGCCGAGCGAGATTGTCATTCCGCCGGCGGCGCATTGGGCGCACACGGGGCAAATTTCACTTTCACTTTGGGGCATTGTCGTTGCCGGCACGCTCGGTTCGTGGCTCGGCGCGACGGTGATGTATTGGGCGTCGCGGCTCGCGGGGCGCCCGCTGGTGCTGCACTTCGGAAAATATTTTTTCATCTCCGCCGAAAAAATCGCGGGCGCGGAACGCTGGTCGGCGCATTACGGCGCGATGGGCATTTTCATTTCGCGGTTGCTGCCGGTCGTGCGGCATCTCATAGGCATTCCGGCGGGCATCGTGCGGATGAGCTATCTGAAATTTTCGCTTTTCACGCTGCTCGGCTCGGCGATCTGGTGTTCGGTGCTGTGCTACGTCGGCATCAAAGCCGGGCAGGACGACCAGTTGATGAAGGGCGAATATCATCGCGTCACGCTCTGGCTCGCGGGCGCTATGCTCATTCTCGGCGGACTTTATTATTTCTTCGTCCACCGGCAGATGACGGCGGGAAAAGCGAAAAGCGAAAAACGAAAAGCGGTATAAAATTCCTGCCGCCGCGCCACATTCATTTCACCAGTTCAAGGCTCCAGGGATATTTGTATTCCTCGCCGTTGCTGGCCTTGATGGCGGCGATGATGGCAAAAACTAGCCCGGCCAGTCCGATGAGCAGCACCAACGGAATCAGCAAAAATCCCACGCAGAAAAAAGATAGCAACACCGCCGCCACCGCGCCGATGAACACAGCGATGGTAACGGTAATTTGAAAATTCAGCGCCGCCTTCCCGTGAGCATCCACGGACGGAAATTCATTTTTTTTGATCTGCCAGACGATGAGCGGGCCAAGGATGTTGCCAAACGGGATGCCGACCAGTGCCGCCAGCGCGCTTAAATGGCAGAGCATATTCCAAGTGCGCGCCTGACTTTCAGGGTTCGGCGGCGACGTTGCCGGCGCGATGGGCGGCGGCGGTTCAATGGGCGGCGGGGTTTGCGTTTGATTTTCGGGCATAGGTTTTTTAAGTGTTGATGCGTGTGAATATGCCGTTTTGGTTTCGGCGACAAGTTTTTTAGGAATGAAAATTCCTTTGCGCATTCGCATTTTTGCGTGGAAATTCAGCGCGTGCCAGTTTCCGAAACCATCCGTAAAAAATTGAGCGCCGTGCCGCACAAGCCCGGCGTGTATCTGCACAAGGATCGCTTTGGCACGGTGATTTATGTCGGCAAGGCGCTCAATTTGCGGAAACGCGTCAGCCAGTATTTTCAATCGTCGCGGCGCAACGGCTGGGATTTGAAATTCAACGCGCTCATCGAGGCGATTCACGATTTTGACGTTCACATCGTGCGCAGCGAACCCGAGGCGCTGCTGCTCGAAAGCAAGCTCGTCAAGGAATTCAAGCCGCGCTTCAACATCATGTTGCGCGACGACAAACGCTTCCTGATGTTGAAAGTGAATCTCAACGACCCGATTCCGAATTTTACTTTCACACGCTTCAAGAAAGACGACGGCGCGCGCTACTTCGGGCCGTTTGTGAATTCGGTCGGCCTGCGCAACACCGTCGCGCTTGCGCGAAAACAATTTAATCTGCGCGGCTGCCGCGTGTTCACGCCGGGCGAGGCGGATTACAAACATTGCCTTTATGCGCATCTGAAACATTGCACTGCACCGTGCGTCGGCAATGTTTCGCGCGAGCAATATCTGGAGCAAGTAAAAGCCGCGTGCAATTTTCTCGAAGGCCAGTGCCGCGAGATGCAAGGCCAGCTCGAAGTGGAAATGAAAAAGGCCGCCGCCGCGCACGATTTTGAAAAAGCCGCCGACCTGCGCGACCTCATCCGCGACCTGAACGACACCTGGAAAAAAACGGAAAAATTTGCGCGTGTGCCTTACAATTTGCCGCTTTCGATCAACCCGGAAAACGATCTGGTCGAACTCGCGAAAGTTCTCGGTTTGGCCGCGCCGCCGCTGTGCATCGAAGGTTTTGATATTTCGAACATCAGCGGCACGTTTGCCGTCGCATCGCTGGTCAGCTTCAAGAATGGCCGCCCCGACCGCGCGAATTATCGTCGCTTCAAAATCAAGACCGTCGTCGGTCAGGATGATTTTGCGAGCATGGCGGAAGTTGTGAGGCGCAGATATTCACGGCTGTTGAACGAAAGCGTGGCACCAACTCAAATAACCAAGAATGATGACGATGGCCAGGCGGTGCCGCAGGAATTGCAAACGCTCGTAAACGAAACGAGCCGGCGAGTGCGGCGCGGTTTGCCAGTGAAAAATAATTTCGGGAGGGACGCCGTGTCGGCGTCCCAAAATTCAAATTCAGGGACGGCAACGCGCCATCCCTCCCAAATGAAAAACTTGCCAGATTTGATTTTGATTGATGGCGGCAAAGGTCAATTGGGCATGGCCTGTGCCGAACTCAAAAAGCTTGGCCTCAAAAAAATTCCTGTCATCGGACTGGCTAAGGAATTTGAAGAAATTTATTTACCGGAAAAAAGTCTGCCGCTGCGGCTCGGCCTCGATCATCCGGCGGTGAAATTGCTCCAGCGCATCCGCGACGAATGTCATCGCGTGGCGAATTCTTACAACGCGCAGTTGCGGCTCAAAAAAATTTCCGAAAGTGTGCTGGACGATTTTCCCGGCATCGGCGAGCGGCGCAAAGCGGCGCTGCTGAAAAAATTCGGCTCGGTGCAAAGATTGCGGACGGCGACGTTGGAACAAATCGCCGCCGTGCCGGGTTTCGGCGGCAAGGCGGCGGAAGAGTTGAAAAAGTTTTTGGAGGCGCGGACGATTTAATCGCTGTTTGTTTGACCTGCAAGTTAAATTTAAGCCGCAATTTCCCATTGGCAAGACCAAGAACGAGGCCAAGGATGATGAAAACTATCCAGTTCATGTAAAACCAAAACCAATAATCCATCGAATCACTGGAGAAAAAAACTGAATCG
>Ga0302278_10000223_pt1 | contig 73776 bp, 68 predicted proteins | sample III_Bog_N3_2_FD_194543 | JGI IMG/M metagenome (GOLD analysis project Ga0302278, IMG submission 194543) | Peat permafrost microbial communities from Stordalen Mire near Abisko, Sweden - III_Bog_N3_2 | ecosystem: Environmental > Terrestrial > Soil > Wetlands > Peat | place: Sweden: Abisko...
CGTAGGGCGACCGTCTCCAGATGGTCGCGCTGAGCTGCGATCATAACGGGGAACGGAAAGGTGTTGTACACGAGTTCGGCACTGATGCGGTGGTCACTCTTGATTCGTCCGCCGATGGCGCGAACCCACGCCATGAACATCGACGACTGGAGTACGGCGAAAAGCCACATCGGGGCGGCCGCCACAGTGAGCGTGGAGTCGTGCGCGATTGAGCCGTCGTCAATGAATACCATTGGAACTACTCGCCGCGTCTCGGAACTGTGGCGAGGAATGCACAAGTACGGCCCATCCGGTTGTCGGATCTCGCCGAAGAGTGAGGGGGTCTCAGCAAGCAATTTGGTTTGGGCGCGAGTGCTTCGCAGTCGGTACTCACGAACCGCCGAAACACGCTCGCGCAGGAAGGGCGACGACGTGATGTCACCGGGACGCGCGTCCTTCAGCCACAGGCACCATCGTTCGCCGCCGTTCAACAAATCGCGTGCACCAATGAGGCGGCGTAGGTAGCGCGACGCGACGGGGTCGCTGGCGAATAGCTCCTTGGCCTCTTCCTTGGAGACGATGAGGCCACCGTCGTCATTGGGCATCGAACCGAATGAAACGGTCGGCAAGTTCGAATCGAAAGGCGCACTTCGCCGTTCGACGATCGTCGAAGGCCCCGGCGCGAGGTAGCAGTTGATCTCGCGGACTGTCTCCTTGACGGGAGCTCCCGTGATGTCCGGATACTCGTAGAGCGCTCGGGCACCAGGGCGGACGCCGGCGTGCGCGAATCCGACGACGACGCAGTGCACGTGCGCGGTTCCGCGCGCCTCACTCGACCACGCGAAGGTTCGGTGTGCGAACGTTACCTCGAAGCCTCGTAGGTAGAACGTCCGCCACAGCGCCGGCACCTGTTCACCCTGGGTGATGGAGTTCGTCGAGACGTACGCGAACTGCACCGGGTGTTCTTCGGCATAAACCATCGAGCACAGATACCACGCTGCCACGTAGTCGAGTACGCCTGCGCCGGTCTCGCCTTCGAAGACGATCTGCATGTCTTCTTGCTGCTCATCACTGCGTTGTTGTTTGCCAAGGAACGGCGGGTTGCCGAACACAAAGCTGGCGCGCTCGGCGGGCAGGACTTCATTCCAGTCGAGGCGCAGCGCATTGTCGATGCGAATGTGCGGCGAGCGAGGAATCGGGAAGCGCACGAAGTAGTCACCGAACTCCGCCGAGAACGCGCGGTTGGCGTTGTGGTCCATCAGGTAGAGCGCCGTACGGGCAATGCGGGCCGGGAACTCCTCGATTTCGATACCGTAGAACTGGTCCACCGTGACGCGCAGCAACTGACTCACGTCGAAGACCGCGGTGCTGTGGCGGAACAGGCGCCGCAGCACTTCAGTCTCGAGGCGGCGAATCTCTCGATAGGCGATAACGAGGAAGTTGCCACAGCCACAAGCCGGATCAAGGAACGTCAGTGATGCGAGCTTGTCGTGAAAGGCGTTGAGCGCAGCGCGGGCCTGAGGACTGCGGGTGTCCGGAATGGCCACGAGTTCGGCGTCGAGGCCGTCCACGAACAGCGGCCGAATCGTCTTGAGGATGTTCTCCTCAGTCGTGTAGTGAGCGCCCAGGTGCCGTCGCTCGGCCGGGGTCATCACGTTCTGGAACATCGAGCCGAAGATCGCCGGACTGATTACGGACCAGTCGAAGTTGCACGCAGCGAGTAGGGCATCGCGGACCGCTTCGTCGCAACTCGGTATCGACAGCGTGGTCGAAAACAGGTCGCCATTGATGTAGGTGAATGCAGCGAGGTCCTCATCGAGGTTAGTGGGTAGCCGTTCCGGTGGCGTGTTGAGTAGTTGGAAGAGGTAGGCCAAGCGTGGACCGAGGTCCGAGCCGTCCTGGTTGGTGTTGAGGAGAACGTGGAGGCGGAACGCGTCCTTGTCCCACACGTTCGTGTTGTCCGCGAAGAGACAGAAAAGTATTCGGGTCAACCATTCGCGTAACGCGTGTGGGTCGTACCCACTCGCGAGCACGGCGTCGTGAAGTGTCGCCATGTAACCCGTGGCGACGAGGTTGGCCTCTTCTTCGTCCGCGAACACCGAGGACTCTCCGTGTCCGGCCAGCCACCAGAAGAGTTCGACGTGCTCTGGCAGTTCGGAGAGAGTGAATCGCCCTTCGGTCCTCGCGCGCAGATCCTGCCAGTAAAAAGTCTCGAAGTCGCAAGCAACGACCAGCCAGGGTGCTGCGGCCGACGGGAGGTCATCGAGGTAATCGAAAAGTTGCGTCATCGCGTGATCGAGGTTCTCACCCCGGCTCTTGTGCTCGACGGCCATCTCGCCAGGCACGAGTAGATCGATCCACCCGTGACGCCCGGTCGAGAGGCGCTGCGCTGCGCGCTCGAAGCGCCCAACCTCCTGGACTCGCCGTCCAAAGACAGCGAAGAGGTCATTCCAGAAGATCTGTCGCTCGGCGGCCTCGCTTGAGTCGTTGGCGTGGCTGTTCGCGAACCCCATCGCTCTTTGGCGAATCGCGTGCCGTGTAAGTTCAACACGTTCAGGTCGAGCCGACATGTCCTGAACGCTAACTGCACGGCCTCGACGTTTCTCGGACATGCACCGATGAGCCATGCGGCCGCGCGTCGGATTCGGCTCTCACCCTGGCATAGAAACGCCGATCTCTAATGTGCTTTGCAACTTCACACGTAACGTGCAGTCTGCCGAGCGAATCCCCCCGGAGCTTTATGGCAGCAATTCGTCCGTGGCACTAATCCATCAACTCGTTTAGAGGTAATGCAATTGGCCCAGGCTGTCGATTCGGAGAGGGACGGCCACTCGATAGAGGGAGGCTGGAACTCTTTCAGGAGTAGTAAAAAGAGTGGGCCCCAAATCAATTCCGTGCGGTGAGAGTACCGCCTGTCCTTTCGGCTCCCACTCGCGCCACAACTCTTCTTGCTCGGCCGTGAATTCGACTCTACCGAGAACCATAAGATAGACACTCGTTGCCGAAAGCCGTTCGTCCCTTGCTATAACCAGCCTGACGTGCTCGGTCTGGGTGTAAGCGGAGCTTCGTTTCTTGGTCTCGAGAATGTGTTTATCAATTGACTCTGGTACCGCCTCCGACAAGACCTCTTGGAGTGCAGGTCGGCTAAATCTATGTGCAATCGTGGCGGCGAACTTGAGCGCGTCGCCATCTCTTAGACCCAGAATCGGCTCCACATCCAACAGGAGAGCCTTTGACATTGGCACTAAAAGACGAAGATCTGCAAACCAGATCTCGTCCGTCTCGCTTGCGTCGGGACTGAGTGCTGGGAACAGGTAAGGGATTTGGTAAGCCTTGGCGAGGCTGGCATTGTTCCGAGAGTAGGCAGCCGTAGGTCTAAGTGGCGCGACCATTACGAATGCCTGCTTCGCACCCGTGTCCTTTGCGGCAATGTCGCAAGTCTGGCTGACGATAATGCACCAACCACTGACTTTCTCAGAATAGAACGGCTTGATTGCAGTGGCAGGAGATGATTGTCTCGTGACGTTGTCGAATCCGACGGGGGCCAACCACGTCGAAGGGAGCGGCCCCACTACGTGCCCTTGTTGCCATTTATCCAGTTGGACTTGCCAGTTACTGAGTTGCTCCTCCTTAGGAGCTGAAAGAGGAGATAGGAAGGTGGACGGTGACCATGGTTTTTCGAGGCCCTCGGCCTCTACGTCATCGCCCACGTCACTTGATTCCATAATCCGTTGCCACTGAATGTCCAATTTCAGTCTCTTCAAGGTCCTCAGATTCCAAGGGCGACCAGCCCGACAGTGGACCAATGGTGACATCACCATCTGCTGGGACAAATGGCTTGTCAATTGTCAAATTACGCAGCGCCCAGTCCATTTCCGCCATGATCAAAGAATTCGTGTCTCCAGCCGTAAAAGCGTCTCGCGCGGCTTGGCTGCTTTGGAACCACGCTTGAAGGTGCGAATGAACGTTGGAGAGACGTCCCACCACCTGGACCATGGGCCAGAGTTGTCCTTGACTGGAGGCCCGAGGTCGGTGTCCACTACTACGCCAACCGAAATAGGTCCTCTCCTTTATACCCGTGGCGTTGAGTACCTCATCCTGAGTGACACCTAATTTCGAGGCAATGAACGCGACGGCCTCGACAGAATCTTCGGGAAACTCGTGCAAATCAGCCTCGGAAATCGGTGGCACGTCGTCCCACCGTCGTAAGACTCCAATGATCTCAGGCCTCATCAGGAACGGACTGAGTTCAGTCCTACTGCGCCGTACAACCCTGTCATTCCACGCGGGGACATCGACCAGAGGAAGGGCTGTTGCGCTTGGCGCGAAAGCAAGGGACATCACGAATTCTCCTCGATAGGGGATGGTCCCATTTGGGCCAAGTATTCATCGGATAGTACGTGCGCAAACAGGGCCAACGCGGTTCTATTCAACTGACGGGTGAGGTTGGCACACAGGATTTCGTCGAAGTTGATCGCCTGTTCACGAAAGACATCAATGTCCACCAAATAGCTATAAAGAGCCTCAGTGGTTTGCTCACGAAAAACGCCACTCTGTACCCTGGCCGCCGCAGTGTCATCGAGTCGAAGCTGAACTTGCTGATGCAGTGCCTCAACCAGCGGCGCGATTCCTTGGACTAGGGGACCAGCAAACGCGGCGCGTACGTGCTCGCTCCAATAAATGGGCGTTACGGCTTCTGAGTTCTGCAACCGATTCACGTATCTGAGGCCTATGCGTTGAACGACTGACGCGCCCGTCGCTTCGACGAATAGTTGAAGCACTCTCGTGAGAGGGTCACCGAGGCTTGTCCGATAGTGGTCGTAATTGGCCGTCTGAACCGCCACAACAGACGGATACAGACTGACGGCAGTTCGGCGATCGGTGCTCGCCATTACCCAACCTTGTTGAACCTCGTGGGTTTGGTCATGGCCCGTTGGTTTCAGTGTCAGATTGACAACGTTCATAGTCTGACGCTCAAAAATTGGGAGGGCAGCCTTATCCAATCCCTCCCAAACGTGCACGGCGTCGGCCTCTGTTAGTTCGGGTTTACCAGGGAGAAAACGGATCTCGGCAGCAGCACCTTCCATTTGAGTCCGGTCGAAGCGGATTCGTCTCATCCCTTCGAGGCCGCCAAGCGGCCTGTCAAACTCATCTGTCACGTCCACCTCTACGATTTGCTCGGTCATTTGTCTACTCCTTGTAGCAGAAAAGTAGCAGTTACCTATGACACAGTACTTGTGCCCGCCCTACGCACACGCACGCGTGCATCAATTCTTCGCGCCAACGAGCAGCACAATCCTCACATCATTGGTGGTCTGAACGTCCGAACGGTGCACTCAGCGCGACTCGCGACATTGGGCGGCGGGGAGCGAAGTTGCCTTCGCAGGATCCGACCACTCGATGAGAGAAGACAACGTGCATGCAATGGCGAGCCGCAACGTATGTATGAGGTCGTCCCTCCGGTCGCGGCCACCTCCGACTCCTCGCTGCCACGTCGACCTCAACGGTCGATTTCCAGCCATCTGGCACTTACCGTGAAACAGCCGCGGCTCGTCCTCCATGTCGCCACTGTGCTCACGGTCGTAGAGTCGATCACCGGAGAACTCCGCGTTGTCCCGGCAACTTTCGCATTTAGAGAATAACGACAGAATCATTGTTAGGCGGCATCAACGTCACCGGGCCCGTCGCGAGGAGGTTGGACGCGTTTCAGATGGATCGCTGACCGAGTCCCCCGACCACAGCGCTATGGCGGGGGAACGCTCGGCTACCTACCTGCCGTGGACCGTCGCTCGGACAAGGGTCCAGTTGACGGCACGGTGGCACAAGCTGCACGGAGGGAACACCGTGTTCTCGACGTGAGTCATCTCGTCACGGTCCTTGCAGTCGCTTCGGTAAATCCCCGAAACTCCAGTTTTTTCGCCTGTTTTTGCCATTCTTCACCTCCTTTCGGTCCGTCAGGAGAAGGATCCTGGCCGCGCGACCAAGACCTTCTCAGGTCTTCAACTGCCTGCCGCAGAGGACCCGTTTTGGGAGTCCTGTCCGACAATGACAGATGTGTAATTACATCAATGTTCGCTCGGAAAGGTTGTTTGCAACAAGAACAACAACGTGGGGAAATGTCTGTGTACAAATCACACCAATCGGCTGATTACATTGCGAAGTGACATAGGCCGAAAACTGTTTCAATAACCGAGATCACCCAGTTCCCTCCGATCCAGGGCCGTGTCGAACGCGGAATCAGGTTGCGACGTTCCCTGTGAAAGGGACTCGGCATAACGCAGGCCTTCGACTCTCCAACCGAGCGTGGGATACTTCAGCACTGTGCGCAGATTGATGAATACCGGCCGGAGCCACTAACTACACGTTCCTGGACGTCCTAGTGGCCCGAAATGATGCGCACCTGGTGACATCGAGGTCAATGATCACTGCTTCTTGTACCTAAACCCCACCCCGAGCGCTACTAAGACGAGCAAATCCCCCACCAGCGTGAGCCGGTGGGGGATTTGTCTAGGTGGGACTTCGCGGGTCGTACGCGGACTTCAGTTCCATCGTCAGGTCCATGACCTCGATGTACTCCGCACCATCTCCGTAGAGCGCGTGCAGGCGATCGGTGATCGTGGGTACGTCGCCACCGGCGTTGATCTGTGCCAACGCCTCGCTCGCCACAGCCACGAGCTTGTCTTCCTTTTCGAGTGACGGACCGATGTCTTCGTACAGAATGCGAAGGCGGTCTTTGCCCGAGTCAGTCACGTACTCCATTTGCACGGGCCCGTCCTTGGTCCAGAGCTTGAAAATCTCCGTTCGTATTTCATCTTCTGACATGCGATTCCTTTCGTGGGTAGTTCCCACAGCTCACCCTTGACGCTTGTGGGCAGCGCACAAGCGTCTTCGCAGAGATGCGATTCACCGCCTGGATACGTGCTGAACGAGTAATCCAACTCCTAACAGCGAACCAGCGCCCGCAACGCCGCCACGTCAACAAGAGTGGCGGCATTGCAGTGTCACTGCTCGAACGCGGCGCTCATCATTGCCAGACTGCGTGCCTCGCCACCGCGGACTGCGTGAGCGTAGGTCGCGTGCAGCACGGACACACTGTTGCCGAGCCAACTCGCTACCCGCGGTGGCTCAATGCCCGAAGCGAGCCAGTGCGACGCGGCGAAGTGACGCAGTCCGTACGGATAGAACGCCGCTGACACGCTCGCTTTCGTTGACGAGGAGTTCAATGCACGCCACCAGTTCGCCGCTGACGGCCGCTTCCCGCTGCGTGTCAGGAACATCTTGCCCTCAGTGAGACCGGTGAATTCGAGGTACTCGCGCACGCAGCACACAACGTACGGCGTGAGCGGCACTGTGCGATGTCGCGTCGTCTTCGTTGGTCCGATGTCCTCTTCGGGTGTGCCCCATTCTCCGCCGGCTCCATTCCAGGCGGTCGTGAAGTGCACCGAGCCGTAGCCCTCGTCAGGCAGCGTGAAGTCTCCGACCTCGAGCGTGATGGTTTCTTGCGGCCGCAGTCCGGCGTACAGGCCCAAGATTGTCATCAGCCACCAGGTCCAACTTCGTGGCTGGTGGTTGCGTAGGTTGGCCACGACTGCCTGTGCCTCTTCGAGCGAGGCAACGACTATCTCGGGCTTGGGTTGCTTGTTCACTTTGCGGTCGCTCTCGCCGTCTTCGGTGGCCGGCCACTGGTTCGACGTCAGCAGTCCGGCGCGCACGGCGTGGTCTAACGCACGCTTGGCGAGCTTCACATTCCGCCCCGCGGTTAGTGCGCCGAGCCGGCCACCTTCGATTCGCGTTCGCAGGCGTGCGTCGATGAGCTTGAGCATCTCCTCGTCGAGCTCTGAGAGCAGGAGTGAGTGGTGTTTGACCCACAATACGAGTTGTGGGGGAAGTACCACACCCGGCGTGGTTATCCAGCGGCGCATCGCCGAACGCTCAGGAGTCGTCCAGGTGACGTCACTCTCAGTTGCGACTTCGACGAACCGCGTCAGCGTGACGCCCGACGTACGGCGCGAGTTCGGTGCGCTCGTCACGGCATCGGCGCGGTAGAACTCCTGGCACCATTCGGCCACCCGCAATTTTCGTGCATCAACCTTGGTGGCTGGTAACAGCGTTCGCGCGTTCCAGCGCACACCGTCGGCCACCGCCTTCTCGAGGGTCTTGCGAAACGCGTCTGCGTCCTCCTCGAGCGGAAAGTTGCGCTCGGTCGCCACACCATCGACTGACCAGCGCACGCGGAACGGCGAGGCCCGGTCATAACGGGGCTTCTCGCGCTCCTTCGGCTGAACCTTGACGGACTGGCGGCTCACGAGAGCACCAGCTGGTCGAACCAGCTATCCAAGTCCGTCTCGGCGCAGCGCCACTCCTGGTTGGGTAACTGGCGCATCCTCGGTCCCTTGCCATCCTTCATCCAGAGGTCGAGGGTTGAGCGGGCGCACCCGATGCGCACCATCACCTCGGCCTTCGTCAGCCAGACTTTCGATTCGCGTGCCATTTCAGTACCAACTTTCTGACGACCTGTGTGATCGACAGATGAGACGGTGCCGATTACTCGTAGCGCGGCAGTCGCCGTCAGTTGGGAGCGGCTGGGTATGGCTGGTCTTGGGAGGACCAAAATGGGCAATTCTGGGCGGATTCTGGGGCAAAAAGTGCAGCAGGTTGCTGCCTAATTGCGTTGCCCCTGGTCAGGATGGCGGCAGAATGGGAAAGAGTGTCGGCCTTCGGAACCGAGTGTCGGGGGTTCAAATCCCTCCAGCCGCACCACATGAACGACGGCCAATGGAAGGCCCTCTGAACCTCCTGACGTGGACTTCAACTTCACTTGATGTCACTGCCCCCTTCGAATGAGAGTGGGGAACCGGCGTAATCGAAGGGGTCTGGCCCATTGTTCGGGTGCAGAGCGAATTGATACGTGTCCTTCGATGCTGCGTATCGCGTTTCTCACGAACGGCGGTACTCTCTCATTTAGATCAAAAGAAGAGAGTTGGCCGTGGCCGACGAATCGATTCAGCCGAATGATGAGCTGGGAGCCGAAGTCGTGTCGGGCGCCGAAACCGCCGGCCCGTCGATGAAGGTCGCGATCATTGGAATCTCTCTGGTCGTCATGGTCGTGGCGATCGCCGTCGGATTTCGGCTTTCTGGATCTTCGTCAGCCGGCGCCGATACCGCCATTCGCGGGGCACTTGTTTCAACGTTCGCCAAGAACACCGCCGACCTCACGATCTCAGAGTCGATCGACGTAGAAGGTCAAATCGGCACGGCTCAGGGAATCGGCAAATGTGATCTCCGGTCCGACGCCTGTACTGCCACGCTCGAGTATCGAGGCGCGTTAGCTCAATTGGGTACCGAATCCATGGTGTATTCGAATCGAATCATGTATCTCAAGTTGGCGGGAACTGTGGGCGCGAGCTTTCCGACGCCGTGGATCTCGTTGCCCTTTAAAGCCTCCAATCGACCGTCGGCGTTGGGATCGACCGGGAGCCCACTCGCGGGATTGGCGTTGTTGACTCGTAACGGCGCCGTCTTGAAAGACGAAGGGATGGTCGAGGTCGATGGTGTCTCGATGCACCAATACGGCGTGACAATCGGCAAGTCGGGCGGCCAGAGCGTCGTCAGCCGCACGGCGTCAGGTCTTCCAACGTGGTTGATAAATCCCACGACCGAGGGTCCACTGGGTGCGCATTCGGTGACGTTCGATGTCAACGCCGCCGGGAAGATTGGCCGGATCATGTTCACGACGTCGGCCATTCAAGACCGCACGTTCGCCATCGTGCACGCGACCGAGACGGTAACGGGCTACGGCGCCCCCGTCACGATTGTCGTTCCGTCGAACAAACAGTTGACGTTCGTCAACGCGTTGGCGGGAACGTTGACGAGGTACTGCGCTCCACCGCCGGGGATGCGCCTCGGTCCATCATCCAAGCCGATCGTCACTCGTCACTAATCACGTGAAGTTCTCTGTCGCGGCCGACACGAGTCAACGGCGTCAGAAATCTTTGTCTATGGTTCTTTCTATTCGAAGGGTCACGATTGACGTGACGACTTGAGAGGAGGCACCATGTCCGACGTGGTGAGAGCAGCGCTGGTGCAAACGGCGTGGACCGGCGACAAGGCTTCGATGATCGATCTCCACGAGCATCACGCTCGGGCGGCCGCCTCACAAGGCGCCCAAGTGATCTGCTTCCAAGAGCTCTTCTACGGTCCGTACTTCTGTCAGGTCCAAGACGCGACCTTCTACGACTACGCCGAATTCGTGCCGGAAGGTCCGACGACGCAGCGCTTCATGGCCCTCGCGGCTGAGTTGAACATGGTCATGATCTTGCCCGTCTACGAGATGGAACAAGAGGGCGTCCTCTACAACACCGCCGCGGTCATCGACGCCGACGGAACGTACCTCGGCAAATACCGCAAGACGCACATCCCCCAGGTGAGCGGTTTCTGGGAGAAGTTCTACTTTCGTCCGGGCAACCTCGGCTTTCCGATCTTCGATACGGCCGTGGGACGGATTGGCGTCTACATCTGTTACGACCGACACTTTCCCGAAGGGTGGCGCGCCCTGGGCCTCGCCGGCGCCAAGATCGTCTTCAATCCTTCGGCGACCAGTCGCGGCCTGTCGGCCTACCTCTGGCAACTGGAGCAGCCCGCCTCAGCCGTCGCGAACGAGTACTTCGTCGGTGCCATCAACCGCGTCGGCGTGGAAGAACTCGGCACGAACGACTTCTACGGCCAGAGCTACTTCGTGAATCCGCGCGGACAGTTCGTGGGAGACGTGGCGAGCACGTCCGATGAGGAATTGATCGTGCGCGACCTCGACATGGACCTCTTGAAAGAGGTCCGCGAGCAGTGGGCCTTCTACCGCGATCGCCGTCCCGACATGTACGAACCACTGACGGACTGGTAAGTGTTGGCGCGCGTACTTATCTGCGGCGGTCTCGTGCTCTCGGCCACGGGAGCCCAGAACTACGACGTCTTGATTGACGGCGACGAGATCGCGGCGCTCGGCACGCCCGGCTACTTCGAAAGCGTGAAACCAACCTGCGACCGGGTGCTCGACGCGTCGGGCAAATACGTCATCCCCGGTGGCGTCGACGTCCACACCCACATGGAGCTGCCCTTTGGCGGCACGAACGCTTCGGACACGTTCGAGACGGGCACGATCGCCGCGGCCTTCGGCGGCACGACGTCGATCGTGGACTTCGCGGTACAACGCACTGGCGAGGACGTGCACGACGGGTTGGCCGCGTGGCACGAGAATGCCGACGGGAACTGCGCGATCGACTACGGCTTCCACCAAATCATCGGCGGCGTCGACGACGCGGCGCTGAAGGCGATGGCGGACCTCACGAACAGCGAAGGCGTCACGAGCTTCAAACTGTTCATGGCCTACCCCGGTGTCTTCTACTCCGACGACGGTCAAATCCTTCGCGCGATGCAAACCGCCGCGGACCTGGGTGCCACGATCATGATGCACGCCGAGAACGGCCCCGCCATCGACGTCCTCGTCGCCCAAGCGCTCGAGCGTGGGGAGACCGATCCTCGCTATCACTCGCTGACGAGGCCGGTTGAGTTGGAAGAAGAGGCGACGCATCGAGCGATCATGCTGGCGAAGGTCACCAAGGCGCCGCTCTATATCGTCCATGTGAGCTCATCTGATGCCGTCGAAACGATCGCTCGGGCGCGCGGTCTCGGCGCCAACGTCTTCGCCGAGACCTGTCCCCAGTACCTCTACTTGAGTCTCGAGGAGCATCTTTCCAAGCCCGGTTTCGAAGGAGCGGCCTACGTCTGTTCGACGCCGCTTCGTTCGCGCGCCGAAGGACACCAGGAATCACTGTGGCGAGCACTTCGCACGAACGACGTGTCGGTCGTCAGCACCGACCACTGTCCGTTCTGTATGAAAGACCAGAAGGAGTTAGGACTGGGCAACTTCTCCAAGATCCCCAACGGCATCGGCTCGGTCGAGCACCGGATGGACCTGCTGTACCAGGGCGTCGTCACCGGCGAGATAACCCTGTCGCGCTGGGTGGAGCTGGCCTCGACGACGCCCGCGCGGATGTTCGGGCTGTACCCGCGAAAGGGAGTGATCGCACCGGGGTCCGACGCCGACATCGTCATCTACGACCCGAAGGGCACGACCGATATCAGCGTGAAGACGCACCACATGAACATGGACCACTCGGCCTTCGAGGGCACGCATATCGACGGCCGGGTCGTGACCGTGCTCTCGCGCGGTCGGATCGTCGTCGAGAACAACACGTTCACCGGTGCGGTCGGACACGGGAAGTTCTTGCGTCGGGGCCTCAGTCAGTACCTGGTGTAGGACGTCGCCGAGGCGTTCGACGTGACCATCAAGTGAAGGGAGTGACCATGGAGTTCGGTGTTGTCCTGCAGACGAATCCTCCGGCCTCTCGCGTCGTTGAAGTGGCCACGCGCGCCGAACAACTCGGATTCCACTACGCGTGGACCTTTGACTCGCACATCTTGTGGGAAGAACCCTTCGTGATCTACAGCCAGATACTGGCCTCGACGCGCACGATCAAAGTCGGTCCGATGGTCACCAACCCGGCCACGCGCGACTGGACGGTGACCGCGAGCCTCTTTGCGACATTGAACGAGATGTACGGCAACCGCACGGTCTGTGGTATCGGTCGCGGCGACTCGGCCGTTCGCGTGACGAATGGCAAGCCCACGACGCTCGCCACACTGCGTGATTCGATCGAAGTGATTCGCGAACTCGCGAATGGCCGTTCGGTCGAGTATCACGGTTCGATATTGCAGTTTCCGTGGGTCGTCGACAGTGAACTGGAGGTCTGGGTCGCGGCCTACGGTCCGAAGGCGCTCACGCTCGCCGGCGAAGTCGGCGACGGCTTCATTTTGCAACTGGCCGATCCCGACATCGCGCGACGGATGATCACCGCGGTCCGTGAGGCGGCTGCGAACGCCGGGCGCGACCCGGCGTCGTTGACGTTCTGTGTCGCGGCGCCAGCCTACGTCGGTGACGACCTCGCGCACCAGCGCGACCAGTGTCGTTGGTTCGGCGGCATGGTTGGAAATCACGTCGCCGACATCGTCGAGCGTTACGGGAGCGATCACGGTTCATCGATCCCGCCAGCGCTGACCGAGTACATCAAGGGACGCGAGGGCTACGACTACGCCGAACACGGGCGCGCTGGAAACACGCACACCGAATTCGTGCCCGATGAAGTCATCGATCGGTTCTGTCTGCTGGGACCGGTGGAGCGCCACCTCGAACGTCTCGAGGAGTTGCGCGCGCTGGGCGTCGACCAGTTCGCGCTCTATCTGCAGCACGACGCCAATTCCGAGACGCTCGAGGCCTACGGCGAAATGATCATTCCGATGATGAACGAATCCTCAACATCGACGTCGTAGTCGACCGTTTCGGTCTCGCGGAACTTCCCCGGTAGGGACCACGGGAACCGGGCGATATTTGAGGCGCTGGTAAGGTCTAAGGGTAAAGATTCCCCTCGAACGGGGCTTCGATACTTGGTTGAAGTCGTCGAATCGGCTTCGAATGAGGAGATTTTATGAAGGTACTCGTACTCGGCGGCGACGGATTCTGTGGCTGGCCCACCTCGCTGCACCTCTCGGACAACGGCTACGACGTCATCGTCGTCGACAACCTCAGTCGTCGCGAGATCGACCTCGAGCTCGAGGTCGAGTCACTGACCCCGATTCGACCGATGGGTGAGCGAATTCGTACGTGGAAGGAGTTGACCGGGAAGGACATTGGCTTCGTCAACCTCGACCTCGCCGAAGAGTATGAGCGGTTCCTCGAGCTACTGCGCGACGAGCGTCCCGACGCGATTGTGCATTTCGGTGAGCAGCGCGCGGCGCCGTATTCCATGCGCAACGCCGCGGCCAAGCGTTACACGGTCGACAACAACGTGCGAGGCACCCACAACGTTCTCGTCGCCATCGTGGAGAGCGGTCTCGACATTGCTCTCGTGCACCTCGGCACCATGGGCGTCTACGGCTACGGCTGGTCCGGCTCGGCGCCGATCCCCGAGGGCTACCTCACCGTGAAGGTACCCACTCCCGACGGCGAGATCGAGCGCGAGATCCTGCACCCGGCCAACCCCGGCTCGGTGTATCACATGACCAAGACGCTCGACCAACTGCTCTTCGCCTTCTACGCGAAGAACGACCAACTGCGCATCACCGACCTCCACCAGGGCATCGTGTGGGGAACGCAAACACCACAGACCGTGCTCGACGAACGGCTTATCAACCGCTTCGACTACGACGGTGACTACGGCACGGTGCTGAATCGCTTCTTGATGCAGGCGGCCATCGGTCACCCGTTGACGGTGCACGGCACCGGCGGACAGACGCGCGCCTTTATCCATATCCGCGACACGGTCCGGTGCATCCAAATCGCCTTGGAGAATCCGCCGACGCGCGGAGACCAGGTCAGCGTCTTTAACCAGGTGACCGAGACCTACCGCGTGAGTGAACTCGCCGAACTGATCGCCAAGGAGACCGGCGTGAAGATCGCGCACTTGCCGAACCCCCGCAAGGAGGCCGTGGAGAACGAGCTCAACGTCAGCCGCGACCGCTTCATCGCGCTCGGACTTCACGCCACGACGCTCACCGAGGGCCTGCTCGAGGAGATTCGCGACATCGCCAACAAGTACAGCTACCGCGCCGACACGACGAAGATCATCGCGCGCTCGGTGTGGAATCAAGGTATGGAGACTTCACCGGACTTGGTTGGCTGAGACATCGAGTACCTCCAGGCTCGAAGGGACTAGCCGATGACGACAATCTTCGAAGAGGAGATTCGCTCCCAGGGCGACATCCTTCGTCGACGCGCGGAACTCGGCATGCAACAGGCGCGCGACGCCGCTGGCTCGTGGCGAGACGTGGACTACGCACTCGTCGCGGCTCGTGGTTCTTCGGACAACGCCGCGGCGTTCTTCCAATACCTCGCCGGTCGTGAACTCGGTCTCGTGGTCGCACTGGCGACGCCGTCGCTCTTTCAAGACGAGCGGACCATGAAAGTCGACGGCGCCGGTGTGCTCGCCGTCTCCCAGTCGGGCAAATCTCCGGGCATGATCGAGGTCGTTCGAACGGCGCGCGCGCAGGGCCGTCCGAACGTCGTGGTCACCAACGACGCCCACTCGCCACTCGCCCTCGAGGGAGATTCCGTGGTGGAACTCTTCACTGGACCGGAACGCGCTATCGCATCAACGAAGACCTTCACGTCGAGTTGTCACGCGTTGGCGCAGTTCGTCTCGGCTCTAAGCGGGAGTTCGCTCGACGGCCTCGACGCAGTGCCCGACATCATTGAGCGCACGGCCGAGTGGGCACTCACGAATGCCCTGCCGACTTCGCTACTGAACGCCGCGGGCGGACTGACGGTCGTCGGTCGCGGCATCGGCTACGCGAGCGCGGCGGAGATTTCGCTCAAGATTCGCGAAGTCACCGGAATCCGCTCCGAGGCCTACTCCGCACCCGACTACTTGCACGGGCCGATTGGTGCCGATGGGCAAGGTGCGACGCTGCTCGTCGTCGTGACCGACGAGATGGAAGACGAGATCGCGGCCAGTCTCATCGAGCAGTGCTCGCAGCGCGGTATGCGAACTGTTATGTTGCGCTCTTTCGAACACTCGCCACAGGCGAGTGACGCCGACATCGTGGTGCCCGAATCGATGGATAATTGGTGCCTTGGTTTGGCGTTGGTGGTGGTCGGACAGGTTTTGTCGTTGCGTCTGGGCGAACTTCGCGGACGTCCGATTGATACTTCACCGGGACTTAACAAAGTCACACTCACGGCGTAACGCGCCTTCAAATTTAGGCATTTTCCTGTACTAGGTTCTCTGGCAGGTGCATTCTGGTAGGGGAGCGATCAACATCGATTTCGTGATGTCGTGTGGCGCTGAGTTGCAATCGCGCGACACCGTCGTCGGAGTTGGTTCGATCGAAATCACCAAAGTGAATCGTTAAGGGAATCATCGACGAATGGTTCGATGAAGGAGTGAACCTTCGGGTTCTTAAAGGAGTTTCATTATGAGAAGGAAGTCCCGGGTAGGTCTTCTTGCTTCGACACTCGCTCTCGTGGCCAGCACGTGCGTGATGGGAATGCCGGCCATTGCCGGAGCGTCCGGTCAGACACCACTGAACCTCGACAACGAGCAAGGTGAACTGTGGCCATGTGCGTTCACACCGTTCAACGGATTCGACGCGATGTTCTCGGTGGGCACGATCTACGAGACGCTCGACTTCGTGAACGCTCTGCAGAATTCGAAGGTCACGCCGTGGCTCGCGACCGCGTACGCGTGGAGCAACAACAACAAGACCCTGACCTTCACCATCCGCTCCGGTGTGAAATGGACCGACGGCACTCCCTTCAGCGCCGCCGACGTCGCCTACACCTTCAACCTCTTGAAGAAGTACCCGGCCCTCGATCTCAACGCGGTGTGGTCGGTGCTCTCGAGTGTCAAGCAGAGTGGCTCGAACAAGGTGGTCTTCGACTTCTCGAAGTCGGCCGTGCCGTACTTCTACTACGTCGCGGACCAGGTTCCGATCGTGCCCGAGCACATCTGGAGCAAGATCAAGAACCCGGTCACGGACCCGATCGCCAAGCCCGTGGGCACCGGTGGCTACGAGTTGGCCAGTTGCACGCCCCAGAACATCAAGTGGACAGCGAATCCGAACTACTGGCAGAAGGGTCTGCCCGTCGTGAAGACGCTGAACATGCCCGCGTTCCTCTCGAACAACACGGCCAACGAGTACTTGGCCCAGGGCTCGTCGGCCTACGGCGCGCAGTTCATCCCGAACATCAAGAGCTACTTCGTGGCGAAGAAGGCCGGCAACGGCTACTGGTTCCCGCCCGTCGCCAACGTCTCGCTCTTCCCGAACCTGAAGAGCGGACCGACCGCGGACGTCGCGGTTCGCGAAGCGATCAGTTACGGCCTGAACCGCGCTGCGATCTCCAAGATCGGTGAGTACGGCTACGAGCCGCCCGCGAGCCAAACCGGCGTCGTGGCGCCCACCTTCAAGGCGTGGAGCAGTTCGTCGGCGACGGCGTTGGCCGGCAAAGGCTACGACCCGGCGAAGGCCATCTCGGTCTTGAAGGCCGACGGCTACAAGATGGGGAGTGACGGCTTCTTCTCGAAGAACGGCAAGGAACTGAGCCTGACGGTCATTACCAACGGGGGCTACTCCGACTGGGTGGCCGACATGCAGGTCGTGAGCCAACAGCTCGCCAAGGTCGGCATCAAGGTCACCGTCGACGGCGCCGCCGCGTCGAACTTCACGACCGACGTCTTGAACGGACAGTTCCAGTTGGCCTACGACGTGGAGACCGGTGGTCCGTCGCCGTTCTACGAGATGCGCCAGTGGTTGTACTCGAAGAACTCCGCCGCTATCGGTTCGCCGGCGCCGTCGAACTGGGAGCGTTTCTCGAGCCCCGCGGTCGACGCGCTGTTGAACCAGTACGGTTCGACGACGAGTTCGGCCACGCAGCACTCGATCATCGACAAACTGCAGACGATCATGGTGCAACAGTTGCCGGTCATCCCGGTCTTGGAAGAGGTCGACTGGTTCCAGTACAACTCTGATGAGTACTCCGGCTTCCCGTCGGCAACGAACCCCTACGCGCAGCCCGGCCTGTACAACGTGCCGGACTGGGGTGTCGTGGTACTGCACCTGAAGCCAAAAAAGTAATCAATTGTCGGTCTGAGTCGGGGAGATGAGGTTCCTAGCTCGCCGTCTGGGTTTTCTGCTCATTGCATTGTGGGCAGCCATGACGGTGAACTTCCTCATCCCTCGACTCATGCCGGGCAACCCCGCCGAGGCGATGATGGGGCGACTACGCGGTCACATCAACCCGGCGTCGCTGAAGGCCCTCGAGGTCGCCTTCGGCATCAATACGCACCAGAGTCTGATCTCTTCGTATTTCGCCTACCTGAACAACTGCGTCCACCTCAACTTCGGGATCTCACTGTTGGACTTCCCCGAACCGGTGAGTCACGTCATCGCCCAAGCCCTGCCGTGGTCGCTCGGACTCGTGGGTGTCAGCACAATCCTCGGCTTTCTTATCGGGACCATGTTGGGCGCCGTTGCGGCGTGGCGCCGGGGCGGTGCGCTCGATAGCGTCCTGCCGCCGGTCTTCATCGTGATCTCGGCCTTCCCGTACTTCTTCCTCGGACTGCTGTTTATCTGGTTCTTCGGGTTGACGCTCGGCTGGTTCCCGATACTCGGGGGATATACCGAAACCGCGACACCGTCCTTGACGCTGGGCTTTATCTGGAACATCATCGATCACTCCATTCTCCCGGCCTTCACGATCTTGATCACGTCGATCGGTGGCTGGATCCTCACGATGCGCAACAACATGATCACGGTCGTGGCCGAGGACTACGTCAAGATGGGACGGGCCAAGGGCCTCAAGCCCCGTCGCATCCTCTGGCAGTACGCCGGACGCAACGCGCTCTTGCCGAACTTGACCGGCTTTGCGATGTCGCTGGGCTTCGTGATCTCAGGCGCGATACTTGTCGAGTACGTGTTCAACTATCCCGGATTGGGATTCTTGCTACTGCAGGCCGTGGAGAACGAGGACTTCCCGCTGATGCAGGCGCTGTTCTTGCTCATCACGGTGGCGGTCCTCGTCGCGATTTTCATCGCTGACATCGCCACGTCGCTGCTGGATCCTCGAACAAGGACCACCTCGTGAGAGCGCTTCGAGTTCTCTTGCACGTGCCCGGCCGGGTGTTTCGTTTCATGCGACGTGACAAGAAGGCCGCCACCGGGGCGATCATCCTCTTCGTCTTGCTGGTGTTGACGGCCTTCCCGACGTGGTTTACACCGCACGACCCGGCCGCCGAGATCTACACGCCGGGCGCCGCTGTCTCGTGGTCGCACCTGCTCGGAACGACGTCCTTCGGCCAGGACGTGTTCTCCCAAGTGATCGCGGGGACCCGCCAGTCCGTGATGATCGCGTTGATCGTCGGATTTTTCTGCACCGTGATCTCGGTCATCGTGGGAATTTCGGCCGCCTACATGGGCGGCATCGTCGACGACGGACTGTCGCTCTTGACCGACGTCGTGCTCGTCATCCCCACGTTCCCGTTGATCATCGTGATCGTCGGGTACCTCAAGAGCGCCGGTTTCTGGCTGATGGTGTTCGTGCTCGTTTTCACCGGTTGGTCCTACGGGGCCAGGCAACTCCGCGTCCAGGCGCTGTCGCTGCGAAATCGCGACTACCTGCTCGCGGCCAAGGCCCGGGGCGAATCGAGTTGGTACGTCATCACGGTCGAGTTGATACCGCCGATGACGTCGCTCATCGTGGCCAATTTCCTCGGCGCCGCGCTCTACGCCGTGCTCGCGTCGGCCGGACTGCAGTTCGTCGGACTCGGCAACCTCAATGCCGAATCGTGGGGCACGATGTTGTACTGGGCGCAGAACAACGAGGCCCTGCAAACGGGACTTCCGCTATGGGCGTTGGCCCCCGGCGTCGCGATCGCGATCCTCGGCAGCGGCCTCGCGCTGCTCAACTACGCCTTTGACGAGGTGGCGAACCCCGCGTTGCGACCGGTACGAGCCATGAAGAAGCGCAGGGTGGCGTGAGCGAGCCGATCCTTCAAGTTCGCGACCTCCGAGTCGAGTACGCCACGCCGGCCGGCCCCGCCCAAGCCGTCGGCGGTGTCTCCTTCGACCTCGCCAAGGGCGAGTTCCTCGCCATCGTCGGCGAGTCGGGTTGCGGAAAGTCGACGCTGCTCTTCGCCGTCGCCCAACTACTCACGTACCCGGGCCGCCTGGCCGGTGGCGAGGTGCTCTTCGACGGCGTGGACTTCACGACGCTCAAACCCGAAGAACTACGACTGCACCGCTGGAGGGACATCTCGGTCGTCATGCAAAGCGCTATGAACGCGCTCAACCCGACGCTGACAATCGGTGCCCAACTGACCGACGCGTGCAAGGCGCACACCGAATGGAGCGACGAGAAGATCGCGCAACGCTCGGCCGAGGTGCTCGCCATGGTTGCCATCGACGCGGTGCACTTGAAGAGCTACCCCTTCCAGCTCTCGGGCGGCATGCGACAGCGCGCGATGATCGCCATGGCGCTTCTTCTCGAGCCCAAACTGGTCATCATGGATGAGCCGACTTCGGCGCTGGACGTCGTGGCGCAACGTTCACTCATGCACCAGGTCGAGACGCTGCGCCACCAGTTGGGCTTCGCGGTCATCTTCGTCACGCACGACATGAGCGTCGTGTCGCACTACTCCGATCGACTCGCGGTGATGTACGCCGGTGAGATCGTCGAGCTCGGTCCGACGCGCCAGGTCTTCGACCGACCGGAGCACCCGTACTCCCAGGGACTCATGGAGGCGTTCCCGTCGCTGCTCGGCGAGTCCAAGCAGCTCACCGGCATCGCCGGCAATCCGCCGTCGCTCGTGGACCCCCCGGAGGGATGTCTCTTCGCGCCGCGCTGCGCGTACGCGAACGATGAGTGTCGCAGCGTTCGTCCCGAACTGATCGCCTACGGGAACCACCAAGTGCGTTGCCACCTGGTCGCTCGAACGAGGAAGAACGATGCCTGACGCCATCTTGAGGGTCCAGGACCTCACGCGACTGTTCCGAGTCGGCGGCTTTCGCACGCGCGGACAACTGCACGCCATCGACGAGGTCTCCTTCGAAGTCGCGTCGGGCGAGATCGTGGCGCTCGTCGGCGAGTCGGGCTCGGGCAAGTCGACGATCGCGCGGGTCCTGGCGGGGTTGTATCCGGCGACGTCGGGCTCGTTCGTGTTCGAGGGCAAGGCCATGGGTCGTCGCGAGGTTCGCGCGAGCCGGGGCGATATGCCGATGGTCTTTCAGGATCCCTTCGGTTCGATCAACCCCGTCTTGCGGGTCGGCCACGCACTGTTGCGTTCACTGAAACTGCACCGCCCCGACATCAAACGCGCCGATCGTTTCGCCGAGGCGGTCGCGTTGGTCGAGAAGGTCGGGCTCACGCCGGGCGAGGAGGTACTGCGCCGTTACCCGCACGAGCTCTCCGGCGGACAGCGCCAACGCCTGGGCTTCGCCCAGGCGTTGGCGTCGCGACCGTCGCTGATCCTCGCCGACGAGCCGGTCTCCATGCTCGACGTCTCGATTCGCATCGGTCTGCTGAACGTCATGAAGGAGTTGCGCGACAACGAGGGCGTCTCCATCCTCTACATCACGCACGACCTGGCCAGCGCGCGCTACGTCGCCGATCGCATGATTGTCCTCTACGCCGGTCGGATCGCCGAAGAGGGTCTCACCACTGAGGTGATCGGTTCGCCGCAACACCCCTACACGCGACTGCTGATGTCCTCAGCGCCCGACCCGCACCTCGCGCCGACGGCCTTTGAGGGCGACGACCTGGGTGAGCCACCCAAGGTGATAAACCCCGGACCCGGGTGTCGCTTCGCGCCGCGATGTCCACTGGCCATGGACCAGTGCGTGGTCACCACACCGCCGATGGTGGCACTCTCGGCGACCCATCACGCGGCCTGCTACGCAGTGAAGCCGTAGTGGACGTCACCCTCGTTCCTCTGCCACGCTCAATGGACGTTCGCAGCGGGACGTTGACGCTTCACTCGCCGCTGCGAATATCGGTTGAAAGCGAATGGCGCGACGTCGTCGAGACCTTTGCGCGGGACCTCACCGCATCGATCGGCTGGGACGTCGAGTTCGTGGACGGCTCGACGACGCCTGACGTGATCATTCGCAAGGTGAACGACTGCGGCGACGAGGAGTATCGCCTGTCGATCGACGAGGAGGTCACAATCGACGCCAGCACTGCGGCCGGCGTCGCGTACGCTCTCACGGTCCTTCGCCAACTGGGGCCGAACGCCCTCTGGTCGAGCGCCGCGACGCTCGACACGCTCGAACTCCCTCGGCTCTTCATTGAAGACGGGCCGCGCTTCGCGTGGCGCGGTGTTCACCTGGACGTGGCTCGTCATTTCTTCGACGTCGAGACGGTCTGTCGGCTGATCGATCAGATTGCGGCGCACCGACTCAATCGACTTCACCTCCACCTCAATGACGACCAGGGCTGGCGCGTCGAGGTACCGCAATGGCCACTCCTGGGTTCCGTTGCGTCGGTGCGCCGCTCCTCGCCGATCGGGCACGAAGGCGACGGCCTCGACGACGACGTCGAGCACGCCGGTTGCTATAGCGCGCCGGACCTCGAAGCGATCCGTCAACACGCTCTTCGACGCTTCGTCACGATCGTCCCGGAGATCGATCTGCCCGGTCACGCCCAGGCGGTGATCGCCGCGTACCCCGACCTGGGAAACGGTGACGAGCCGTTGGAGGTGTGGGCTCGTTGGGGGATCAGTGAGCACGTACTCAATGTCGGGGAGCGTGCCTTGACCTTCGCCGAAGACGTCGTGCGCTACGTCGCGAGTCGATTTCCCGGAAGTCCGGTTCACATCGGCGGCGACGAGTGTCCGACGACCGAATGGGAGCGGAGTGAACTCGCTCACGCCGTGATGGCCGAGCTCGGATTCAGCGACGAGCGTCAGTTGCAAGGGCTCTTCACCGATCGGCTGACCGCGGCGCTTCGTAGGGACGGACACGAAGTGCTGGCGTGGGACGAGGTGATGGACGCCGACGTCGACCAGGACGTCGTGATCTGCGCGTGGCGCCACTCCGTGCGCGGGCGACTCGCGGCCGAGTCGGGACACGACGTCGTCATGGCGCCGATGCAGTTCCTCTACTTTGACTGGCTGAGCAGCGACGAGGTGGATGAACCGGTCGCCCTGGCTCCGCGACCGGCGGTCACGACCTGGGAGAAGGTCTATCGGTTCTCGGTGATCCCTCCCGGGCTCGACGAGAAGTATTGGCATCACGTGCGAGGGGCGCAAGTACAACTCTGGAGCGAGTACATTGCCACGCGCGAGCACTTGGACTACATGGCCTTTCCGCGCACGGCCGCTTTCGCCGAGGTCGTCTGGGGGAACCCGGAGTCCCTTGATTCGTTTCGTCCCCGCCTCGCGCGCCACGCGCAGCGACTGGCGGCGATGGGCGTTCACTTCCGGCCACTTGACCGCTGATGCGCGACGTCGAGACCACCCTCGCTGAGATGCGCGAGTTCTTGCCGGTGGCGTCGAAGGACGATGAACAGCGAGTGCGCGATCTCACCGAGCGGGATATCAAGCGCACGCTCCGTGACGTGCGTATCCCCGACGTCGTCATCGGTCGAGTCCTCGCGCAGTGGCCGGAGTTCCGCGCCGACGACGAATGGGTGTCGTTGCTCGCGTCGCTCGTTGCGTGGGTTGACCAGTGTCGCGGTGACGTCGATGTCCCGATCCCGATCTGGGACGACCTCGACGACGCCGGCGAGAGTGGCCGAATCTTCTACTTCTATCTCTTCGCGATCTGTTACGACCTCGCGTGCGGGTTCCTGTCCGACGGTGGATGCCCGTCGGACGTCATCGATTCAACGATGACCGTTGTGCCACGACACGTGCAGATTCATGAGCGCAAGAGGGGGAGTGTTGGCTTCGAACCGGGCTGGTGGCTACTGCCGATACTGCGCGGCGAGATGGTGCAGGTGGGAAGCCTCCAGTTTCATCGCGTGAATCTTGGCGTCGGGAACCTCTCGCCCGAGCCGTGGTATTCGATCGAGGAGAGTCTCGAGCGCGGTGTCGGATTTCGACGGGGCGACCCTTCCGTCGGGATTCATATTCCCTACGGCGCAGCGCTCGCGCCTCACGATCTCGACGCGACGTTCGCCCGGGCGCGCGAAGTCCTCAGCGCGATGTGGCGCGTGAATCAGCGACGCCTCGCCACGTGCCAGTCATGGTTACTCGACGCGCAATTGACGGACTTCCTTGATCCGGCGAGCAACATCGTGCAGTTTCAGCGCCGTTTCAATCTCCTCGACGACTGGTACGACAACGACGAAGAGACCATCGGCTTCATCTTTCAGAAATCTGGGGTCGGGTGGGCGGATCTACCACGCGACACGTCGTTGCAGCGAGGTGTCCTCGACCTGCTCGAGCGCGGGGGCCATTGGCGCGCGCGGCCCGGCTGGATGGATTTCGACGGCAACTAATGGCGTGGCCGCCACCGATTCACGGGGCGTCGACGACGGGGAGGAACTCTCGCCAAGGGCCAATGGCATCCTTGTACTGCTTGGCCATCGTCTTGACGATTTGGTCGAGGTGATTCAGGTCGTGCACGACCCAGGCCGCGAGTAACTGACTCAGCGTGACGTCCCCGAAGGTGGGATGGATTCCGATTCGTTCCAGGTCATTGACCGACACGAGGGCCTCGAGTTGTTCGAGGTTCAATGTCCGGATCACTTTGAAGTGTTCGAGGAGATCGGTGATCGACCAGCCCTCAAAACGTGCGAAACCGGCTCCGCGATCTATCGGTTCGAAGGCGGTCGGTTCGCTGGACGCGAGAATCGTCGTGGTCCGGTCCATCCAATCGGACTCTTCGACGTGAGTCAGGTGTCCCAGAACTTGAAACGGCGACCACGTGTCGCGTCCTTCGTTGGCCGCGGTCCACTCCTCGCCCAATCCGGAGAGAAGTGCACTCAAAGCATCCGGTGTACGAGCGAGAACCGCCGTAGCGAGCTTGAGTGAGAAGTCCATGTCGTCATCGTCGCACAGCGCGGTGACGGGCGCGATTCGAAGACCCCTTCGTCACATCTTTCCACGCGTTGCATCACCACAATATGCTCAGCGTGCAAGCGGCAACTGACGTTCATTGACCACCCCAAACGTGTGAGAATCCCGGTATGCCGAATTTCTATGAGTACGTACGACACCCCTGGGCCGACGAGCGAAAGCTCGTCGGGCCGACGAAGACCCGTGACCTCCGCCACTTGGATAACCCGAACCCGTTCATCCGCTTCAACGCGAGGTTCGGTCTTCGCATCACCCTCGTGGTGGGAACGATGTGGATGGCGTACATCTTCACCGTCATCGCTCTGTTCGCCCTCCCGGACGCCATCAAACAGGGCACCTATTTCATCATCGTGTGGCTTTCGAGTTCGTTCCTCCAACTCGTGCTGCTGCCGATCATCATCGTGGGTCAAAACATTCAGGCTCGCGCCGCCGACAAACGTTCCGAAGATACGTATAAGGACGCCGAGGCGGTACTGAAGGAGTCCGAAGAGATTCAAAAGCACTTGCTCGCCCAGGACCTGGCGATCTCGAGCATCCTGGAGCGCCTCGAAACGTTGATGGCCCAACAGGAGAAGAAATAGCAGTCGTCCCGGGCTCGACTCTCGCGAGACGCGCCGGTCCGACGACGTAAAAGGAGACATCGCAGTTGAGTGGATTAATTGAGGCCTTCACCACCACGACGACCATCGTCAGCGTCCATCGGGGCGTGGTGTTGCCCGAAGCGCGCGTCATCGTCATCGCCGTGCCGGTGGTGGTCTTCTGCATCTACTGGTTCGTGCTGCGCAAGCGCAAAAGCCCGTGAGTGAATTCCCGTATCTCCCGCTCGAGACCAAGGGCTGGCGCATGGCCATGGGACTTCGACCGCTCGACATCGATCACTGGCTCGAAGTTGACGAAGGTCGTGAGAGTGAACTCGAGCAGAAACGCCGGCTCCTCGAGCGCGCCTACGACGTCGTCGTCGCGACGAACCGAGAAGGTGACGCAGGGAGTCGCGAACTGCTCGCCGAAGTGACGAATTTCCTCGAAGTTCATTACCCGAACATCACGATCGAGCTCCGTGATGACGATCACCCCGTGGTCGCCGCCGCTCGACTCGTGCAAGAAGACCTCTGCGTGCTCGTTCGCTCCGACGCGTGGCGGTTGCAGGCGGCCTGCGTCTGTTTTCCGTCTCGTTGGAACCTCGCCTCCAAGTTGGGTACGACGCTGGACGACATTCATCGGCCCGTGCCGAGCTACGACGTCGAACTCAGTCGACCGACGAACGCCTTCTTCGAACGGTTGAAGCCATCGCGCTCGTTCTGGCGACTCAACTGGACACTGATCGATTCACCGGCGCTGCATCAACCGACGAGCGCTCGACGCAGTCCCCACGGCGACCTAGCCGACTGGTTCTTTCGGGTGGAACGTCAGACACTGCGTCGTCTTCCGCTGAGCGACGCGATTATCTTCACGATTCGAAACTACGTGGCGTCAGCCCAGGAGTTGTGCGACTCGCACGAGGAGTTCGGCCCGACGTTGCTCTTGAATCTCGACACGGCGCCCGAGTCGACGCAGTCGTACAAGGGTTGGATCGGTGTCGCCGATCGGCTACGTCGGTCACTCGGTGGCGTGACGAACTAGTCGCGAATGAGGTCTTTCGCGATCGCGATGACCTGCATTTCGTCGGTGCCGGCGTAGATACGAAGGACTCGCGCGTCACGACTGAGTTGCTCGACCCGGTACTCGGCGATGTAGCCGTTGCCACCAAAAATCTGAATCGCGTCGTCGGCCACCTGGCAGGCCGCCTGGGCCGAATAGAGCTTCATCGCCGAGGCTTCGGCGAAGCTCGGTACCGCGCCGTGCGACGAGCGCTCGATATGGGCGAACACCATGTTGCGAACGTTCACGCGCGCCACTTCCATCTGCGCGAGTTTGAGTTGGATGAGTTGATAGTCCGCGATGGCCGTTCCCCAGAGCCGACGGTGCTTCGCGTAGTCGATCGAGAGTTTGAGGCACTCTTCGATGATGCCGAGGGACATGGCGGCGACGCCGGCACGCTCGGCGACGAAGTTGTCGCGCGCGCTTTGTCGGCCCCCGCCCTTGGGATCCTCGCGTTCGCCGAGCAGGCGATCCCTGCCGGCGCGCACGTCGCTCAAGAACACTTCGCCGGTCGGCGAACCGTGTTGACCCATCTTGCGCATCGGCGCGGCCTGCACCAAACCGTCCATTCCCTTGTCGAGCACGAACGTCAGGACCTTGCGGTTGCGCATCTCCTCGCCGCTGCCGTCGTCGAGCTTGGCGTAAATCACGATCGTGTCGGCGTAGGGGCCGTTCGTGATCCAGGTTTTCTGGCCGTTGAGGACGTAGTCCTCGCCGTCGCGTCGCGCGCTCGTGCGCATGCCCCCAAGCGCGTCCGAGCCGGAATCCGGCTCGGTGATCGCCCAGGCGCCAATCTTGTCGAGGGTCATCAGATCAAGGGCCCAGCGTTCCATTTGCGCCGGCGTACCCAGTTTGTTGATCGTCCCGGCGGCCAGGCCGCTCGACACGCCGAGCGACGTCAGTAGTCCCGGGCTCACGCGACACAGCTCGATCGTAGAGATCAACTGCGCCGCTGGGTCCGACCCCCGGCTCTCTCGGGCGGGTTCCTCACCCGAGATCTTGCGTTCCAGCTGGCGCGCGAAGCTCTCCTTCGCCATCTCTTTCAGTCCAAAGACGTCGTACATCTTGCGAAGAATCGCGTACGGCGGCATTCCGTTGTGTTCGAGGTCATCGAGCTGCGGGCGAATCTCCTCGTCGACGAACCGGCGAACGACGTCGATGATGGCCTGTTGTTCTTCGGTCCATTCGTACATCGGCTATCTCCTTCGACTGTCGTGTTCCAAAGTGCCCCCGGAGTGCATCACCGCGTCACCTCAAGAAGTGGCGCGCGACGAGGGCGAGGACGAGATCAAGAGGTGGTCGATCAGGGTGGCGATCCACTGGGATTGGCCGACCGCGACGGCCGCGGGCGCGACGCACAGCCACAGTTCGGAGTGGAATTGGACGACGAAGAGCACCATCAAGACGACTTCGGCACCCACGCGTCGAAGTGGTTGACCGCCGAGTCGTTGCGTGACGATGACGTTGACGGCGAAGAGGTTGACGCCGGGGATGAACGCCCACGCGGTCCAATGGCCCTCGAGTTCTCTGGCGGCAAACGCGAAACAGGCGGAGCCGACGACGAGGAGCGCGACCGCCACGTTGCACGCCGCGACCGCGAACGTCTGTGAGACCGGGTGCGCGGTGCCGGGCCAGTGGGCCAAGACGCTGACGAGGATGCTGATACCCGCGAAGTCACCGGCGATGCCGTAGCGAACCAATCGGTGGAGGGCCTGAATGAGCGAGAGATCCGTCGCGATACTCGGTGCGGGCGCCACGTCACCGTACGGGCGCGTCAACTCCGACCACTGTGCCCCGGTCCAGACGCGCCACTGTCGAGCGCCCGAAGGATCCGGATACCAGCCCGAAGGGACGGGGGTGCTACTTGAACTCACGGGAACAGCCTCGCATACAAACAAAGGGGAGGGTCGACGTGAGCCAAACGCGTGGGGCCGCTCCGACGTCCGGTTCCCAGGACCACGTCACACCTGACGCGTCCGCGCTGGATCGAGTCGTCACTGAAGGGTTAGGGCCGTAGCGTCATCACGGTGGTCACGCCGATCGCGGCACAGATCTTCGACCCGCAGGCGACGTCGGCGATTGGCGACGGGACGTATCTGAGTTTCGCCGGCGAGACCGATCCGGACGTCACGACGGCCAACCAGGGCGAGGACGAACCCGTCATGCCCCCGACCACGCATCGCTCGAGTGTCGTGCAGGCGAGGGTCAAGATCGAACCGCGCAGCGAAGCGACCTTCGACCACTTCTTTCCGAAGTTGAGCGTACGCATGATTCGCCAACCGAATGAGAGCTTCGCCAGACCCACGCACTCTGTCCGCGCACAGTTCAGTGACGTGAGCGCCGACCACGTCACCGTGGAAAGGCCCGTGCGCGCTGTCCATGTCGTGCCGCCGTCCGCGGTCACGTAGACGACGATCCCGTTGGACGCGTTGAGGAAGCTCGCGATGCATTTGAGGTGCGACGTGCACGCGAGCGACGTCACCGAATCTTGCGACGGGACACCGATGCTGCCCACTGGGGACCACGTCGCGCCGCCATTCTCAGTGACGAGGAATCTCGGATTGGTCTTGGCCGAATCGAGGATCGCACACGCCGAGGACCCGTAGCAACTGATCGCTTCAACGCCGGACGCGCCGGTCGGCGCAGTTGCCACGCTGATCGTGTGGGTCGTGGCGCTGTAGCGCCACACCAGGTCCGCGTTCGACTGTGATCCGACAAAGAGACAGCCACTGCTCCAGCACGACGAAGCCTGGATGTACGTCGAAGTGTCGGCGCTCGGAACCGTGAGTGGCGACCAGCGTCCATTCGCCGAGCGATACTCGCCCACCGACGTCGGGCTCACGTCGAGGTTCGATGTCCCGAGCGCCACACAGGAGTTGTCAGTCGTGCACGCGACGCTCGAGAGCGGCACCGAGATGCTGATTGCGGGAAGACCGCTCACCCTCGGCGACTTCGTCACCGTCGAAGTCGCGCACGACGCCAACACGACGCCCGCGACCGAGCACACCACCGCGGTCCGTACCAGTGAACGTACGTGGGCGGATACTCGATTCATTGCTTCCTTGTGATCGTGACGACCGTTGTCGCTGTGTTGATGCTACTGATTAGGTCCACCGTTCCTGATGGTTCTCAACGAGGGAGCGGTCTAACTTGGAGTTCATGAACTGGGTCGATGCGCTCATCGTTGGGATCGTCATTTTGGCCGCGATCTGGGGCTGGTTCCAAGGCGCTATCCGACAGGTCTGCGGTTGGATTGGCCTGATCGCTGGCTTCTACGTCGGTATCGCAATTGCGCCGTGGCTGTCGACGAAGATCACGCACTCGTCGTGGCGACCGATCCTCGCGCTGGTCATCGCCGTGGTCGCCGCCTACGTCGGAAATTCTCTCGGTCACCTACTCGGTTCGACCATCCGAAAGACCGTGAAAATGGTGAAGTTGGGCCTCGTCGACTCCGTCGCCGGCGTGGTCGTCGGTGTCGCGGGTGCGCTCATTACGGTTTGGCTCGTCGCGGCGCTGCTGGTCGCCACGTCGTGGTCCACCGCCGCCAGTGGGATTCAGGGATCGCGCATCATTGACGCCCTCGACAAGGCGTTGCCGACCGTTCCCTCGGCTGAGGCCCGACTCCAGAGCCTGCTACGCAACGCCGACTTCCCGAGTGTGTTCACGAGCACGGTCTCGCCAACCGTTCCGTTTTCGGGTGCGGTGCCGACGCTCGCCAAGAACAGGTTGTCACCTCGTTCGCCGAGTCAGGTCGTCAAGGTTCTCGCGTTGGGGTGCGCCGGCACCCACCAGGGCACGGGCTTCTTCATCGCGCCACACCTCGTAGTGACGAACGCGCACGTGGTGGCGGGCGCCACCAGCGTCACGGCCGCGGGAGCGACCGCGCAAGTAGCGCTCTTCGACCCGGTGAACGACGTCGCGGTTCTTCGCGTCTCGACGCTGCTGAGCACGGCGCCAATGAGTTTCGCGACGACGGCTCCGTCCTCGGGGGCAAAGGCCGAGGTGATCGGCTTCCCGCTCGACGGCACACGGACAATCAGCCCTTCGATCATCGGCGGCCAGATCACCTCGGAGTCGAGGGACCTCTACGACACGGAGACCTTTGCTCGCGCCCTGCTCGTCGTCTACACCAACATCGAACCGGGTAACTCCGGCAGTCCGGTGATGGTCCGCGGTGACGTCACGGGCGTCGTGTTCTCGATATCAACCACCCAAGGCGAGACGGCCTACGCTATTCCGGCCGCCACCGTCGAGAGTGACCTCGCCAAGACGCCCCCACAAGGGACGCAGTCGACGCAGAGTTGTTTGAACTAGCTGGCGGAACGAACGGCGGCGCGCAGGACGTCGAGTCCGTCGGCGAGCTGCGCGTCGGTGATCACGAGTGGCGGCAGCAGTCGTACCACGTTGCCGTACGTGCCACACGAGATCGCGATGACACCGTTCTGGTTGCAGTAGTTAACGATGGCCTTGACGGCCGCGGGGTTCGGATCCTTGGTGCCGGGCTGGACGAACTCCATCGCGACCATCGCGCCACGTCCGCGCACGTCGCCGATGATGGCGACGTCCTGGGCCAGGGAACGCAGGTTGGCGAAAAGGATGTCACCGATCTCGCGGGCCCGCTCGACCAAGTTTCGGTCGCGCAGGGTCTTGATCGTGGCGAGTGCCGCCACGCAGGCCACCGGGTTGCCGCCGTAGGTTCCGCCGAGCCCGCCTTCGTGCACGGCGTTCATCAACTCCACGCGACCCGTAACGCCGGCCAACGGCATGCCGCCCGCCAGACCCTTGGCGGTCGCCACGATGTCGGGGATCACGCCTTCGTGGTTGACGGCGAACCAGTCACCGGTACGACAGAAGCCACTCTGGATCTCGTCGGCGATGAAGACGACGCCGTTGGTCGTCGTCCACTCCGACAGAGCCGGTAAGAAACCGTCGGCCGGTACGACGAAGCCTCCCTCGCCCTGGATGGGCTCGATGAGCAGAGCGGCGACGTTCTTCGCGCCGACCTCGGTTTCGATCATCCTTATCGCTCGCGCGGCCGCGTCGGCGCCGCTCAGTCCGTCGCGGAAGGGGTAGCTCATCGGTACGCGGTAGATCTCGGGCGCGAAGGGACCGAAGCGGTCCTTGTAGGGCATGTTCTTCGCCGTGAGCGCCATCGTCAGGTTGGTGCGTCCGTGGTAGGCGTGGTCGAAGACGATGATGGCCTGGCGACCGGTGGCGAGGCGAGCGATCTTGACGGCGTTCTCGATCGCTTCGGCGCCGGAGTTGAAGAGCGCCGAGGTCTTGGCGTGCGAGCCGGGCGTCAGAGCCGCGAGCTCCTCACACACCTCGACGTAGCTCTCGTACGGGTTGACCATGAAACAGGTGTGCGTGAAGGCCGCCACCTGCGCACTCACGGCGTCGACGAGTTCCGGCACGGCGTGACCGATGCTCGTCACGGCGATGCCCGAGCCGAGGTCCAGGATTTGATTGCCGTCGACGTCGACGAGAATGGCGCCCTCGGCACGGTCGATGTAGATGGGGAATCCCTGGGTCAGTCCGGCGCTCACGACGGCGTGACGGCGCTCGTGCAGGGCGCGGGACCTTGGACCGGGCAATTCGGTGATGACCTTGCGCTCGGTTCCTACTGATGTATCGACTGACGAGACCATGGCATTCTCCTTGCATTCGTCGGCTCACGCCGCACGAATCCAGCGTACTTGGATGTTCGAGGACGGTCCCAGAGCAGAAAACGGGTGACCAAAGTCACCCGTTGCCTGCCGGCGGAGGAGGTGGGATTTGAACCCACGGTGCCCGGAGACACAGCAGTTTTCGAGACTGCCCGATTCGGCCGCTCTCGCACCCCTCCGTCGAGGAGTCTACAACGCGCCTCGATGATCACTTTTGTTGCGTCGACGCGGTGTGCGCATCTCTCGTAAGTTCGTGGTCGTGGATGACACGGCGAACGACGAACTCTTTATGCGCGCGGCCCTCGACATTGCGATCGTGGCCGCCGGCCACGACGACGTTCCCGTCGGTTGCGTCTTGGTCGAGAACGACGTGATGATCGGCGTGGGGGAGAACCGTCGCGAGCTCGACCAGGACCCCACGGCCCACGCCGAGATCGTGGCGCTTCACGACGCCGCGCTCTCGCGGCCCTCGTGGCGCATGGATGACGTGACGGCCTACGTTACGTTGGAGCCGTGCGTCATGTGCGCCGGGGCGCTGCTCAACGCACGCGTACGTCGAGTGGTCATCGGCGCGCTCGACGAGAAGGCCGGCGCGGTCGGCTCGCGGTACAACATACTCAGTGACCCACGCCTCTTGCACGAGGCGTCGCTCACGTATGGCGTGCTCGGAGAAGAATCGGCCCAGTTGCTACGCGCCTTCTTCCAAGAGCGCCGTCCTGACTAGTGGCGGCAAAGAGTTGTGTCGACGACACTAACTCGTCACAGTTACGAAACGTCCCCGACCTAATTTCGCGTCCGTGCTGAACGACATCGAAGCGACGTTGCAGGGCCAGCGCGTCGTGGTGGTCGGTGGTGGCGTGTTCGGTACGATGCACGCGCTCTTCGCCTTGGCGCGTGGAGCGAGCGTGGTGCACCTCGAGCGTGATCCGGTGCCGAGCGGTGCCACGGTGCGTAACTTCGGTCTCGTCTGGGTGAGTGGTCGTGCGCCCGGTCGTGAGTTACATCTGGCGCTGCGGGCCCGAGATCTCTGGGAGGACGTCGCGCGCGACGTTCCCGACGTCGGCTTTCGCGCGAACGGTTCGATCACGCTGCTCAACGACGAGCGTGAACTCGAGGTCGCCGAGCGTGCGATGGCGCGCGGAGACGCCGACGCGCGTCAGTTCGCGCTTCTCTCGCCGAGCGAGGTCTCTTCGCGCAACCCGGCGCTGCGGGGCCGGTTCATCGCCGGACTGTACTGCGGTCGTGACGCGGCCGTTGAGTCGCGTGTGGCACTCGGCGCTTTGCGGACGTTCATGGAGAACAGCCGACGCTACGAGTACCTACCCGGACACGAACTCGTCGGCGTCGCCGAACACGCGGCCATCGATCACCGCGGCGTGCATTACGGCGGCGACCACGTCGTGCTCTGTCTGGGGGCGACGTTAAGCGGCTTCGCGGCCGAATTGTTCGAGGACGAGCCACTACGAAAAGTGCGCCTCTACATGGCCGAGACCGAGTCATTCGACGGATCGTTGACGACGTCGGTCGCCAACGGTGACTCCTTTCGTTACTACCCGGGCTTCGCCGAAATCGCGCGAGACGTGCTGGAGGATCAACCCGCGGCGACGGCCGAATTCGCGATTCAGCTCTTGTGCCAACAGCGCCTCCACGGGGGTCTCACGATTGGCGATACGCACGAGCCTGAAGTACCGGGCCTTTTCGAGACGCTGGATCGTCCGATGGACATCATCGAGGCGGCCGCTCGACTGGTGATCGGTGACGCGATGCCTCGGATCGAACGACGCTGGAGCGGTGTGTATCACCAGTTGATCGACCCGACACCGAACGAGATCTATTTCCGCAAGCAGGTCGCGGGCGGAGTCAGTGCCATAACTGGCGCCGGAGGACGAGGGATGACCCTCGCCCCGGCCATCGCGGAGGAGAGTTTCCAATGAACGACGTCGAGTTGATCTGTTTTGACATGGCCGGCACCACCGTTCTCGACAATGGCCTCGTGCTGGAGGCCTTTCGACGGACGATTGAAGACCTCGAGGTCAGTCCCGATGAGGCCGAATCGGCTGAGGCCTACGTCGTGGAGACCATGGGTCAGTCGAAGATCGAGGTCTTCACCGCTCTTTTTGGCGTTCGTGCGTCGACTGCCAACGAATCGTTCGAGAGAAATTTCGTGGAATCGGCCCAAGAACTCGGCGTGAGCGAGATTCCGGGCGCTCGTTCGACCGTCGAAACCCTGCGTGACGTGGGACTCCAGGTGGCGCTGACGACCGGCTTCTCTCCGAGTACGCGCGAAGCGCTGATCGACGTGCTCGGTTGGGGTGACCTGTTTGAGCTTCGCGTCTCACCGGCCGACGCCGGTCGGGGCCGACCGGCGCCGGACATGTTGTGGTGGTGCGCTCTGAAATCTCAGATCACCTCGGCGAGTTCGTTGATGGTGGTCGGTGACACCGCGTCGGACATGGTGGCGGGGTTGCGCGCGGGCGCCGGGTACTGCGTGGGCGTGCTCTCGGGCACGGACGATCAGGCTCGACTGATTGCCAACGGCGCCGACGACGTCATCGATTCAGTCGTGGACTTGCTCAGTTTTGATCTTCTGGTCACGCACTAGTCACGTACGTGACGCGTGCAATGTTGTTTCGAATCACTGTCCGGTGTCGAACAGTTCAATGTGGTGACAGTTAGGACATCGGTAGGCGTTGACGACCCAGTTCTTCTCCTGCATCTCGGCCAGTTGGCCCAGAAAGAACTTGGCCGTCGCCCCTGAACCGCCCGTCACCAGCGTTTCATGACCCAATGGCACCATCTCGCTCTGACAGCGCAGGCATTTCATTCCTGGGGCGTCACTCATATTTGACCATCCTCCGTTGCGTGGAAACGTTCGCGAAGAATCCGTGCAGTCGTCACATTTGTTGCTCCGACGCGTCACACTCGGCTAACCCTCGCAACTTACTCTCGTCGCGAGTCACCAACGCGGTGCACTCACCTTTAGGAGGACGACGAGTGTCGACAAAGAAAATGAAGGTGGCGGTCGCCGCTGGACTCGTGAGCACCATGCTGGCCGGTGTCTCTCTAGTGAGCGGTGGCGCGAACGCAGCCACCAAGAAGGTGAATTGGGCGACCGTGACGTCGGCCCAGGCAGGCGGAGGAATGACCGCGTTGGTCAAGGCCGCGAAGAAGGAAGGCCACGTCAACGTCATTACGATCCCGCTCGCGGGCTGGGCGAACTACGGCCTCATCATGAAGGACTTCACCGCGAAGTACGGCATCCACATCAACGACGCCAACCCGAACGGATCGAGTGCGCAAGAGATCACGGCGATCCAACAGGACAAGGGTCGCGCGGACGCGCCGGACGTCGTCGACGTCGGCACGAGCTACGCCACCGAGAACATGGGCCTGTGGGCTCCCTACAAGGTCGCGACCTGGAGTCTGATTCCCGCGGCCTCGAAGGACCCGAACGGACGTTGGTTCGATGACTACGGCGGCTACGTCGCGATCGGTTGTGACACGAAGATCGTGACGACCTGCCCGACGTCCTTCGCGGACCTGACGAACCCGGCCTACAAGAACGAGGTCGCGATCAACAATGACCCGACGTCAGCCTCGGCCGCGTTCTACGCGGTGTGGGCGGCCTCGATTGCCAACGGCGGCTCGTACAGCGACATCCAGCCGGGCATCACGTTCTTCGCCAACCTGAACAAGATCGGTAACTTCGTGCCCGGTGGCACGGCGGCGACCGCCGCAGCGGGCACCACACCGATCCTGATCTGGTGGGACTACTTGCAGAACGGTGTCGCCTCGAGCGTCCCGGGCTGGAAGTCAGTTATCCCTTCGGACGGGACGATCGCGGCGTACTACACCCAGGCGATCACCAAGGATGCGCCGGACCCAGCGGCGGCTCGCCTCTGGGAGGAGTTCTTGTACTCGTCCCTCGGACAGAACCTGTTCCTCCAGGGTTACGCCCGTCCCATTGAACTGCCCGGCATGATCGCTAACAAGACGGTCAACCAGGGATTCTTGGCGAAGTTGCCCGCGGCCCCCAAGGGCGCGGTGACGTTCCCAACCATGACCCAGGTCAACACCGCGAAGGCCACGATCGCTTCTAACTGGGCTTCGGCCATCAGCGGTAGTTAACCAAGTCGTACGTCATCACCATGTCTGATCTCATCACTGACACCAGTCCTTCCCCTTCTGGTGTCAGTGATGAGAACGGCAGTAAGAAGTCACGAGCGGGTGCACTGCTTCGGTTTGGCCGAACTGGCGCACCCGTTCTTCCGTTTCTCGCGTACGTCTCACTGGGGCTGCTGTTGCCGACGATCGCCATCATCAACCTGGCGTTCCGCTCTAACGCCGGCAAGTTGACGTTGGCCAATATGAAAGTGATCCTCTGCACCTCGAACAATCAGGCGTGTCTCCAATACCGAGCAGGGTTCGAGAACAGTTTGAAGTTGGCGCTCGTCACCTCGATTGTGCCGGGCATCCTAGGAACATTTGTCGCCTACGCCATTGCGACGTCCAAGCACGAACTCTTCAAACGCCTCACCGCAGCGTGTTCCGGTGTCCTCGCCCAGTTTGGCGGAGTCAACTTGGCATTCATGTTCATCGCGGCCTTCAGCGCTGTGGGAGGCGTAGCGACCCACTGGTTGGCCGACATCGGGCTCAATCCTTGGAATCACGGTTTCAACCTCTACAAGTTCTGGGGCGTGGCCTTCGTCTACATGTACTTCCAGCTCCCCCTCATGATCTTGATCATCACGCCCGCCTTCGCCGGGCTCAAGGAGTCGTGGCGTGAGGCGGCCGAGGGTCTCGGCGCGTCAACATGGCGCTACTGGCGACACGTCGGGCTGCCGGTGCTGGCGCCGGCCGTACTCGGCAGCATGCTGTTGCTCTTCGGCAGTGGTTTCTCCGCCTACGCCACCGCCGAAGCGCTCACCGCCGGCACGATCGCCATTACGCCCATCCAGATCGGCGCCATCCTCAACGGCAACGTGCTCTCCGGCGAAGCAAATCTCGGCTACGCCCTGGGCTTCGCGATGATCGTGATCTTGCTGATCTCGGTCATCGGATACGCACTACTTCGTCGAAGGACGTCGCGATGGCTTCGCTAGAACTCGGACAGGCCATCCAGGGCGAGGCGCTCATGGACTCCTACTCCCGGGGTAACCCCTCGGCCCGCCGGATCAAACGCGTCCGCTGGGGACGCGGCACCGCACTGTTTCTCGCGGCCCTCTACTTCATCGTCCCCTTCTACGCCGCAATGCAGTTTTGTCTACAGGACGTCAACGGACACTTCACCCTTCAAACATTTACGCAAATCGCGCAAGCGCCCGGTTTCTACTCGGCTCTCTGGCTCTCGACGCAGTTGGCGGTCGCGACGATGGCGATCGTACTGATCCTCATGGTGCCGACGATGATCTACGTGCACCTTCGGATGCCTCGCTTTCGCCGAGTGATGGAAGTCATCACCATTCTGCCGATTGTCATTCCTCCAATCGTCCTGATCGTCGGCGTCGACGGCGTGACACCGCTGTGGCTGAAGTCCTCGCAATGGCTGCTCGCGCTGATCTACGTGGTGCTCGCAATGCCCTACGTCTACCGCTCGCTGGACGCGGGACTCGGCGCGATCGACCTTAAGACGCTCGTAGAGGCGGCTCGCTCGCTCGGCTCTGGTTGGGTCTCGATAATCTGGCGCGTCCTCATCCCCAATCTGCGCAGCGCTCTACTCTCAGCGTCGGTACTGACCCTTGCTTTGGTTTTCGGCGAGTTCACAATCGCCAGTTTGGATGGGTGGACCACGATTCCGGTGTGGATCTATCTCACCCCAACCACGAATCCACGCATCAACACGCTCGTGGCGATGATGGCGCTACTCGGCACCGCTCTCGTGCTCATGCTGATCGTGTCGTTCGACCGCAAGTCTCACTTGAGGAGGAGTTGATGTTGATGGATACCCAGACCATACGGTCTACGATGACCGACGTGTCGCCACGTAAGACCGGTGCGCCGGTCGTCCTCGAGAACCTCACCCGACAGTTCGGCACGGCCAAAGCGCTCGACGGATTCACGCTCAACATCGCGCCGGGAGAGTTCGTAGCGTTGCTGGGCCCATCCGGATGTGGCAAGACGACGGCTTTGCGAGTACTGGCGGGATTCGAGCGACCCGATATCGGAAGGGTCACGGTTGACGGTCATGACGTGGTGCACGTGCCGGCTCAGAAGCGCGACATGGGGATGGTCTTCCAGAGTTACTCACTGTTTCCGAACATGAGCGCCCGCGACAACGTGGCCTTCGGACTCCAGCTTCGTCATCAGCGAAGTGCGCCACGACGAGCGCGCGCCGATGAACTCTTGGATCTCGTCGGGCTCTCCGAGCACACGACGAAGTACCCGCACCAACTCTCCGGAGGTCAACAACAGCGCGTGGCCTTGGCTCGAGCACTAGCCATTGAGCCGCGCGTCCTGTTATTGGACGAGCCACTCTCCGCCCTTGACGCCAAGGTACGCGCCGAACTGCGCGATCAGATACGAGCGCTTCAGCAGCGCCTCATGATCACGACCGTCTTCGTCACCCACGACCAAGAGGAAGCGCTCTCGATGGCCGACCGTGTATGCGTGATGTCACGCGGGCGCGCCGAACAGATCGCGACGCCGGCCGAGTTGTACTCCAAGCCCTCGACTGAGTTCGTCGCGCAGTTCGTCGGGATCTCGAGCCGCGTCGCGGTCGAGCGCAACGGTGACTCGGTGGGACTGTTCGGACGCGAAGTAAAGATTCGCGGTGACGTGCCCCAAGGCACCGAATCCCTCGACGCGCTCCTTCGACCCGAAGACGTCGACGTCATCGTCGCACCAACCGGACTCGGCATCATCACGCACAAGAGCTTCCTCGGCGCGACGACCCGTCTGGAGGTCGGGATCGCAGGAGCGTCGGTGAAGGCCGACATCCTCAGTAGTGGCGCCGACGTCTTCGAACTGGGTACGCGTGTGGATCTCGTCGCGAACGCGCGCGACGTCCTCGTCACCGCGTCTCGGCCAACGATCTGACCAGAGAATCCCAGTCGCGCAACGCGCCGACGTTCAGTCCTTCGACCTTGCCAATGTCGTCCCAAGTGCGAAGGGCCAGTGCGTCATCGAAGCCCGGATGTTGTTCGAACCGCCGACACTCGATTTCACTCAAGAGTCCGCCTTGCGCGATAAGCGTCGCTTGGGACGCGATCGAAAGCCGGTCGTGATACTCCGGCTCTCGCGTGCAGCGCCAGCGCTTCGCCGTGACGTGCAGCGCCACCGGCTGGGCAACACACGCTCCGAACAGTGGCGCGAGGATGCGCGCGCCACGGGCCTCGTGATCGTCGTCGTCACTCGCGAGATCGAAGTTCGAATCACTTTGGACGTCAGTCGCGAGATGACCGACGTCGTGAAAGAGCGCCGCGACGATCATCGCGTCGGTGGCGCCCGCCTCACGAGCCAACGCGGCGCACTGCAGCGCGTGCTCGTTCTGGGTGATGGACTCGCCGTAGGACTGGTCGCCGAGCGATTCGTAGAGGTCGAAGAGTTCGTCGACGGACGTGGGGTCGCTCACGTCGTTCATCGTAGAAGGGGTCGGTAACGCCACGGTGAGCGAGAGTGGGATTGACGCGAGCGAGCGCGTCACCGTCCGGTCACGTCCTCAGGCCAATCAGGAACCTTTGAAAACTGGCAGTTGGATCGTGAAGATCGAGCCCTTGCCCGGGGTGCTGTCGAAGGTCAACGTACCGCCCATGGCTTCGGTGAGGTTCTTGGACAGCGCGAGACCCAGACCGGTTCCTTCAATTCCGGTCGACTCGGCGTTCAATCGGTCGAAGGGTATGAAGAGTCGCTCGACCATCTCGGGACTTATGCCGAGTCCGGTATCGGCGACCGAAAGGCGGACGATGTCTTCGCTGGCCTCCGTGCTCACGATCACTCGACCTTTCGGACGGTTGTATTTAATGGCGTTGGAGAGAAAATTCAACAAAACCTGTCGAAGGCGCTGCTGGTCGGCTCGAACCGATACATCGGTGATGTCACCGACTTCTATGCCGATGCCACGCTCGCTCGCCTGCAGTGTGATGATGCCCACGCAGTCTTGCACGAGCTCATCGAGTGACACCGCTCCCAGAGTCACGATGACTCGTCCGGACTCGATGCGCGAGATATCGAGGATCTCATTGATCAAATTCAAAAGATGTTGTCCCGAGTTGTGGATGTGGCCGAGCATTCGCAGGACATCGGGATCGCTGGACTCCATCTGCAGCAGCTGGGAGAACCCGATCACCGAGTTGAGCGGCGTCCGGAGTTCGTGGCTCATGCGTGACATGAACTCACTTTTCGCGGCGTCGTGTCGCTCGGCCTCGGAGCGGGCGATCTCCAAGGCGCTCTCCAGCGCCACGGATTCAGAGATGTCCCGGGTGATCACGACCGCGGCGACCGGGGGATCTCCGTTATTGTCGAGCGCTCGGCCCCTCGACTCGACCGTGATCCAGTGGCCGTCATCGTGTAACACGCGAAAGCGGGCCGTCGAGGCCTGACCTTCGTCAAAGATCTTCCGGATGCTGGCCAGGACGACGGCTTGGTCGTTGTAGTGCACGAATTGAAGAACCGAGCGACCGCGTCGGTTCTCGTTAGGAGTGCCGAGCATTGATTCGCTCGCCGGACTGACTTCGAGAATCGTGGCGTCACGATCGATGACGGTGATCGCGTCGACGGCCGTGTCGATGATTGCGCGCATCTTCGCGAGGTTCTCGGCGAGCGCGGCTTGGGTCTGGGCCGCCGCAGTGATGTCGCGCGTGATGAAGACGGCCCGCGTCGGCGGGCCATCAGGATCGCGCAGCGCGCGTCCGCGCGTCTCGAGTGTGATCTCGTGGCCGTCGGCGTGACGGGCGCGAAAGCTGACCGTCGTCACTTCGTCGATCTCGAAGGTTTTGCGCAGCGCCGCCTCGACGACGGGTCGGTCCTCGGGGTCGATGATGTTGAGTCCGGTGTGTCCTCGTCGGGCCATTTCCGGATAGCCGTACATTCGTTCACTCTCGGGACTGGACTCGACGATGTTGAGGTCTCGGTCGATGATGACAATCGAGTCGGCGGCGGCCTCGAACATCGCTTCGGCGACGGCCGTGCTCTGACTCAATTGGGAGCGCATCTCTTGGTGGTCCGTGACGTCCTGACCGGTCGCGCAGATCCAACCGTCCTTGCGGAGCGAGCTCCACGAGATCGTTCGGTAGGTGCCGTCGCGACAGCGTTGCCGATTGACGAAACCTCGGCGCGTCTCCTCCGGCCCCCGGATCACGATTCGAAACTCGTCCTCGGTCGCCTGGACGTCATCGGGGTGAACGAAGTTCGCGAACGGCACGCTCCGCAGTTCGTCGAAGTCCCAACCCAGCATGTCGTGCCACGCCGGATTCACCTGAATCAGTTCGCCATCTTTTCCAAATACCGAAAGGAGATCGGGGGAAAAGTAGAAGAATTCACCAATGTCGGGGATCTTCGACCCGTCGTCCTTCACGAATTGTTACCCCCTTCCTACGGTCGACCCTTCTAAGGAAGCGAAGAACTATCGTCGATTGGGCGTGCGAAATCCGTTGGGTGACTCACTCGCCCAGTCACGAACATATATTTTGCGCGACGCTGAGCAGCGTATTCACAACACCGTCACACATTGTGACCAAGTGACCACGTAACTGATGGGCCGCGAACGGCGCTGGAGTTGGTCGAAGTGCTCGAATCCGACGTTCGACTCTCCGATTACCGCTATGTTGCGGCGATTAAGGCAGATCTGTTGCGACGACTAGGTCGAGCCGAAGAGTCGCTCGTCGTGAGCAATCGAGCCCTCGAACTGACGCGTAACGAGACGGAACGAGAGTTTCTCGACACTCAGTACGCGGTGTTCAGCGCCGGATGAGTGACATAGTCAGGGTCTTCGAGACCTAACGGATTCGGCGCGCTCGAACGATCAAGACTCCCGATATACCTGCCAAGCCCAGGGCCGACAGTCCGATGGGCCAGAAGAGAAATGATGCCGATCGGGCGGAACCTCCGGCGCCCGTGTCCGGGGCGCCGATGGGAAGGGGCGTCGTGGTCGTGACCGACGAGGCGAGGGGAGTCACTGGCGTGCCACCCGACGTGCCCGTCGTGATAGGCGTGGTCGTCGTCGTCGTCGCCGCCGTCGTCGCCGTCGTTACCGCCGTGGTTGACGTTGTCGTCGCCGGGGCCACGGTGGTGGGGGTCGTTGTCACCACGGGCGGCGGAGCCAAGAGACAGGTCGGCACCGTGATCGTGTTGTCATCCATCGTGACGGCGCCGTTGATCGCCAGGGCCCGTCCATTTACCGTCGCGCCCGTGTTCAGCGTGATCGACGTCGTGGCGAGGATCGATCCGGCAAAGTCGCTGGTGGTCCCCAAGGTGGCGGAGCTGCCAACTTGCCAGAACACGTTGCACGCCTGCGCCCCGTTCTCGAGTACCACTGAGCTGGCAGACGCGGTCGTCAACGTCGATCCCGCTTCGAAGATGAATACGGAGTCCGGGTCGCCGGCGCCGTTGAGCGTGACGGTGCCGGTCAGACCGATGGAAGAGGTGGACTGGTAGACGCCGGAGACCAATGTTGATCCACCCAAGTCCCCCGCCACGGTGACGAAGGGCGTTCGGCTCGCGGCGTCAACGGAGGCCGTGCCCAGGTCGTTCTCGGCGGTCAGGGCCACGCCGTTGGCCACGTACGTCGAACCCGTGCTTTGCGAGCCCGGCGGGAATCCGGTGATCGCGGTGCCCGGAGAGAGTCCGATATTGCCGCTGATCGTGGTTGGACCGGTATTGGTGATCGCACTGCCGGCCAGTACGGCGAAGGACGACGCGGTTCCGAGGTTCACCGTCGCCGTGGCCGCCATCGCCGACGGCGCGCCGAACGCGGCGAGCGTGATGAACGCGATGCCGGTCACCAACATGGTGCCGAATGAGAGCCGCAGCGTTCGCGAAAAGGACCGAAGACCAGGAACGCGACGAGTTGCGTTCACGGTATTGGAAGAGGGGTGATTCGAAGATCGTGCGGTGGTGGACATAACTGTCCTTTCCAAAGATTGCCATGCTTCGTCAGTGGGAGTGACAAAAGACGACAAGCCTGATAAGTACTGCTCCATCCAGCGTAAGGCGGCATCTCCGCAACTCACACAACTCTGCAACAACATTGAGTGTCTTTGCGCATCGTGAGGTCGCATTTTCACCGGAAGTGCGTTGTGACCAGGTGGGACCTTACTGATTCGAACCTCCCATCGAGGTATCCGGAGGAATAGGAATCAGGAGCCGTCAATAGCATTCATCGCTGCGTACGCAGTTTCGACACCGTTCGGTGAGATGAAAGCTTTCGTACGGCGATGAGCGCGGTCGGACGGTAGCGTTTCGAGGCCACGCGAGGCGCCACGAGCGAGGTCGAAGATCATTGCTCAATGTGCCAAAGTGTACGAATGACAGAGGATGTTCGGAGTGTCTGTGCCGTCGTGACTCTGGTTCGCCTATTCGTTCTCTGGCCCGCGTGCCTTCCCTGACGAGGAGTAGCGGCCCGATGCAGGGGAGCGGTTCATCGCGAACGCCAGCCTTAGAGGTTCGTGACCTTTCGCGCATCTACGGAACCGGCGACATCGCCGTACGCGCCCTCCGCGGTGTTTCATTTCACGTTGCATCGGGCGACATGGTCTGCATCATGGGGAAGAGTGGTTCGGGCAAGTCGACCCTGCTGCGCCAGCTTGGACTACTCGACGCGCCGAGTTCGGGCCAAGTGTTGCTCGACGGCGTCGACGTCACTCGACTTCGCGAGAGTCACCGTCGCGTCTTGCGACTGGAGCATCTGGGCTACGTGTTCCAGGAATACGCACTCCTTCCGGAACTCACGGCCGAAGAGAACGTCTACCTGCCTTCGCTCATGTCCGGCACTCCCTTGCGACAGGCTCGGTTGCAAGCCCGGGAACTGCTCGCGATGCTTGATCTCGAGAATCGCGCCGGCCGTCGACCGTCGGAACTCTCGGGCGGACAGCAACAGCGTGTTGCGATTGCCCGCGCGTTGATCAATCGACCAGCGGTGCTCTTCGCTGATGAGCCGACGGGCAACCTCGATACGGAATCGAGCGAAAGGGTGATGACGGCACTCACGCGAATGAACGACGAACTGGGCGTGACGGTACTTTTCGTTTCGCACGATTCCGATGATCAGCGTTTTGCGAAAAGTCTCATCGTCCTGCGCGATGGTGAGATCGTGAGCGATGTGGACCGATGACCGCACTTCGGTCGCTGCGCGTAGCGGCATTTCTGAGTCGACGCGCCATCACCCGTGGTAGTCGCGGAATCGTCATCCTGACGATCGCGATGATGGCGATCATCTACGCCGAGCTAATGTTTGTCCCGTCTCTCATCCAAGGCGCGACCAACGAGATTCAACAGGAACTCCGAGAATACGTGACCGCCAGCATCGCGATCACGCCCTCGCACTCGGTTCCAACAATTCCCAACGCGGCCACCCTGCTCCATCGGGTCCGATCCACCGGCAGCGTGGTAGCGGCGACGGCCACGTCAATCGCGGGAAGCGAGGTCAGCTTTGGTAGCCACACCAACTCGTGGCCGGTTCTGGCGGTCGACCCCGCGTCCTACGCGAGGACGTTCACGACGCCCAGGTCAATGATCGAAGGGACGTTCCTCGACCCGGGCGTGAACGACGAGATCGTGCTCGGAATCGGAATCGCCGGGGCCGGGAAGACGCACGCCTCAACCTACGAATCGTCCCTGCAGAACGTGCACGTCGGTGATCAGGTGAACGTCACGCTTTCCGGGGGGCGAACCCACGTCTTCACGGTGAAGGGCATCTACGAAACCGACCTCACAGAAGCCAATACCAATGCATTCATTTCCACCGCGACCGCGGACAGTTTGGTACCGGCGCTCCGAGGACGGGCGTCGGCGATCTACGTGCGAACCAAGCAGATCGGCGACGAAGAGGCTGTCATTCACGAGTTGCGCGGTGATGGCCGTCATGTCACGTACCGATCCTGGGAGACCCTTTCATCGAGCGTCAAGGAAATCACCGGTTCCTTCGACACCATCAAATCGGTCCTCAATGCGGTCTCACTGATCGTCGCCGCAATCGCGGTGTTCATTGTGACGTACGTGGATCTCGTGAACAAGCGTCGAACCATCGGCATTGAACGGGCGATCGGGATAAGTGGTCGTGCGATCACTTTGAACTATCTCCTCAAGGCCGTGGTCTTCACGTTCTTTGGAGTGCTGTTCGGTGCGGCACTCTTCTTCGGCGGCGCGATCCCGCTGGTGCGTCGCCATCCTTTTCAGTTTCCCATTGGTCCGGTGACGCTCAGTGTCTCGTCGAATGAACTGCGCAGCGACGCCGTCATCTTGCTCGTGGTCGCGCTATTGGGGGCACTCGTGCCCGCGTGGAGGGCGGTGCGGATTCGCTTGATTGACGCCGTGTGGGGATGAGGACCGCGTCAGTGACCGGTACTTCGAGAACTTTGTCAACGAAAGGTGGTGGAAGGAGTGGCGTCCCAACCTAAGCCACACCTCTCCACCGTTCACGACCATAGAGAACGACGGCGAAATTGAAGAAGGGCCCTAAGTCACTTCTTTTGACCGATCGCCACCGCGTATCCCTGGCGATAATCCAGAGCGTGTCGCGATGAGCGGCTTCGATCATCAATTGGTTGCGCCGGGGCCCCAAGAAGTCCACGGAGCACGATCCATCACCATCGAGCAGTCATGTCGGCTGAGTACGACTAACTCTTCTTTGTGGCCTTCTTGACGCGCTGGGCCGCCTTCTTCAAGTCCTGGCCAGCGTTCTTCAGGTCCTCGCCAGCGTTTTTGAGGTCGGATTCGACCTGATCGGCGACTCCCTTGGCCTTGATGGCTTTTCCCTTGACCTGCCCCACGAGGACCTCGGCCTTGCCCTTCAGTTCGAGCTTCTTGTTCTTGACATCGTTTCGAGTCGTCATGACGGCTCTCCTTTTCTCACTTCACGTCCCTCACAGGGAATTCGTGAAATGTCACGCACGCTGTCGCGTCAAACGGATACGCCAGCCCACCACTCTCAAATGTATTCATTGGCGGTCCCTCGTCACAGTGCCCAAAGTCCCTTTCTCGCGATCCTTGAGTTTGGCCTTCGTCAATCGAATCGGCGACGCATTACGTCGCGTGAAAGGCGATCCGCGAACGAATCGAGGCGTCGTCTCGGTGCCGAGCAACGTTACGACGAAGGTTCGTTGGGCTCGTCGCCATCGAGGCCGAGCGCTTCAAGTTCTAACTGGACGATCTTGAAGTCTCGAAGCCTCCTCGGACGAGGAACTTCGCTTGTGTCGTGATGCAGGACTGACATGGTCGTCATGGCGATGCGGCGATAGAGCCAGAAGAAGAAGACGCCGAGGGGTAATTCGGCCCCGAATCCGGTGAGCAGGGTCAGCCACTCGTCACGGTGGCCGAAGGACGTGACCATATCGAACCACGCGTCGCAAAAGAGCAGGGTCCCGGCGACCATGGCGATGGCCGCGAGTATCTGGCGTCGGTACCAGGCTGCCCACGCGGCCAGCAGGAGCACGGTGATCAACGCCGCGTCGAACCCGGTCCAGAGAAGACGCCAATGATCCGCGTCATACCTCGGGGGAAGTGTGAGGCCGAGAAAGACGGTCCAGGGAACCAGCACCACGACACCGACGAGGAAGAACAGGGAGACAATCTGTGCGCGGCGCGACAGTGAAAGGTGAAGGCGGAGTCCGAGGAGCTTCTCTCGGCGGTTCCGCACGCCGTCACTTCGCGGTCGTTCGCCGTCCACGGGTCATTGTCGCACACCACCGCACCCGAGACAGAGCGCCCCATGGTCGCCACCCGGCGCTTTCGTCATGGCGGGGTATTAACGAAACTCCGATCGGCTTGATGCAGCCGGTTGCTTCATTTTGTGAAACTGCGCACGCCACACGATTTCGAGCACGTTGACCACACGTTTTCTACGCGGTAGCGGTGAGGTCGTAATCAGTTACCCCGGTCAGCGCGAAACCTGTCGTCCACCGACGCGACCCGTCGAGTCCGACGATGAATGCCTCATAGCCGACCAACGAACCAATCGTGGCCAGCATCCCCTCGCCGGCCACGCACAATGCAGTGGCCAAATCGTCACACACGCGTAGGACTGGCCCCACTTGAATGGACCGGGATGATCGTGGCGGCGAGAAGGGTGGTGAGTGCCAACGTCACGACGCCCACGACGCGGCCATCTCGGACCAATGGACTGCGGATCATGGAGTCGACGAGGACGGACGTGGAAGCGCCCTCCGCGGGGTCAATGCTGGCATTATGAACCTTCGTCCGGTCCTCGATTGAACTTAACGTTGACCAAGCTCGACCTTAAAGGGTCTTACGTCACAAGCCGATGGCGGAGGAGGTGGGATTTGAACCCACGGAAGGTTTCCCTTCACACGATTTCCAATCGTGCCGATTCGGCCGCTCTCGCACTCCTCCTCAATACCGACACTCACCCTTTCGAAATGAATACCGGCTCGCAAGGCTACCCGAGTGGCTTCGAGCACTCGTCCGGTAGCCTTTTCAACGCCGAGGTTCACAGCAGTGGTCGGGTCCCGTGCGACGACCGTTTGTGAACCGAGTCAGGGGTGGAAGCCAGCAGCTCTCAGCAAATCGTGTTGGGTGCCACGGATCGCCTGACCACTGCTTTGGACCTCGGCCTCTTACAGCGTCCAATTAGCATGCGGGCATGGCTGATGCGTCGACGACCCCGACTTCGATCGACGGCGTCACTTCGCTCTATCGCAGATTTCGACCCGGTCGGTTCGTGGAACTGCGTGGTCAAGACCACGTGGTGCGCGCCCTGCAGGGAGCGGTGAAGAACCAACGGGTTTCGCACGCGTATCTCTTTTCTGGTCCGCGCGGGACGGGAAAGACCACGACCGCCCGGATCCTTGCGAAGGCGCTCAACTGCGAGAATCCGCTCGACGGCGACGCCTGCAACGTCTGCGCGAGCTGTGTGGCGATCACCAAGGGTACGTCGCTCGACGTCACCGAGCTCGACGCCGCGTCCAACAACGGTGTCGATGACATTCGCGACATCACCGCGGGAGCCTGGCACGGAACGCCCGGAAGCTGGAAGGTCTACATCTTCGACGAGGTTCACCAACTCTCCAAGGCCGCCTCCGCCGCGCTCTTGAAGACGTTGGAAGAACCGCCGTCCCACGTCGTGTTCGTACTCGCCACGACCGATCCACACAAGGTGATGCCCACGATCCGCTCGCGCACCCAGCACCTCGAATTCCGACTCTTCAACGGTGAGACGTTGAGTTCCTTGTTACACGAAGTCGAGCGCGCGGCCGGGTTGAGCGCCGATGAAGCGACCATCGAGGCGGCCGTGCGACTCGGTCGTGGTTCGGCGCGTGACGCCCTGAGTGCCCTGGACCAACTCATCGCTACCGGTTCGATCATCGAGACCCAACCGGAGTTCGATGGACTCTTTCGTGCCCTCGTCGAGGGCGACGCGGTGGGCGCACTCAAGTCGCTGTCGGAATTGACGAGGGAAGGATGGGACCCCGAACAGCTCGCCGAGAACTTCGCGGCCGAAGTTCGTCAGGTCTTCTTGCTCCAGGTCGCGCCGGAAGTCGCCGACGCGGTCGACAGCGACCGCGATCGACTCATCGAGTGGGGGACGCATCTGGGACTTCCGCGCACGGTTCGCGTGTTAGAGACCGTTGGGCGGGCCATGCGCGAAATGAAGAGCGCCCCGGAGAAAATCGTCATCCTCGAAGTGGCCATGGTCCGACTGATTAAGCCCGAGTTGGATAACACGGTTGACGCCCTCGACGAGCGCGTCACCAAGCTCGAGCGCGATGGTGTTCGTGTCGAGCCGACGTTGCCACCACCTCCGGCGGTCCTTCGACCGATCGGATCGGCGCCGCCGGCCACGCCCAGTCGTCCCACGAAAGAGCCGGCGCCTCGGCCAACGGCGGAAGCCGTTGAGCCCGAATCACCGACACGATTCGTTGAGAGCGGACTCGATCTCGACGACGTACGCGCACGGTTCGTCGAGCGGGTCGTCCCGAGGACCTCGCGCGGAGCGCAACTGCTTCTCAAGTCGGCCTTCGTGCGCTCACTCGACGGACAGCATCTGACGATCGCGCTGCCGAGCGAAGAGATGCGCCAAAACACTGAGTTGATTGCCCAAGGGCTGCGCAGCGCGATGGAACACGAATTCAAGTCGCCACTACAGATCACCTGGGCCGTGGACCCGACATTGGTGAGCAGCGCGAGCGTGGCGACGACGAGCGCTCGACCGATTGGCACGCGCGAGCACGAAGCCGAAGAGAGCTACTCGCCCGACGAGTCGGTCATTGTCGTCGACTCCGCCGGGGACCACCTCATCACCGAGATGTTCCCCGGGGCGACGGAGGTCACGTGAGCTACCCACCTCCCTTGCAGGCCGTCGTCGATGAACTGGGACGATTTCCCGGAGTCGGACCGAAGTCAGCCCAGCGCATTGCGTTTTGGCTGATGCGTCAGCCGAGTGAGGACGTCGCTCGGTTGGCCCAGTCCATCGAAGAGATGAAGACCCGGCTCTCGTTCTGTGAACGTTGTTGCAACATCGCCGAGACTGGGGGACTCTGCCCGATCTGCGCCGACGATCGACGTGACCAAACGACGATCTGTGTCGTCGAGAATCCTCCGGACGTCGTGGCGGTCGAACGCTCCGGCGCGTTTCACGGCACCTATCACGTGCTCCACGGAGTCTTGAACCCGCTGGAGGGCGTGACGCCGGACCGACTGCGAATCCAAGAATTGATTCTTCGCCTTCGCGGCCCCGTCAAAGAAGTGATCCTGTGCTTCAACTCCAACGTCGAAGGTGACGCCACCGCCATGTACCTGAGTCGGTTGTTGCAGGTGCCCGGTCTGGTCGTCTCTCAGCCGGCGAGTGGACTGCCGGTCGGCGGCGACTTGGAGTTCGCCGACGACCTCACCCTCGGTCGCGCCATCGACGGCCGTCGCGTACTTTCTGACTAGGCGAATCGAATGACGCAGAGCAGTCCGGCGACCAGACTGTAGAAACCGAAGGGGATCAGGGTCTTCGTGGTGAACCACTTGGTGAGGAACTTGACCGAGATCAGCGCGGTCACCATAGCGCACAGCGAACCGACCAGCGTCTGGTAGCGAACACCGTCGCCGAGCGGTCCCATCAGATCGGGCAGCTTCAGTATGCCGGCGAGGAATATGACCGGCGTCGCCAGCAAGAACGCGAAGTTCGCCGACTCCTCGTGATCGAGTCCGTCCATCAGACCGGCCACCATCGAGATGCCGCTTCGAGAGATACCGGCGAAGAGCGCGAAGATCTGCGAGCAACCGATGCCGAGAGCGCCCGTGAGCGTGAGCCGTTCGAGTTTCCTGAATTGGACGTGACGACCACTGTTGCGGCGCAGGCGCTCACCGACCAACAAGATCACTCCGTTGATCGTGAGGAAGATCGCCGCGGCGAGTGGCTTCGCGAAGAGGACGCGCAGTTTGTGCTCCAACAAGATGCCGGCAATCCCGACCGGCACCGTGGCGACGGCGAGCACGAACAGCAGTCGGTAGTTCGGATCGGTGTCGGGTTCGTTGAGGTGCCAGAGCGACGAGACACCGGCATTCGGAACACCCGCCAACTGTCGGCCGAGACCGCGAAAGAGCGCGATCCACGTCTTGCGATAAAACACGAGGAGTCCGAGGGCCGTGCCCACGTGCAGTCCGACGATGAAGGCGAGGAAAAATGACTCCGACGCCGATTGGGAGTTCACGAGGTTGTGCCAGCCGAGGAGTCCCGGGAGCAAGACGCTGTGGCCGAGGCTGGAGACCGGAAAGAGTTCGGTGAAGCCCTGCGTGAGTCCCATGATGATGGCCTGGAAATACGACAGGGACGCGTGCACCCTTCAACGCTAAACCACCGCGCCGATGGTATCGGTGACGGATTTGAGTCAGAATTCATCCATGCGGTATCTGACGGTGGTGCGACATGCGAAGTCTTCGCCGGCCAAGCCCGGAGAGTCGGACTTCGCTCGCACGTTGAACAAACGCGGACGCGAAGAGTGCGAACGGCTGCGCGAGTGGGCGAGCGACCCCGACGAACTGGGCCGTTACGGGCCGACGACCGCCCTCGTGAGCTCGGCCGCTCGAACCCGAGAGACGTTTCGACGGGCCTTTCACGGCACGGCGTTCGTGGAGCAATGCGAATTCAGCGAGCTCATCTACAACGGGCGTCGCGACGTCAGCGCCGAAGACCTCCTGATCGATCTCGCCGCCATCGATCCGGTGACGACGTCGCTGCTGGTCGTGGCGCACAACCCCACGGTCCACGAAGTGATGATCACGCTGGCGAAGGATCTGCCGAAATCACTGCGCGGTGACCACTACGCGCTCGGGGGCGCGTACGTGCTGGCGCTGCCCGACGACCGCCAGGTCGGCCTCGAGCGCTACGAGGTCGTCGCGAGTTACATCCCGGTCTAGAGACTGCGAAGTAGTGCCGCGTCGCCCTGACCACCGCCACCACAGAGCGCCACCGCCGCCACGCCGCCGCCGCGTCGACGCAGTTCGGTCAACGCCGAGAGCGCGAGGCGCGTGCCCGACATGCCGACCGGGTGACCGAGCGCGATGGCCCCGCCGTTCACGTTGACCTTGGCTTCGTCGATGCCGAGATCGTCCACCGAGGCGAGGCCGACGGCCGCGAACGCCTCGTTGATCTCGAAGAGGTCCAGACCCTTGACGTCGAGGTCCGCCTTTTTTGCCGCCTGAAGGATGGCGTGCGAAGGCTGGGTGAGAAGTGAGGCGTCGGGGCCGGCGACCTGGCCGTAACTGATGAGTTCGCCCAGGGGCGTGAGGCCGAGTTGTTCGCAACGCTCGGCCGACATGACCAGGACCGCCGCGCCGCCGTCGGAGATCTGGGAGGCGTTGCCGGCGGTGATCGTGCCGTCCTTCTCGAAGGCACCGCGCAACTGGGACAGCGACTCGGCGGTCGTCTCGCCGCGAACGCCTTCGTCGATCGAAATCATGATCGGATCACCCTTGCGCTGGGGCACCGCCACCGCGACGATCTCCTCGGCGAACTTGCCAGCCGCGATCGCCGCCGCGGCGAGCTGATGGCTGCGCGCCGAGAACTCGTCTTGACGCTCGCGGCTGATCCGTCCCTGGTTGTAGCGCTCGGTCGAGAGCCCCATGGCGCACTGGTCGAAGGCGCACGTCAGGCCGTCGAACATCATCGAGTCCACGACCTTCTGATCGCCGAGGCGATAGCCGGACCTCGCGCCCGGTAACAGGTACGGCGCGTTGGTCATCGACTCCATTCCCCCGGCGATGATGACGTCCGCCTCACCGGCTCTGATCATGAGGTCAGCGAGGTAGATCGTCTGGAGTCCGGAGAGACAGACCTTGTTCACGGTGGTGGCGTGGACGGTCATCGGGATGCCGCCCTTGACGGCGGCCTGGCGAGCAGTGATCTGGCCTTGACCGGCCTGGAGGACCTGGCCCATCAACACGAGGTCGACGCTGGACGGATCCACGCCGGTGCGATCGAGCACGCCCTTGATGGCGGCGCCGCCGAGGTCTTGGGCGCTGAGCGACGCGAAGGCTCCCGACAGTTTCCCAATAGCCGTTCGAGTACCGGCGACGATGACGCTTCGTGACATGGAGACTCCTTCGTGCAATCGAATGCAACGAGATGACTTTAGACGCCACGCTTCGCACCCCGATTGGGCCCGCGAAAACGCGCCGCCGCCGCCAACATCCCCAGTCCTCGCAGAGGACGCCATCGAGCCAAGTAACCTCGCCGGGATGAGTGAGATTCTCGACGCCGTGCGCTCCGGCGCCTCGGCCGAGGAGTTGGCGTCGACCGAGATGCCCGCTACGACCCGCGCGGTCTTCATCCGTCGCGACGAGCAGACAATGTTCGACGGGATGGACAGTCGAGACAAGGATCCTCGGCGCAGCCTGCACGTCGACGAAGTTCCGCTCCCGGAACTCGCCCCCGACGAGGTCTTCATCGCGGTGATGGCGTCCTCGATCAACTTCAACTCCGTGTGGACGAGCATCTTCGAGCCGCTGCCCACCTTCGGATTCCTCGACCGACTGGGCAAGGAATCGTTCTGGGGACGGCGCCACGCGCTCGACTATCACGTCATCGGCTCCGACGCCGCGGGGGTCGTGGTGCGAGCCGGTTCGTTGGTGCGCAACTGGAAGGTCGGCGACGAGGTCACCGTGCACTGCAACTACGTCGACGATCAGGACCCCACGAGCCATGACGACTCGATGCTCTCGAGTAGCCAGCGGATCTGGGGATTCGAGACGAACTTCGGGGGACTGGCCGACATCGCGGTCGTCAAGGCGAACCAATTGATGCCCAAGCCCACCCACCTGACCTGGGAAGAAGCGGCCGTTAACGCGCTGTGCAACTCGACGGCCTATCGGATGCTGGTCTCGCACAACGGCGCTCCGGTGACCCAGGGCGACGTCGTGCTTATTTGGGGCGCCTCGGGGGGAATCGGATCCTTCGCGGTCCAGCACGTGTTGAACTCCGGCGGTACGCCGATCGGCGTCGTCTCGAGCGATGCCAAGGTGGAGACCCTGCACGAATTGGGCTGTGAGTACGTGATCGACCGACGCGCGAACGACTACCGGTTCTGGAAGGACGAGCACACCCAGGACGAGGGCGAGTGGCGCCGCCTGGGCAAGGACATCCGGGCCCTGGTCGGCGACGACCCGGACATCGTGTTCGAACACCCCGGACGTTCGACGATGGGCGCAAGCGTCTTCGTGGCCAAACGTGGCGGCACGATAGTGACCTGCGCGGCGACCAGTGGCTACATGATCGAGTACGACAACCGTCACCTCTGGATGAAGCTCAAGACGATCAAGGGCTCGCACTTCTCGAACTACCGCGAGGCCTGGGCGGCCAACCAGACGATCATCGACGGCAAGGTCGTGCCCCCGCTGTCGGCGGTCTTTCCTCTTGAAGAGACCGGCGAAGCGGCCTACGAAGTGCACCACAACCGACACGAGGGCAAGATCGGGATCCTGTGCGTCGCGTCTGAGGAGGGTCTCGGCATCACCAATCCGGAGCTTCGCGCGCGCGTCGGCGAGGAACGGCTGACGATTTTCCGTCGACACGATCAGGAGGCGCCGTGACGTCGCAGCTGACTGAGATCGACCACGTCGCCATTGCGGTCAACGATATCGACGCCGCGATTGCCTGGTACGAGTCGGTCTTCGGCGCCGTGGTCGTGCACCGCGAGGTCGTTGAGTCCGACGGCGTGGATGAGGCCCTGGTAAAAGTCGCCGAGTCCTACATCCAGCTGCTGACGCCGACTCGCGATGACTCACCGGTCGCGAAGTACCTCGCCAAGAACGGCGAGGGACTGCACCACATTGCCTATCGAGTCGACAACTGTGCGGAAACGCTCGAAATCGTGAAGAAGAGTGGCGCGCGTGTGATCGACCAGACGCCGCGACCGGGATCGCGCGGAACGATCGTCGCGTTCGTGCATCCGAAGGGTTCCTTCGGAACGCTCATCGAGTTGGTCGAAGAGACCAACTAGTCGAAACCGAACCGCTCAGGCCGGCGCTCCACTGTGGCCGTCGTCTGATTCTCGGGAACGGCCGAGAGCGATTTCGGCGTCCTTGAGTAGTTCACCAGTCGCCTTCAGGTGTTCGGCATCGAGTAGCGCGAGACCGGCACTCACCGTGAGGACGCCGCTGGGTGAGTCTTCGTTGGGAATGGCGAGCTCTTCGATGTTGCGGCGCATCCGATCGACCGCGATCGCACCCGTCTCCAGGGTCTGTTCGGGCAGCAGACAAATGAACTCGTCGCCGCCCACGCGGTAGACCGAGTCTCCGGAGCGAGAGCGACTCGCGAGTCGCTCGGCAACGGCGACGATGACTTCGTCGCCCTTTTCTCGTCCGTATCGGTCGTTGAACTCCTTGAATTCGTCGATGTCGATGAGTGCGATGCAGCTACGAAGTCCGTAGCGGGTCACCTGGCCCTCGTACACCGCGAGGTCTTTTTCCAGTAACTGGCGATTGCCCAAGCTCGTCAACGGGTCGGTAAGGGGAATGGTCGCGCGACCACCCGCGGGCCCGTCGTCGCCCGCGGGAACGACGGTGGGAATTTCACGTACGAACGCGTTGAACCCGCCACCGTCGCGAGTCCAGATGATCATCGTGACGGGAATCTCGCGACCGTCACTGTGAAGCGCGGCCGTCTCGACGCGACGGTCCACGATCGCCGAGTCGGTTCCCGGTCGGTAGCCGGTGAGAGCGTTCTCGTAGGCCTGGCGGTGCAGTACGGGGATGAGCGTCTCGGTCATCTTGCGGCCCACGACGTCGGCGGCACTCCAACCAAAGATCTGTTGGGAGTTGGCACTCCATGACGTGATCGTGCCGACGGCGTCGAAAGAGAGGAAACCCTCGTCGGTCGCTTCCATTATTTGGGCGATTTCGCGGTCGCGAATTGCTAGCAGTGCACTGGCGTCAATTCGACGACCACGCGACGTGACTTCATAGCCAACACCGATGATCACGACGAGTGCCAACAGCACTGTAAGTAACGCGACCATAGGTTGATTGTTGCACCTGTCGGCGTGACAAGGCGACACTTGTGAGGGAGTTGTGACCCGCGGGTGACCAAATCAACCCAAGTCGTCTCTTCTCGCCATTGACATCGCGGGATTGTTCTCCAAGACCTCAGGGATCGGCTTCGGTCTGGGGATTCCGATTCGTATTCATTTCGAACTTCGGACTTGGATCGGCGCAGTACACCGGTACGGTTCCTACTGCGAAAGTTGAAACAGGATCAGTCCTTTGACCGTCCGGTGCAACGCCGTACTCGAGGGTAATCCCGACGAATGAAATCGATTGGAATGTCGTTCCGGCGGGGTTGATCCATCGGAGAACAGACTTCGCCTCGTTTGGGTAGCCTTGCACCTCATGGAGCATTCAATGGCGGAACGCCTGGCCGAGCTCGACGCTCGCAAGGCCGAGGCCCGCGTCGCCGGCGGCGAGAAGGCCATCGAGCGGCACCAGGCCAAAGGCAAGATGACCGCGCGCGAGCGCATCGAGTACCTGCTCGACGAGGACACGTTCCAAGAACTCGACATGCTGAGTCGACACGTCGCGTCCGGCATGGGACTTGAAGACACGCGTCCCTACACCGACGGGGTGATCACCGGATACGGCAAGATCGACGGACGAAAGGTCTGCGTCTTCTCCCAGGACTTCACCGTCTTCGGTGGCGCGGTCGGTGAGGCGCACGGAGAGAAGATTCACAAGATCATGGACATGGCGACGTCCATGGGTCTGCCGATCATCGGATTGAACGACGGGGCCGGCGCGAGGATTCAAGAGGGCGTCGCGGCGCTGCACGCCTACGGCGGGATCTTCATTCGCAACGCTCGCGCGTCCGGGGTCGTGCCGCAGATCTCGGTGATCCTGGGCCCGTGCGCCGGGGGCGGCGTCTACTCACCGGCGTTGACGGACTTCATCTTCATGGTGAAAGACACCAGCCACATGTTCATCACTGGCCCCGACGTCGTGAAGACCGTCACCGGCGAGGACGTCACGCTCGAAGAACTGGGCGGCGCACTGACCCACGCCACCAAGTCCGGCGTCGCCAACTTCGTGATGCCCGACGAGAAGAGCGTGCTCGACGAAGTCCGCTACCTCTTGTCGTTCATGCCGTCGAACAACATGGAAGAGGCGCCGCGAATCCTGAGCGGCGACGACCCGAACCGACTGTGTGAGGACCTGCGCGACATCCTGCCCTCGTCGCCCAACCTGCCCTACGACATGAAGAAGGTGATCACCTCGGTCGTCGACGGTGGTGATTACATGGAGGTCCACGCCACGTACGCCCCGCAGATCACCTGCGGCTTCGCGCGCATCGACGGACACAGTGTCGGCATCGTGTCCAATCAGCCCAACGTGCTCGCGGGCGTGCTCGACATCGATTCGAGCGAGAAGGCCGCGCGCTTCGTGCGCACGTGCGACGCGTTCAACATCCCCATCGTGACCTTCGTCGACGTGCCCGGCTTTATGCCCGGGACCGATCAGGAGTACGGCGGCATCATTCGCCACGGTGCCAAGTTGCTCTACGCGTTTTGCGAGGCGACGGTGCCGAGGATCTCGGTCGTCACGCGCAAAGCCTACGGGGGCGCCTACGTCGTCATGAACTCCAAGTCGATCGGCGCCGACCTCGCCTACGCGTGGCCAACCGCGGAACTGGCGGTCATGGGCTCGGCTGGTGCCGTCGAGATCGTGCACCGGCGCGATCTGATGAACGCCGACGATCCCGCGACACTGCGCAAGCAGTTGATCGAGGAGTACGAGGAGCAGTACGCGTCGCCCTACATCGCGGCCGAACGGGGCTTCATCGACGACGTCATCGACCCGGCCGAAACGCGGCGCATTCTTTGCCGCTCTCTCGAGTTGCTGCGCGGCAAGCGCGAGGACTTGCCGAGGCGCAAGCACGGGAACGTCCCGCTGTGAACCACGGCCTTAACCCGAGGCCCGAACTTCCGCCCGACGAGTTGGCCGCCTTGCTGGCGGCGGCCGAAGAAGTACTACGCGCTGAGAAAGTCGTTGCCGTCGTTGATCTGGTGCCGAATTGGCGATTCTCGGGACGTTGGTTCAACGCCGCGCCGTTCTCTAATCGTCGACCCCGACTGGGCTAAGCGATTCGACGATTCCCAAGAGGTCGCCCATGATGGCGCCGAGGGAGAAGTCCTTGGGCGTGTAGACGGCCACGACACCCATGTCGAGCAGTGATCTCGCGTCCCCGGTCGGCACGATACCGCCGACCACAACTTTGATATCGAGTTCGCTGTCGCGAAGGCACTCGAGAATGCGGGACACGAGGGCCAGATGCGAGCCCGACAGGATTGACAACCCGATGACGTCGACGTCCTCGTCGCGCGCGGCGGCGGCGATCTCTTCGGGGGAGAGTCGGATTCCCTGATAGACGACTTCGAATCCCGCGTCGCGAGCGGCGACCGCGATCTGTTCGGCGCCGTTGGAGTGACCGTCGAGTCCCGGTTTGGCCACGAGAAGCTTTGGTGGTCGACCGCGTTGAAGATGGACGGCCTTGGAGCGCGCGACGAGCGCGGTGAAGAGCTCGCCGCGCTCGGTGACCCCCGCGCGAACACCGGTCGGGGCGCGATATACCCCGAAGACCTCACGAAGGGCGTTGGCCCATTCACCGGTCGTGCCGCCGGCCTGGGCGAGGGCGATGGTCGGCACCATGATGTTGTCCGCCGGATCGTCACTTTTCGCCACGCGAGCGAGTTCGTCGATCGCCGCGCGCACGGCGTCGTCGTCACGCGTGGAGCGCCACTGCACGACGTCTTCGATCAACTGACGCTCGACGGCCGGGTCCACGGTCATGATGGTTTCGATAGCGCTGTCACTGGCCAGTGGCGACTCATCGGTTTCGGTGAAACGGTTGACGCCCACGACCACCTGCTCGCCCGACTCGATGCGCGCCACTCGCTGGGACTGACTCGCGACCAGACGACTCTTCAATTCGTCGATCGCGGCGAAGGCGCCGCCGAGGGCCACGACGTCGTCGAGTTCGTTCTGCGCCCCCTTCGTGAGTTCGCGGACCTTGGCCTCCATCACCGAGGAGCCGGCGAAGATGTCGGGATACTCGAGGAGGTCACTCTCGAAGGCGAGCACCTGCTGCATCCGCAGGCTCCACTGCTGGTCGGCGGGGCGCGGGAGACCGAGCGCTTCGTTCCACGCCGGCAGTTGCAACGCGCGTGCTCTCGCGTCGGCCGAAAGCGTGACGCCAAGCATCTCGAGCACGATGCGCTGCACGTTGTTCTCGGGCTGTTGTTCGGTGAGGCCGAGGGAGTTGACCTGCACGCCGTAGCGAAAACGTCGCAGGGTGGCGTCCTCGACGCCGTAGCGGGTTCGACAGATTTCGTCCCACATCGCGGTGAATGTGCGCATCTTGGCGATCTCTTCGATGAAGCGCACACCGGCGTTCACGAAGAATGAGATCTGTCCCACGACGTGGGGCATCTGAGATGGTGGGATCTTGCCCGAATCGCGCACGGCGTCGAGGACGTCGATCGCGGTCGCGAGTGAGTACGCGATCTCCTGGACCGGGGTGGCGCCGGCCTCTTGGAGGTGGTAACTGCAGACGTTGATGGGATTCCACTTGGCGACGTGATCGTGCCCGTAGGCGATCATGTCGACGATGAGGCGCTTGGAGGGTTCGGGCGCGAAGATGTATGTGCCGCGCGAGAGGTACTCCTTCACGATGTCGTTCTGCGTCGTGCCCTGCAGTTGATTGAGATCGACGCCTTCTTCTTGGGCCAGCGCCAGATAGAGACCCCACAGCCACGCGGCCGTGGCGTTGATGGTCATCGACGTGTTCATCTCGTCGAGCGGAAGACCTTCGAAGAGTTGGCGCATGTGACCGAGGTGCGCGATCGGCACGCCGACCTTGCCGACCTCTCCGGCGGCGGCCGGGTCGTCCGGGTCATAACCAGTCTGGGTCGGCAGATCGAAGGCAATCGAGAGACCGGTCTGGCCCTTGGCGAGGTTCGAACGGTAGAGCTTGTTGGACGCGACCGCGCTGGAGTGACCCGAGTAGGTCCGCATCACCCACGGCTTGGAACGTTGGGCCATCTCTCCCTCTTCGATCTCTCTAGCGACGGTAGTCGTAGAAGCCGGATCCCGATTTTCGGCCCAGTTGACCGGCCGAGACCATGCGTCGAAGGAGCGGTCGCGGCGAGAAGTTCGGTTCGGCGAACTCGGCGAACAGCGCGTCGAGGATTGCGAGCGACGTGTCGAGTCCCACGAGGTCCAACAGCGCGAACGGTCCCATCGGGAATCCACAGCCGCCCTTCATCGCGATGTCGATGCCCTCCTTGGTCGCCACGCCCTGCTCGAGCAGGCGAATGGCGTTGTTGAGATACGGGAAGAGGAGCGCGTTGACGACGAAGCCGGCCTGGTCCTTCACGTTGACCGGTTCTTTGCCGCACGCGAGTACGAACTCGGTAACGCGGTCCATCGTTTCGTCACTGGCGCAGATTGGACGCACCACCTCGACGAGCGACATCGCCGGCGCGGGATTGAAGAAGTGCAGCCCGCAAACCCGCTCCGGTCGCGAGGTCTCCATCGCCAGCTCGATGACCGAAAGGGTCGACGTGTTCGTCGCGATGATCGCGTCCGCGTGCACGACCGCGTTCAGTTCGCGAAAGACCGAGCGCTTGACCTCGAGATCCTCGACGACGGACTCGATGACGAAGTCGCAATCCGCGAGATCCGTCAGGTGCGTCGTCCCCGAGACTCGAGCGATGATCGCCTCCGCGTCCTCGGCGCTGCGCTTGCCCTTGTCGACCTGCTTGGCGAGTGACTTCGCCATCGTCGCCAGCATTGCGTCAGTGGTCGCGTGGCTTCGCGAGCGAACGATGACGGTGGCGCCCGTGGCGGCCGCGACCTCGGCGATGCCACTGCCCATAATTCCCGAACCCAGCACGCCGACTTTTTGAAAGACCATGGAGAGAGGTTACTGGTCGCTCTCAAGGGCTCCAGATGCGAGACTCGACGAATGGGGACCTCGACGTTCGCGGTCGGATCGCTCGATGCGTTGCGCACGCTGCTGCGTGACGGAGCGCTCCCGCTCGGACAAGGCGCTGACGTCGTCGTCGTTCCGACGGCCGCGGCCTTCATCGGACTGACGGAAGCCGCGATTCTGACGAGCGTGCCGTTCGACGACTTCGACGTTCACGTCGAGGCGTTGATGGTGAGCGAGCGCGCCGCGACGGCCGATCCGTATTTCATTGAACGACTCGCGAGCGCCGACGTGGTCGTACTGTGCGACGGATCACCACTGCACGCACGTTCGGTGTGGCGCGCGAACGCCTTCGGCGACGCCATCAACGCGGCGCCGTTGCTCGTGGCGATCGGCGCGGTCGCCTCGGTGCTCGGTGACGTGATGATCGACCCGCGCGGTGGCGCGCCGACGACCGGACTCGGCTATCGAATCGGTGCCGCCCTATGCGTACCTTCGAGTGAGGATCAGATGTTGCGTACCCGCTCGCTGTTGGGTGACGTGCCACTGGTGGCGCTCGGTCCGACCGGCGTCGTGTGCCACGACGGTGAGCGGTGGAGTGTGGTCACCGGTGACGTCGTGGTGACGCGAGGCCACGACGTCGTCGAGCTCTAGGACTCGGTGATCGTCACCGACTCGATGACGACGTTCTCTTTGGGCTTGCCGGAGGACGTCCCAATGCCGTTGATCGCTTCGACGACGTCGAGGCCCTTGACGACCTTGCCGAAGTGCGCGTAGAGCGGCGGGAGGCGAACGCCATCCGGTCCGGAGATGACGAAGAACTGCGAACCGTTCGTGTTCGGACCGGCGTTCGCCATCGCGAGTGAACCGAGTTCGTAGCGACCGGGCTTGGGCAGTTCGTCGTTGAACTTGTAGCCCGGACCACCGGCGCCAGTACCCGTGGGGTCACCGCCTTGCAGGACGAAGCCGGGAATGACGCGGTGAAAGACGATGCCGTCGTAGTAGTGCCACCGCGCGAGGTAGACAAAACTGTTCACCGTCGCCGGCGCGCCGAGCGCGTCGAGGACGATTTCCAACGTGCCTTTGGAGGTCACCATGGTGGCGGTGTAGTTCTTCGACGTGTCGATGATCATCGGCGGTGCGGCGTTGAACTTCTGGCGCTTCTCGCTCGAACCGTCGGGGTTGGGTATGTGGTCGCTCATTTGCTCAACTTTATGAGGTCGATGATGAAAATGAGCGTGTCGTTCTTCGCAATCCCGGCACCGGGTGACGTGTCTTGGTAGCCGTCCACTGGTGGCAGGATGAGCTCGCGGCGGCCCCCGACCTTCATTCCCTTCATTCCGGCAACCCATCCGGGGATCAAACCGCCCGGTTCGAGCGTGGAGGAAAAGGCTTGGGAGGTCCAGGACGTTTGAACGACCTTGCGAGTTGAGTACGTGGCGAGCATGTACTGGACCGTGAATTTGTCGCCGTCCACTGCACCGGGTCCAGTGCCGGTGATCAGGTTGGCGAGCTCGGGCTTCGTGGGTGGTGATCCGGGCGGGACGACGAGCGTCGGCTCTTTGCCCCACACACCGGCCGGCGACGGGTCGGTGAGCGGCGAGAAGACGATGCTCGCTGGGTTCACTACGGGAGCCGCGGTCGTGGTCGTGGTGGGCGCTGCGGTGGTCGTCGTCGTGGTAGGTGACTTGCTGGAGAAGAGCAGTGCGCCGGTGCCGAGCACCAGGACCGCGACGATCGCGACGATGATGCCGCGACGGGTGTTTTGTCGACGCTTCGCGCGTCGCTGCATCTCTTCCATCTTGATTCGGCGCGCGGCCTTTTGACGTTCACGTTTCGTAGTTGCCATGGGTAGTGACTTTACTCGGCCACCTGAGGGGCCCCGATTGCCTCAAGTAACGTTGATTCCATGGCGTTGATCGTTCAAAAGTTCGGTGGTACGTCCGTCGGCGACGCCGATCGCATCCGGGCCGTGGCCGATCACGTGGCGAGAACGAAGAATGCGGGCAACGACGTCGTCGTCGTGGTCTCAGCCATGGGCAAGTTCACGGATGACCTGATTCGACTGGCCGACGACGTCTCGCCGACTCGACTGCCGCGCGAACTCGACATGCTTCTCACCGCCGGGGAGCGGATCTCGATGGCGCTCGTCAGCATGGCGCTCGGCGCGTGCGGCGTGGAGGCGGCGTCTTTCACCGGAAGTCAGGCCGGCATCATCACCGACACGGATCACACTCGCGCCAAGATCCTCGAGATGCGTCCCGATCGGATTCGCGATGCACTCAATGCAGGACTCGTGCCGGTCGTCGCCGGATTTCAAGGCGTTTCCACCGAGCGCGACATCACGACCTTGGGCCGCGGCGGTTCGGACGTCACGGCGGTCGCGCTCGCGGCGGCCCTGAAGGCCGACGTCTGTGAGATCTACACCGACGTGACGGGTGTCTTTTCGGCCGATCCTCGCGTGGTCGTGAAGGCCCGTCGAATTCCCAAGGTCTCTTTCGACGAGATGATGGAGATCTCAGCGACGGGCGGTCGAGTCTTGATGCTTCGATCGGTTGAGTTCGCGCGTCGACACGGAGTGCCGCTACACGTGCGCTCGAGTTTCACCTGGGAACCAGGCACCTGGATTGTGGAGGAGGACCCCACCATGGAAGAAGCCGTCGTATCGGCAGTGACCGATGACACGTCTGAAGCGAAGATCACCGTAGGGGGAGTGCCGGACCGGCCGGGTATCGCCGCGCGCCTCTTTCGACAACTCGCCGACCGGGGTATCAACGTCGACATGATTGTGCAGAACACGAGCGCCAAGGGGATCACTGACATTTCCTTCACCGTTGCCAAGACCGACCTCGCCGCCGCGAGTGAGACCTGCGACAAGGTGAAGGACGAGATCGGCGCGACCGAAGTGACGAGTGACGACAACATTGGTCGCGTGTCGATCATCGGGGCCGGCATGAAGTCGAATCCCGGTGTCACCGCTCTGATGTTCGAGACCTTGTTCCAAAACGACATCAACATCGAGATGATCTCCACGAGCTCAATTCGAATCTCGTGCGTGATGCGCGCCGAAAAAGTCGCCGAAGCGGTGCGCCACCTTCACACCGCCTTCGGACTCGACGCCGCGTAGCGCGTGAAAATCGCGTCCCGTAGACTTCTCTCATGCGAATAGCCGTCGTTGGAGCCACGGGCCAGGTGGGCACCGTGATGCGCGAGATCCTTCGCGAGCGCGACTTCCCGGTCGAGGAGGTTCGTTTTTTCGCCTCGTCGAGGTCCGCGGGCTCGGCCCTCGACTGGAACGGCACCGCCATTGACGTGGAGGACGCCGCGACGGCTGACTTCTCGGGAATCGACATCGCGCTGACGTCATCCGGCGCGACCTCCTCCAAGGTGCTGGCGCCGCGCATGGCCGCCGCCGGTGTGATCGTGATCGACAACTCCTCGGCGTGGCGAATGGATCCCCTCGTGCCGTTGGTGGTCTCAGAAGTCAACGCTCACACCCTGCGCACCATTCCCAAGGGGATCGTCGCGAATCCGAACTGCACGACGATGGCCGCGATGCCGGTGCTGAAGCCGTTGCACGTCGCGGCCGGACTGCGATCGATCGCTGTGGCGACGTACCAGGCCGTGAGCGGGGCCGGTCGTGAAGGCGTCGACGAACTTTCGAATCAGTTGGAGAAGTCCCACGGCAACGACGTGCGCGCCCTCACCTTCGACGGGTCCGCGTTTCCGCTGGACTCCGGCGTCAAGTTCCCGGCCACCATTGCGCACAACGTGATCCCGATGGCGGGGACGATTCTTGACGACGGCTCACTCGAGACCGGCGAGGAGAAGAAGCTCCGCGACGAAAGTCGAAAGATCCTCGAGATTCCCGGTCTGCTCGTTGACGCGACGTGTGTGCGCGTCCCGGTCTTCACGGGTCACTCGCTCGCCATCACCGCGAGTTTCGAGCGCCCACTCTCGCCTGAGGAAGCGGCGGAACTGCTCGAGACGGCTACCGGCGTCGTGGTCTGTGAACTCCCGATGCCGCGCCTCGCCGCCGGCAAGGACCCGTGTTACGTGGGCCGGATTCGTCGCGCCGAGACGGTCGTGAATGGACTCTCGATGTTCATCAGCAATGACAACCTGCGAAAGGGCGCCGCACTCAACGCCGTGCAGATCGCCGAAGAGCTCCTCGCGCTTCGTTAGTCGGGGCCGTTGCGACCGACCTGTCGACGCGCCAGGTTGACGCAGTGGTCACCGAATCGTTCGTAGAAACGCGCCAGCAGTGCCAGTTCGACGGCGACGGGGAGGGTCATCGAACCGGACGTCAGTTCCGCCGTCAGTGAGACGTGCAGGTCGTCGAGCTCGTCGTCGATATCTTCGATGGCACCGGCCGCCTCCAACTTCCCGTCGACGATGACGTCCGTCGCTTCGCGCCAGATCGTTGAGGCCACTTCACCCATGCGTTCGACGAGACCACGGCTTCGCGGTGACATCTCGACGCCGAGTCCGCGCGCCGCGCGTCGCGCAATGTGCTCGGCCAAGTCACCGCTTCGCTCGACTTCGGGAAGAATGCGCAGCAGTATTAACAGTCGGCGACGGTCAGCGATGTTGAGCGACTCGTTCTCGATCAACTGAAGTTCGACGGCGTTGACGATCGAGTTCACCAGCGTGTCGATGGCCTTGTCTTTTTCGACCACGTTCTTCGCCAGTTCGCGGTCACCCGAGAGCAGGGCGTGGGTGGCGCCGGCCATCGCCTCACCCACCAATGCGAAGATCTGCACGATTTGAGGGCGTATCTCCTCGTCGGCGGTGGCGATCAACGGTGTTTCATCGTCCGGCTCCGAGCGGTTTCCAAATAGCCGATTCATCGACAAAGGCTACCGCCGGGTTACAGGGCATATCTATGGTGGGAGTGTCCGGACGAAAGGGATCGAATGGTTGCAGTGCTTAGCGCCGTCGTGGGCCTCGCTCTGGGCGTGGCGATTACGTGGGTCCTCACGGTGAAGCACGCGCAGTCGCTTCGCGAAGATGTCCTGAGAGCCGAAGCCGACCTCAAGGTGCGCGACTCACAACTGTCCGAGTCGAACGAACGACTCGAGCGTCAGCGCGTCGACCACGAGACGTCCATGACCCAGATGGGCCAGACCTTCAAGGTCCTCTCCACCGAAGCACTCGATGAGACGGTGCAGCGTTTCAATCAATCTCAAGAAGAGACCCACAAACTTCGTGAGTCGAAATTGGATTCGACGCTGAAACCGCTCGAAGAACTGCTGGGCGAATACAAGAAGAATCTCGCGGACTTCAACACCTTGAATGCCGGTGCGCTGTTCGACGTCAAGAGCAAAGCGGCCGAACTGCTCGAAGCCCAACAGAAGACGCAGTACGAGACGCGCCGCTTGAATCAACTCCTTGGACGAAGTTCGCAGCGCGGCGCGTGGGGCGAGATCCAACTCGCCAACGTGATGAACGCCTCGAGGCTTCGTCAAGGCATCGACTACGAACTGCAGGTGACGGCGACGAACGAAGACGGACGATCACTTCGACCCGACTGTGTCGTCAATCTGCCCAACGGCATCAAGCTCGCGGTTGACGCGAAGTTCCCCTACGACGCCTTCGAGCGTTCGTTGGACGAAGAGGACGCCGACGCGCGGCGCGAGTTGCAGTCCAAGCACGCCCGTGACTTGCGCAGTCACGTGAAGACCCTCCGAGAGAAGAGCTACTGGGAGGCCGTATCACCGTCGCCGGAGTTCGTGGTGTGTTTCATCCCCAGTGACTTCGCGATGTCGGCCGCCCTCGACGCCGATCCGGATCTGCTGGCCTTCGCGGCGAACGAGCGAGTCGTCATCGTCGGGCCGACGAACCTGCTGTCGCTGTTGTGGTCGGTTGGCTTCATGGTCCATCAACAACAGATCGCCGTGAACGCTGAACGGATCGCCCAAAACGCGAATACATTATTCGACCGAATTCGAAATGTCGCTGAACCCGTCGGGAAGATGGGCAAATCGCTCGACACTGCGGTTCGCGACTACAACGCGATGTTGAGCTCCATCGAAGGTCGATTGATCCCGATTGCGAAAAATATGCGTTCCTTCGGGGGCGCCCAGCGCGCGAAGGACCTACCCGAACTCGCGTCGGTCGATCGACTCACGACTCCGTTGAATGAAGGCAAGTGGGGGATCGATGACGAGAACGCGCTTCCCGAAGGCGCCTCGGAGATCATCGAACTCGACATCTTCGACGACGAGTAAGAAAATCAACGACGACTAAGTTCTTGGTTCGTGGCCCGTACACGCGCGCAGCGCCGCCGACATTCGTTGTTTCTCACGATTGCGCTGGTCGTGACGCTGGTCGTACTGGTCTTCGCGCGCGACATTGCGCGCTCGGCCCACGGCGCGATCACGAACCAGCGAAGTGAGAATCGAAGTTTCGCGGCACTCGCCAACACACTGATCGTTCAAGAGAATGACTTCGACGCGCGCACGGCTCGACTGCTGGGAAGCGGCGCGACGTTGTCGCGACCGGTCTTCGACGCGCGCCTCAACCAACTCGACCACCAGTTGTCGTACTTGTCGACGTCGGCCGAGTTACTTCGACGGCCCAAACTCGCTCACGACATCAACGACAAGATCGCCGACATCACGGAAACGCGGGTTGACGACTACGAGGAGATGTTCGCGAAGATCGCGCACGCCCTCACGATGCCGGCGCCGTCACCGAGTTTCAACGGCCCGTCCTCGCCTGACCCGGCCCACTCGCTCAACGAGTCGGCGCTGACGTGGAACCAAGATCGATTCGCGCTCCGTCACGAACCGGGGACCGTTCGCCTGGACGCGTTGACGCTCGTGAGCGCGAAACTGTTCGAGGCCAACGGTGTCGTGGATCTAACGGCGTCGCCGTCACTCGCCGTCGTTCGCGGCATCGGCATCGCCGCAGTGTCGGTGGTCCCGGCGCCGTTACCGGCCCGAAAAGGCGTGATACTCCTGCCGCCGGTCTCGAAGATGCAACTGGGCGTGTCGGTCGTGAACACCGGTTTCGTCGAGCAACGGGTCACACTGGTGGTGTCGATGAAGCCGACCAACGGACCGCTCTCGGCGCAGAGTCAGACCTTCCACGTCGAACTGGCACCCCTGCAGTCCTACGCCTTTACGCCCCGAGCAATCGGCCTCGTACCGAGCGAACGCGCCACGCTCGACATTCGAATCTCGGGGGCGCCTGACTCGCCAAACCTGGCGCGTTCCAAGAGTTACCGAGTGGAGTTGTCACCCTCCGGTCACTCGTGAATTGGCGGCGCTACCGGTGAGTTGGCATACGATGGACCAGCCCCCATTTATGAATCGAGGAACTGTGTCTGAGTCCATTACCGTGACCGACAACCGCACTGGTGAAACTCGAGAGATTCCCATCGACAAAGGTGGCGTGGCCGCCAAGGAGTTCTCTAATGCCGTGCCGGGTGTGTGGTTCTACGACCCCGGGTTCCTCTACACCGCGGCCGCGGAGTCCGCGATCACCTTCGTCGACGGCGACCTCGGCATCCTGCGCTATCGCGGCTACCCGATCGAACAACTCGCCGAGCACTCCACGTACCTCGAAGTCGCCTACCTGCTCAATTACGGCGAACTGCCCAACGAAGTCCAGGCCGAGGAGTGGAAGCAAGAGGTCACGCACCACACGTACATTCACGAGAACGTCCGTAAGCGCTTCCTCGAAGGTTTCAACTACGACGCGCACCCGATGGGCATGCTCGTCTCGGCGATCGCCGCGCTTTCGACGTACTACAAGGACGCGAAGATCCTCGACGATCCCGAGATCCTGCACCGTCAAGTCGTTCGCCTCATCGCCAAGATGCCCACGCTCGCCGCGGCCGCCCACCGATTCTCGGTGGGGATGCCGTTCGTCTATCCGGACAACACCCTGGGCTACACGGAGAACTTCCTCTCGATGATGTGGAAGGTCGCCGAGCCCCGCTACGAGCCGGATCCCGTCCTCGCCCACGCCCTCGACGTCTTGTTCATCTTGCACGCGGACCACGAGCAGAACTGTGGCACGACCGCGATGCGCGTGGTCGGCTCGTCGCACGGTGACCCGTACTCCGCGACCGCCGCCGCCACGGCCGCGCTCTACGGTCCGCGCCACGGCGGCGCGAACGAAGCGGTCCTGAAGATGCTCACCAAGATCGGCAGCATCGACAACATCCCGGCGTACATCGATACGGTGAAGCAGGGCAAGGCCCTGCTCGAGGGATTCGGTCATCGCGTCTACAAGAACTTCGATCCGCGCGCCACGATCATCAAGAAGACGGCCGACGATGTCTTCCAGGTCACCGGCAAGAATCCACTGTTGGACATCGCCTTGAAGCTCGAAGAGATCGCGCTCGCCGACGACTACTTCATCTCGCGTCGCCTCTATCCGAACGTCGACTTCTACTCCGGATTGATCTACCAGGCGATGGGTTTCCCGCTCGAAATGCTCACGGTACTGTTCGCCATTCCGCGAACCTCGGGGTGGCTCGCGCACTATCAGGAGTTGCTCGCCCAGGACGTGAAGATCGCTCGGCCGCGCCAGCTCTACATCGGCGCCGAAGAGCGCAAGTACGTGCCAATGTCGGCGCGCACCTGATTTAGGAGTTCACGGCTTCTAAGAGTTGTGCGCCGTGCGCGTGCGGATGTTGGGTGTAGACCTCGAGCCACGTCGCGAGCGTGTAGCGACCGGATTCGGAGTGTTCGCCGTAACACTCGAGGTCGACCTCTCGAATCCGTCCGAGCACGTCCAGTGACGCGAGTCGCACGGCCTTGAAGACCTCGAGCGAGTGCACCACGGGCAGGTCACGGTAGCCGAGCTGCGGACACTCGGCCCACGCGGCCTCGTCGTAGCCCTGGATGACCGAGCCGGCCGGTTCGGCGAGCAGGCGACGGAGCCGCGCGTAGGACTGTGCTTCGGAATCGGCGATGTGGTGGATCACTTGACGCGCGCTCCAACCGCCCTCGACGTGGCGATCGAGGTTGTCGTCATTCACGATTTCGGCGTCGTGTAAGAACTGCGACGTGGCCATGCTGTAGGCCGCGACGTCATCGTTGAGACTCATCACTGCTCCTTTACCTGGTGGGGTCGATTGCTCGAGTGAGTCCCTCTTGGACCATTGAGGTCATCAATTGACCGGATTCATTGAAGAGGAAGCCACGCGCGAGGCCCCGGCCACCGTGGGCGATGGGCGAGTCCATGTCGTAGAGCAGCCAATGATCGGCGTGAACTTCGCGGTGGAACCACATGCAGTGATCCAAACTCGCGACCATGAAGGAGCCGTTGTCCCAGCGGATCGAATGTGGCGCGAGGACCGAGTCGAGGAGGCTCATGTCACTGGCGTAGGTGATCACGCACGCGTGCAGCAGTGGATCGTCGGGCAACTCTCCGTCGGCCTTGATCCAGATCTGCTGGCGCGGCTCTTTGCTGCGAGTTGGACTCCAAGGGATTTCGCCGACGAAGCGTTGGTCGATGGGGTGCTCGCGCTTGGCCCATTCATCGATGGTGCCGAACTCGTCCTTAATTCGTTCGTCGAGTCGAGCGATGGTTTCGGGTCTAGGAACGTCGGGCATCTCGAATTGGTGCTCAATACTGACCTCTTCGGTGTGAAAACTGGCCTGCATGTTGTAGATCGCGCGGCCGTGTTGAATGGCGACCACGCGACGCGTGGTGAAGCTTCGCCCGTCACGGATTCGGTCGACTTCATAGAGGATCGGGATGCTGGGATCGCCCGGTCGCAGGAAGTACGAGTGAAGGGAGTGCACGCGACCGACCTCGACCGTTCGTCCCGCTGCCATCAGGGCCTGGGCCGCCACTTGTCCGCCAAACGTGCGCTGACGCTCCTCTTCGGGGTGTCGACCTCGAAAAGTATTGACCTCGATTTGTTCGAGGTCGAGCAAATCGACAAGCAACACAAGGGCTTCGGACATGTTCCATTGTTGCATCTCGGGCCTTCGGCCCTAGGGGCTCGACACCGAAGAGGAATTAGACTGGATTCAATGCGCAAACGATTCGACTCGTTCCAGGCGTGGTCTAAGACCCGCCAAGGCAAGAAGCTCATTCGTTACACCGCCAGTTCGGTCATCACGACCGGCGTCTCATTTTCGGCGATCTTCATCTTCTACGGACTCAAGATCATTCCCGGCGTCATCTGGGCGACGCTCGCGGGCAACGTCATCGCGACCTTGCCGTCGTATCACCTCAACCGACTCTGGGCCTGGGGCAAGCGCGGGCCGAGCGCCTTTCGCAAGGAGATCGTCCCGTACTGGTCACTGGCCTTCGCCGGCATCGCCTTCAGCCAGATCGGTGCCTTCACGGCGCGCGACATCGTTCGTTCGCACCAGTGGAGCCACCTGGCTAATACGGCGCTGGTCTCTTTCACCAATCTGGTGTGCTTCGCGATCTTCTGGGTCTTGAAGTTGGTCGTGTTCAACAAGATCTTCCACTTCGACAAACTCAAGGTGATCGACGAGGAGCTCGTGGCCGAGGAGCTTTCCGCCATTCCCGATGCGACGGTCGACCCGATCTGGAACGACTGACACGTCGCCATCGTCGTTGTCGCCGTGTCGGGCCCACCCATTGACGTCAGAGCGGCGAAACTAAGGTTCTCGTAGTGCTCACTCGTCTTCACTCGCTGCGGTCCTGGTCCAAGACTCACCAGGGCCGAAAACTCATTCGCTACACGATGGTCTCGGGCAGTTCGACGATCGTCTCGTTCGTCGCCCTTTCGGCGTTTTACGGACTGAACATCATCCCGAGCGTCATCTGGTCAACCCTCGCGGGCAATCTCGTCGCTTCGATCCCGGCCTATCAACTCAATCGCCGTTGGACGTGGGGCAAGCGCGGCAAGAGCCAGTTCCGGCGAGAGGTCGTGCCGTTTTGGGCGCTCACCTTCCTCGGCATCGGCGTGTCCCAACTCGGCGCTCTCTGGGCGCGCCACGAAGTGCGCGCCCATCACTGGAGTCATCTCGCCAACACTGGACTCGTCGTCTTTACCAACCTGGCGAGCTTCGCCATCTTCTGGGTGTTGAAACTCATCGTCTTCAATCGGATATTCCGCGTGGACACGGTCGAAGAGATCGACGAGCACCTCAACATCGAAGAGGTGACCGGGACTTAGTCCCGGAAGTTGGTGAACTGCAGGGGGACCGCGAGGTCGGACTCCTTGAAGAAGGCAATCGCCTTTTGGAGGTCGTCGCGTTGTTTGCCGGTGACGCGCACCTGATCACCCTGGATCGAGGAACTCAGGTTCTTCACGCCCATCTCCTTGACCATCTTGTTGATCTGCTTGCCGACGTCTTGGGTGATGCCGGCCTTCAGGGCGACCTTCTGACGGGCGGTGCCCTGACTGGCCTCTTCGATCTTGCCGGGGTCGAGGGACTTGAGCGACACCGAGCGCTTCACGAGCTTCTCTTCGAGGAGCTGGTAGAGCGCGCGCAGGCGATCCTCGGTCGAGGCCGACAGGCGCAACTCCTTGTCGGAGAATTCGATGACGGGGTTGGTGTTCTTGAAGTCGAAGCGTGTGCCGGCCTCGCGGCTGGCTTGGTCGACGGCGTTGCGCACTTCTTGAAGATCGAGTTCGGAGACGATGTCGAAACTGGGCATGGGCAAATGGTAGACCGGCGCGCTCGGAATGCGTCACGGTGGCTCAACTATGATGCTTCACGGGTCAGTGCCCGAGTGGCCAATGGGATCTGGCTGTAAACCAGACGGCTTAGCCTACGGGGGTTCAAATCCCTCCTGGCCCACCAAGGCCAATCCAGCGTGGCTGGATTGGCCATGCCCGAAACGGCCCGAACGAAATAAGGTGGCGATGGGCAGGGGAGGAGTGGTGTGAACCGGCTTAGGTCGACGGCGAGCTTGGTGCGCCGTAACTACGAGCGAGTGGCCGAGCGATTCGAATCCGGTGTCACATTGCTCGAACGCCGCTACACGCCGCTCGGCCGTTTCACTCCCGGACCCTTTGAGGGCTGGAGGTTCCTCTGGCAGCCCGCGCTGCTCGGTTTCGTCGCGATGTCCTTCATCCTCGCCGGATGCTCATTCACCAATTCTCCGTTCAAGCTCGACCTGCCCAGCACGTGGTTCTTCGGCGAACCGTCGGCCAAATACGTCGTGACGCCGAGTGAGACGAAGTACATCCTCTCGGTCGTCCTGGTCTACGGCGGGCTGTTGCTGTTGATGCGGGTCTGGTTGCGCCTGGCCGAGATCATGAAGTTGCACCCCGGCGCAAAACTGAAGTCGCTCTGGTGGATGCTGTTGCTCTGGGCGACGCCCATGATCATCGCGCCGCCACTCTTCAGCCGCGACGTCTTCAGTTACGCGGCCCAGGGCGAGATGACCTTCGGCAACATCAGCCCATATCTCTACGGTCCCTTCACCCTGGGATCGACTCCCTATGTCACCCCGGTCGATCCTCTCTGGGGCAATACACCCGCGCCCTACGGGCCGTTCTTCCTCTTCCTCGACGGCAAGATCGACTGGATCTCACAGCACCACGAGCTCTGGACCGTTGTCGGGCTTCGCCTGCTCGAGACTTTCGCCGTGGCGATGATCGGCTACGGCGTCGTGATGTTGGCCCGGGGCCTGGACCGCGACCCCGGCGAGGCGTTCGTGCTCTCGGCGATGAACCCGCTGGTCTTGCTCACGTTGATCGGGGGAGCACATAACGACGCGATCATGGCCGGATTTCTGGTCGTCGGCATCGCGCTCGCGGTAAAGAAGCATCCCATCTGGGCGCTGTTCTTCTGTTCGTGCGCCGCGGCGATAAAAGCCCCGGCCGCCATAGGCCTGGCCTTCGTGGCCTGGACGTGGCTCGGGCCGAAAGCGTCCATCCGAGATCGCCTGCGACCGATCGCGATCGCCGGGCTCGTCGCCGCCGCGACGCTCGGCGTCTGGACGTGGCTCGCCGGATTCGGGTTCGGGTGGGTGGGCAACTTGCTCTCGAACGGGACCGTTCGCTCCTGGGCCGCGCCGGCGACGGCGCTCGGACTGGCCCTGACGAACACCTTGCACGCCGTGGGCTTTCACGGCGTCGAGGTGGGATCGGTCCTCTCGGTGACTCGGCTCATCGGACTGCTGGTGGCGGCCGGCTTCACGTTCTGGCTGTTGTGGCACGCCGAAGAGCGGGGCTGGGTGCGTTCCTTGGCGCTCTCGTTGATCCTCTTCGTCGAACTCGGACCGGTCGTGCAGCCGTGGTACCTCGCGTGGGGTCTCATGCTGCTCGCCGCGAGCTACAAGGGTCGTGAGCACTTCTGGCTCTTGGCGCTCTCGATTACGGGGCCGTTCATCGGTTTGCCCG